>OHUN01000894.1_pt1 | contig 15670 bp, 8 predicted proteins | sample 1579211 | NCBI WGS metagenome assembly OHUN01 (sample SAMEA3879560, study PRJEB24766) | human gut metagenome | biome: human-associated habitat; feature: feces | place: USA | collected 1985/1987
ACAAAAAGCCCGGTGATAAGGTGCAGACGGCCACAACAAACCAATCGGGCTACCTGGAATGCCGTGCCACTCGCGTCGGTGAGGACACGACCCTGTCCCAGATCATCAAGCTTGTGAGCGACGCGTCGGCGACGAAGGCACCTATAGCCCGTATTGCCGATACAGTTTCCATGTACTTTGTCCCGACCATCATTGCCCTTGCCGTGATTGCCACCGCAGGCTGGCTCTTTGTCGGAGCTTCCTTTGGAGAGGCGATTGCCCGCGGCATCGCCATTCTCGTGGTGGCCTGTCCTTGTGCCCTGGGTCTTGCAACGCCGGTTGCCATCATGGTGGGAAATGGTGTCGGCGCCAAAAATGGCATCCTCTTTAAAACCAGTGAATCCCTTGAAATCGCGGGGAAAGTGAGCATTGTGGCCCTTGATAAGACGGGAACCATTACCAAGGGACAGCCGAAAGTCACAGACCTTGTTCCCGCTGCAGGCGTAACGGAAAGGACCCTCCTCCAGCTTGCCTATGACCTGGAACAAAAATCCGAACATCCCCTTGCCAAAGCCGTTGTGGAAGAAGCCCTTTCCCGGAAGCTTGCCGCAGAAGCCGTCGATGACTTTTCCATCCTCCCCGGCAATGGCCTGACGGCAAAAAAAGGAGACTCTGTCCTTCTTGGCGGCAGTCTTAGCTATATAAAAGGAAGTGCCCGTCTGGATCCATCTTTGGAAAGGCAGGCTGAAGCGCTGGCCGAAAAAGGCCGGACACCGCTTCTTTTTGCCCTTGATGGGACTGTTATCGGTATGATTGCTGTCGCTGACGTCATCAAGGAAGATTCTCCCAAGGCCATCAAGGAACTGCAGAAAATGGGCCTTACCGTAGTCATGCTAACAGGGGACAATGAAAAGACGGCAGAAAGCATTGGCCGCGAAGCCGGTGTGGACCGTGTCATTGCCGGTGTGCTGCCCGATGGCAAGGAAGCTGTGATCCGCAGCCTGAAAAACAAGGGCCGCGTGGCCATGGTGGGTGATGGCATCAACGATGCACCGGCCCTGACCCGCGCGGATGTCGGTATTGCCATTGGCGCCGGTACGGATGTTGCGATTGACGCCGCTGACGTTGTGCTGATGAAGAGCCGCCTGAGCGATGTGCCCGCCGCCATCCGCCTGAGCCGCGCTACTCTGCACAATATCCACGAAAACCTGTTCTGGGCCTTTGCCTACAATGTGTTGGGCATCCCCCTGGCGGCAGGTGTCTTTATCCCGCTGCTGCACTGGCAGATGAACCCGATGTACGGCGCTGCGGCCATGAGCCTGTCCAGCTTCTGCGTGGTTTCCAACGCACTGCGGCTGAACCTGTTCGATATTTGCAGCACCAAACATGACCATAAACGCAAAGCACACAAAACAAGCAAAAAGGAGAACACGACCATGAATAAGACCATTAAAATTGAAGGCATGATGTGCGGCCATTGCGAAGCAACCGTGAAAAAGGCACTGGAAGCGCTGGACGGTGTTTCCGCCGCCGAAGTAAGCCACACCGCCGGTACCGCTGTTGTAACGCTGGATAAGCCGGTGGATGACACTGTGCTGAAAAAAGCCGTTGAGGACAAAGATTATACCGTGACCGGCATTGAATAATCCCGGCTCAAAAGCAAAGGAATAAGCATGAAAGCGCCCGCACGCTGCCTTGCAGCAGGCGGGCACTTTTTTGTTGTGGCCCCGCGGTAAAACAGAAAAGCTGAAAAAACATTTTGATAAGAATTCTAATATTATTTGCGAAAATCATAACAGAAGTATAACAAAACAATATGATTTGGCCAGCTGCACTTGCACTTGCACGGTAGTGGATAATATTATACAATCTACATAAAAGATGGGGGCGCCCGTCTTACCCAGCCAACACAGATGTATATCAATTTTGGCTCCATCAACAGCCGCCAGGCTGCGGACGGCAGCTGTACTGCACCGCTTACAGTGGATTCCTGCGGAACATGCCGATTGAAAAAGCACGCCAGCCTGCCAACTATTACGCGGTATGATGAAAATGCGTATCAGTTGTTTTATATCGCTGCGGGCAAGGCGCACTTCTGGTTTGATGATGCCGAGCATGTGGTAACAGCGGGTCATATGGTGCTGTACCGCCCGCAGGAAGAGCGCCGCTATATCTACTATCTTGAGGACCACCCGGAGGTGTTCTGGGTCTATTTTTCCGGCAGCGAGGCCGCTGCAGTGCTGCAGGCGCATGAGATTCCGCTGGATGGCCATGTGTTTTACAGCGGCATTATGCCGGAGTACAAAAATACTTTCCGCCGCATGATCCAGGAATTGCAGCTCTGCCAGTACGCCTATCGGGATTATACGGCCGGGCTGTTCCAGATGATGCTGGTGCTGGTCAGCCGCCAGCGGCAGGAACGGCGGTCGATCAACGGCACCACGCGGGAGCAGATCGAAGCCGCAGCCGCCTATTTTAACGAAAATTATACTGCCCGCATCAATGTGGATGAATACGCCGAGTCCCTGCACATGAGCACGGCATGGTTCATCCGTAGCTTCAAACAGTATGTGGGCTTGTCGCCCGCACGGTATATCCAGTCGCTGCGTATCGTCAATGCACAGCGCTTGCTGGAACGCACCAAATACAGCATCGGTGAAGTTTCCGAGATCGTCGGGTATGATAACCCGCTGTATTTCAGCCGTGTGTTCAAAAAGGAAACCGGGCTTTCCCCCGCGCAGTACCGCAAAGCGGAGCAGGCAGGCGAACAGCCGTCCGACCCGCAGGAAGAGGACGCCTGCACCCCCAATATCGACAAAAACCGCAATTCATAGTATAATACCCCCATACACTTTGGTATGGGGGCTTTTTATGTTTGCAGCAGCAATTTGTGTCAGCATCCTGTTGGGGGTGCTGGTTTGGGCACTGCCGGGGCGGCTGTGCGACCGCAGGGCAACCCATGCGGATGTACTGGCCGGGCCGGGCATTGTGCTGGCAGTGTGGATCATCGCAGCATGTGTGTTTGCCCAGCCGGGGCTGGCGCAGGGGTTTGATCTGTTCCGCCTGCTGGCCATCAATGGGGCGGCACTGTGGGCCTGCGGCACTGTGTTGTTACTCCGCCTGCGCAGCGGGCGGCGGTACCGCACACTTTGGACGGTTGCTGCGCTGCTGATTGCCGCCATCGGCCTGGAAGTATTCGTGGGCAACGCACCCTATTTTGCAACCCACGGCTACCAGCCCGTTGACCTGCGCACCTATTTGCAGGATGCCCCGGCGGATGGGGAGCCGATTGCTTTGAACGATGCGCACAGTACCCTTACCTTTACCGGCATCCATCAGCCGCTGTATAACGTTGCGCTGGATGGCGTTGTCTACCAGTATGACGGCAACTATCCGCAGGATCAGAACCCGCTGTTTATCCTGTGGGTGTCCGGTACCGACGAAGCCAGCACCGCCCCGCGCCAGAGCTGGCAGTGGCAGGCGGCCCCGCGAGCGGCACGCAGCCTGGTGCGCACGCTGGATTTTTCCGGCGCGGTGGATACCCTGACCCTGCAAGCGGAGGGCTATAGCGGAGAGTACCGCAGTTATGACCTGAATTATACCGTGCAGGCGGTTCTGGCCAATGTACCCCGCCCGATGGATTTCTCGCTGCTGCGGCTGGCAGTGGTGTATCTGGCACTGCTGGCCTTGTGGGGGCTGCGCCCCGGCGCTGCCGCGTGGCACGAAGCCTACCTGACCCACCGCGCCAAATACCGCCCGGCGGTGCTGGTGCTGGGCTGCATGCTCTGCCTGCTGGCCGCAGCGGCCCCTTTTGCCGATGCCCGCAACTCCGGCGTGGCGACCTCGTTTTATAATGTCGAAAACTGGGACGGCGAAAGCCGCATCACCTTCACCCAGCATATCAGCGATTGGCAGAATGATTCCGCTGCGCAGTACGGCGCTCTGGCCCACAGCCTGCTGAATGGCCGCCTGGATCTGCAGCGCGACCCGCCCGCCGCCATGGCGGAGATGCAGAACCCTTACGATACCGCCGCCCGTCAGAGCGCGGCCCCGGATGCTTTGTGGGATGTTGCTTATTATCAGGGGCGGTACTATGTTTACTTTGGCATTGTGCCGTGCCTGCTGTTCCAGCTGCCGTTTGAGCTGCTGACCGGCGTACCGGACCTGCCGCCCAGCTTGGCCATGATCGTGATGGCCTGGCTGCTGATTTTGGCAGTGTTTGGTTTGGTGCGGCAGGCTGCGCAGCGCTGGTTCCCGTCCGCCTCAGCGGCGGCTTGCCTGCTGGCTGCGGCGGGCATTGCGGGCGGTAGCCAGGTGTACTACCTGCTGCTGCGCCCCTCGGTGTATGAATACGCCATCCTGTGCGGCGCGGCATTTGTGCTGCTGGCCCTGTGGCAGTGGCTGTGCGCCGCCAACACCCCGGTGCAGCACCATGGCAAAATCATGCTGCACATGGCGCTTGGCAGCCTGTGCATGGCGCTGGTGGCGGGATGCCGCCCCCAGATGGAGCTGTTTGCCGTGCTCTGCCTGCCGATTTTCTGGCCGCAGTATATCCGGCAAAAACGCTTGCGCAGCAAGCAGGGAGTAACCGAAGCCATCGCCTTTGTTCTGCCGGTTATTCTGGTAGCCCTGGGGCTGATGGCCTACAATGCCGCGCGGTTCGGCTCGCCGTTTGATTTTGGCGCCAATTACAACCTGACCAGCAACGATATGACCCACCGCGGCTTCCGCATTGGGCGGCTGGCCCCGGCGTTGTTCACCTATTTCCTGTCCCTGCCGGTGGTGCAGGCGGTGTTCCCCTACCTGGCGGGTACCAAAATGCAGACAAACTTTATGGGTATGACCATTACCGAAGTATTTTACGGCGGTGCCCTGGTCAGCCTGCCGCTGCTGTGGGCCTTTGCGGTCCTGCCTTTGCTGCGCCGCCGTATGGCAAGGCAGAAAGACCTGCGCGCCATGGTGCTGCTGCCCGTTCTGCTGGCTGTTATTCTGGCCGCGTTGGACTGCCAGATGGCCGGTGTGCTCTACCGCTATCTCAGCGACTATTTAACCCCGCTGCTGTTCGCCGCCGCATTGGTCTGGCTGTGGGCCGAAAGCGCCCTTGCCCCGCGTGTGCAGGCCGCCGCATCGGGCAGCATCCTGCATACCGTGCAGCACATGCTGCAGGGGGCGATGCTGGCAGCTGTTGCCGTGGGGATCTGTTACAGCTTCTGTGTCTACTTTGCTGCGGAACCGGGCCTTCTGGGCCAGAATCCCGCGCTGTACCAGAATGTCAGCCGTCTGGTGCAGTTCTGGCTGTAAAATCAGGGCGAAAACAAAATTCAGCAAAATTCAAATTAGGGCAACACCGTACAATTCCCGCCTTGCGGCTTAAGCACCGCTCCGGCAGCTGCGGCACGGTATCTGCGTTGCCAAAATGCTCGATAAGATATCCAGTATTATCTGCGCTTTTGGCTTGGCATCTGCCGCACCTCGCTTGCCGTATCGGCACTTAGAATTATGCGGTATTGCCCTAATTATAGTAGATTCTGCAGCTATTGTGCCATGTGCCGTTGATGCAAAGGTTTAGCCCTTTGCTGCACCGGAGGTAATGCCCTCAACATAGAACTTCTGCATAATGACAAACAGGATGGAGATGGGGACAGCCACCAAAACACCGCCTGCGCAGAAACGGGAGAAGTAGCTGTTGACCAAAGCCTTTTGCAGCATGTTGTACAGGCCGATTGCCACCGTCCAGTCCGACGAAACGCCGGAGTTCAGGATCATCTTTGCCACAACAAAGTCGGTCCACGGCGTCAGGAAGGAGCTGATAATGGTGTACACCAGGATCGGGCGGGACATCGGGATGACGATCTGGAAGAAGATGCGCGCTTCCGAAGCGCCGTCCAGCTTGGCGGCCTCACGCAGTGCCACAGGCACCGTATCAAAAAAGCCCTTACAGATCAGGTAGCCCAGGCCGGAAGAGCCCGCGTATACCATGATCAGACCGGCGTAAGAGTTGGTCAGGTTCATGTACTTCAAAACAAAGTACACAGCGATCATGGCCAGAACGCCGGGGAACAGGTTGACGGTAACGGACAAGTTCTGCAGCAGCTTGCGGCCCTTGAAGCGGCAGCAGCTTATGGCGTAAGCCACCATCAACACAAAGCAGGTGGAGATCACACAGTTAAAGCATGCCACAACCAGGGTGTTCATGAACCAGCGCGGGAACTGTGCAACAGAGTCCGGCTGTGTCATAATGCTGACGTAGTTCCACATGGTAAAGCTTTCCGGTACAAAGCGGGTAAAGTTGATGCCCTTATCGGTGGAGAACGAGGTCAGCAGCAGCCAGGCGATGGGTACCAGCCAGATAAAAGCCAGCAGCGCCAGCACCAGATGGCGGATGACGGAGAAGATGCCTTTTTTCACTTTGCCCTGCTTGAGCTGCTTTTGCGCAGCGGCAGAGGGTACAGCAGTGGTACTCAAGAGAACGTCGCCTCCTTCTTATTGATAAAGTGGAAGCATACAACCGTAAACACGGCGCACACAATGAACACCATAATGCCCAGCACGGCAGCCATCTTGTAGTTGTAGTAATCCTGTGTCAAGCGGAACAGCCAGGTAACCAGCAGGTCAATTTCCTTTGCGTTGGACTGTGCAAGGGCCTGATTCTGGGTTACAAACACACCCTGCGTGAGCAGGTAAATGACGTTGAAGTTGTTGACGTTCTTGACGAAATCCGTTACCAGAGAGGGACCCTGCACGCTGAGCAGGTAGGGCAGCTTGATGCGGAAGAACATCTGCACCGGGTTGGCGCCGTCAATGCGGGCGGCCTCGATCATGTCAGCGGGAATGTTCATCAGCACGCCGGTAGCAATCAGCATCTGGTACGGCACGCCGATCCAGATATTGATCATGATGATGGTGAACATGGCCCAGCCCGGCTGGGTCAGGAACGGAATGTAAGAAAGGCCCTTATCCAGCAGGCCGATGTTATGCAGGAAGTCGGTAACGCCTGCATTGGCCATCATGGTATTGAAAATACCGTTGTTGGAGAAGAAGTTGCGCACCAGCAGCAGCGTAACGAACTGCGGCACCGCAATGGTCACCATGAACAGGGTACGCCAGAACTTGGGGAACTTGGTCTTTTTGTCGTTGATGAACATTGCCATCAAAATGCCGCCAAAGAAGTTGGTAAAGGTGGCAAAGAATGCCCAAACCAACGTCCAGGTTAAAACCTTGGCAAAGGAATAACTAAACGTGGAGGTCATTCCGCCGCCGCCAAACAGGGTAAAGAAGTTGTTCAGCCCAACCCAGGTAAACAGTTCATTGGGCGGCATGTGCTGCTGGTCATAGTTGGTGAACGCAACGGCGATCAGGATGAACAGCGGCACAATGGTGAACACCACAACGCCCAGAACCGGCAGGGTGAGCAGGGTCACATAGAACTTTTCGTTCAGGTAAACGTTGATGTCCTGCACAAAGTTGTTGGTCTTTTTGCCAGCTTCACGGATCTTTTGCAGCTGATAGTTGGAAGATACCACCATCATGGCCGCTGCAATCAGGGCCGCGATCACGATAAAGGCGATCATGCTCATCAGCAGGATTTCAAACGAGTTATCGTAATCGTTTACAACGTTTTTCATCGTGGCAACATCGAACACCATCTCCATTTTTACGGTGCCGAGGGTGCCGAACTTTGCCAGGTTGGGTACGCCAAAGAATGCCAGGAAATACAGCGCAAAGCCCTGTACAAATGTGACCAGAAGCGCCTTCATCAGCTGGCCGTGGCCAATGTAGCCCAGACCCCATACAAAGAAGGATAGTTTGGTAAAGATATCGCCGTGCACAAAGTCATGACCAAATTTCTGCAAAAAATTGGGTTCCTTTGGTTCCGTGTGCAGGGCCGCAGCAGCGGATTTTGCCACAGGAATCTCTCCTTTCCAACGCGGTTACGCCAAACGGCCCACACGCGCCCGGCAACCGTTCCGGACCGTTTGTGGGCCGTTGTTTTAGTGTATCAATGCAGCTTTTTTCGTTTTAACAGTTTTAACAATTACTGGGTAACCGGTGCGGTGATGCCAGCAACAGCATCTTCAATCAGGGTCTGGGGATCCTTGCCATCGGGGTTGCCGTTGACACAGATCTGGCCGAGGGTTTCAGCAGAAGCCCAGTAGTTGCCGCCGACGCGCTGCAGGTTAGCGTACTCAGACTGAGCAACAACAGCGGTCAGAGCCGGAGAAGAAGCGGCTGCCAGAGCGTTGGTGTTGGAGGGGCCCTGTGCACGCTGCTGGAAGCGGAGGGTCTCGTTCTCTTCGTTGGTAACGTAATCAGCCAGCAGCATGGCAGCACCAACGTTAGCGCTGTGGGGGTTGACGCCGATCAATTTGAAGCCGGAGAAGGAAGCCATCTGGACCTGCTCGCCGTTCAGGGTGTAGGTAGGCAGCTTGCAGGCAGCGTAATTATCGCCCCAAACTTCAGCAGCGTCGTTTGCACGCCAGGTGCCGTTAACGCCGGCAACCAGGGTGCCGTCCTTCAGCTTGCCGGTGAACTCTTCATCCTTCAGGGCAAGGAAGCCGGGGTTCTTGCAGATATCGATGACAGCCTGGGTAACGTCAGCGCCCGGAGCTTCGTTCCAATTGCAGACGGTGCTCACGCCGTCATCAGCCAGGCTCAGGTTCAGGCCAGCGCCAGCATAGAAGCTGTACAGGTACCAGCCGTTAGCAACGTCCATCGAGACTTTCTTGCCTGCGGCGGCTGCCTTCTCCATCATCGTGTCAAGGCTCTTGACGTCATCCTCGGTGAAGAAGGACTTATCATAGAACATGAAGTAGCCGTTATCAGCGGTCAGGGGGTAAGCATACAGCTTGCCGTTCAGGGTTGCAGCGTCAACAGAAGCTGCAGTGTTGCGGCTCTTGATGTCGTCAGCGTTCAGCTGAACTTCCTGCAGGGCGCCTGCCTGAACCAGCTCGTTCAGCTGGTCATCAGCAAATGCGTAAACGTCAGCAGCGGCGGTGGGGTCGGTCAGGACGGTATCCTTAGCCTCCTTTTCGGACTGAGCGCCCAGGTTGATGGTGATCTTGCCGCCGTAATTGCCGTATTCTTTGATAAAGTTATCAGCGATGGTGCGCAGCAGTTCCTGGTCTTCCTCGGCGCCCCACATGGTCAGGGTAACGTCATTGGCGAAAGCAGCGGCTGCAGCCTGCTGCAGAACGTCACCATCGTCAGCTGCGGTGCTGTCGGTGGAGGCGGCTTCGCTGGAAGCTGCAGTGCTGGTGGACTCTGCAGCGGAAGAGGCAGTTGCGGTGCTGCCGCATGCTGCCAGGGACAGTGCCATCAAGGCAGCTGTTGCAAGTGCGAGTTGCTTTTTCATAATCATTCTCCTTCATCTGCTATATCACAAGCTTCTCAAGGTTGCGCATCATCGTTGCGCAACTTTGTTTCACAACTTAAGGATACACGATTCTATTTTCGGTGTCAATGTTCATAACCAACATGTTTTACCACGTTTTCTTGTACATTTTTCACAGCCTGTTACACTTTTTGTAACAATGTCGAATTTTGTATGCGCAGCGTTGCGCAACTTTAGTACAGGCTTTTTAACAACAATCAGCCTTTCCTGGTGCACATGCTGTGCGCACAGGAAAGGCTGTATCAATCATCATATTTTACAATATTGGTAATATTGTCTATTTTGTGGACTCGCGCAAAATCACCTGATATCCCTGCATCTGGCGCAATGCGATTTGCTTGCCCGCCAAAATATCCAGCAGCATCCGGCATGCCGTGGCGCCCAGGCGCTCGCCGTCAAACTGAGCAGCCGAGATCTGCGGGGTTGAGCTGGTCAGCAGCTCACTATCATAAAAGCTGGCCAGTTTCACCTGTTCCGGTACCTTGATGTGCCGGGCGCGCAGCTCCTGCAGCACCGCGGCCGCCATGCTGTCGTCCGCGCAGAGCAGGCATTCGGGCTTTTGCTCCAGCACGCCTTCCAATGCATCGATTCGCTGTTCGCTGGTTTCAATGCCAGTCCAAATCAATTTCTGGTCCACCTGCACCCCACAGTCGGAAAATCCGCGCAGGTAGCCGCGCAGCCGGTCCTCGTTGACGGTATAGTTGGTGCAGCCGCCCATATAGGCAATGCGGCGCATGCCCAGCTGCAGCAGCAGGCGGGTCATCTCGGCGGTCGCTCCTACCTGGTCGTTATCCACCTGGGGTACCTTATCGTCATCCACGCGGCCAATGGCCACAAAAGGCACGTTGTGGCGCTGCAAAGTCTGCACACATTCATCGTGCAGCATCGTACGGGACAAAATTACGCCATCCACCTTGTGGGATTCCAGCTGGCGTTCCAGCTGGCCAACATCGGTTTCTCCCGCATAGCACAGCAGCAGGTCATACCCGCGCTGGGCCGCCATGTTCCACACACCGCCCATGCACTTGCGCAGGAACGGCAAGTCCAGCCGCATAAAATGCTTGGGGATCACCAGCGCAAGGTTGTTGGTTGGGCCCTGCTGCGCAGTGCGCAGCGGCGCAGCTGCATCCTGGCGGCCCTTGCCGATATAATCGAACACACGCGCGCGGGTAGCCTCGCTCACGCGGCCCTTGCCGGATATTGCGCGGGATACCGTTGTTTTTGATATATTCAATGCCTCCGCCACTTCCGCGATGGTCACTTCATCACGCTTACCTGCCATTCAGCACCCTCCTTTTCCCATGTTGCGCATGCGTTGCGCACCAATAACAGCATATGTGTTTGTTGTACATTTGTCAATCTGCAAACAGCACAAAAAAAGCCTGCCGGATTTGGCAGGCTTGCCGCGCAGTACAGCCGTTCCAAGCATAGGCGGATGGCCGCTGCCCGGAATCTCTCCCGAAATTTTTCGTGTATTAAAAATTCTGTTGGGAGCATAGGGGCGCACATTGTGCGCCCGCCGCCTTGACATAGCAACGCACATTTATGTCATACACATGGCAAATCTCCGTGGGCGAACGCTGTTCGCCCTTACGGAGCATCTTTGTTTCCCTGACGTTTTCGATAGGTGTTGTGCTGCTTATTTTTTCTGCGGTTCGCCGTTGGCAATGTCGCGCACAACCTCACCCGCAATGATCAACCCCGCGGCGGCGGGCACAAAGGCGTTGCTGCCGGGAACCTGGCGGCGCTGGGTACATTTGTGGGCCGTGTCGGGCGGGCAGATGCAATGGGTGCGGCAGCTGATGGTCATATCATCAATGGGGGTCAGTGCAGGCTCTTTGGAGTATACCACCTTCAGGTGCTTGACCCCGCGCTTGCGCAGCTCGGCGCGCATTACGCGGGCCAGCGGGCAGACGGAGGTATCGTAAATATCCGCAACCTCCAGGGCGGAAGCATCCAGCTTGTTGCCCGCGCCCATGCAGCTGATGATGGGCGTGCCCGTTGCCTGCGCCTGCATGACCAGTTCCAGCTTGCCCTTTACCGTGTCGATGGCATCGACCACATAGTCGTACTGGCTGAAATCGAACTGATCGGCGGTGTCTGGCATGTAGAACGTCTTGTAGGTGTTCACCACGGCGTCCGGGTTGATATCATGGATGCGCTCTTCCGCCACATCCACCTTGTATTTGCCCACCGTTTTGTGGGTGGCCAGGATCTGGCGGTTCAGGTTGGTCAGGCAGACCTTGTCGTCATCAATCAGGTCCAGCGTGCCAATGCCGCTGCGTGCCAGTGCTTCCACCGTATAGCCTCCAACACCGCCAACGCCAAACACGGCCACACGGGCGTTGTACAGACGCTCCATTGCCTCCTTGCCAAACAACAACTGCGTTCTTGAAAACTGATTCAGCATACTGCCTGCTCCCCCACGGTTTTGTAAATTAACAAACAAATGGGCGGGTTCGCGCCCGCCCAACCTATCAAATCGGTAGTCTTTTCAAATTATAAAGCGCAGCATACAAAAAGTCAAGGGGAAGCCCTGCGCAGAGCTTCCCCCTGACATATGTTTTGCATTTTACAGCTCGCTGCCGTTTGTGGCGATCACATGGGCGTACCACGCAGCGGAATCCTTGGGGATGCGTTCCATGGTGCGGTAGTCCACATAAATCAGCCCAAAGCGCTTGCTGTAGCCTTCGGCCCACTCATAGTTATCCATGATTGACCAGTAGGTATAACCGATCAGCGGGTAGCCCTCCTGCAAGGCACGGCGGGCGGCCAGCAGGTGGCGGTGCACATAATCAATGCGCTGCGGGTCGTGCACTTTACCGTCCAGCATCACAAAATCTGTGTTTGCCATGCCGTTCTCGGTAATCAGGATGGGCCGGCCATACCGCTGGTTCAAAAAGCGGATGGCCCAATAGATGCAGTCCGGCGTGATGGGCCATTCCATCGCGGTGCGCGGGCTGCCCTGCCAGGTGTTGGCGGTATACTCGCTGCCCGGCTGCTGGGCCGCGCAGGCATTGTAGACGTTAAAGCCCAGGTAATCCAGCGGCTGGTGCAGCAGCTCCAGTTCCTGCGGGGTGAACACATCCGCCCCCAGGGCTTTGGCCATCGGTTCCGGCACCCTGCCCAGCAGAACGGGGTCGCACCACCAGCTGATGGAATAGCAGCCTTCCACCTCCATCGTCCGGCGGTAAGCTTCTGCGATGGCGGCTTCGCTTTCGTCCCCGCAGGGCGAAAACACCGGTCCGGTGGGAGCATACCCCACCTTAGGCGGCAGCTTTGCATACTGGCGGATGGTCTGTACCGCTTTGGCATGGGCCAAAAGTACATGGCGAGTCACGGGGCGCAGGCTGGCCGGTTCATCAAGGAACGGCGCATGCCGCCCCTGCAGATGGCCGATGCCCACAAAGCACTGCGGCTCGTTCAGGGTCATCCAATACTGTACCTGGTCAGACAGGGCTTCCACCACAATTTTGGTATATGCCGCAAACCAATCCGGGATCTGCGGGTTCTTCCATCCGCCCTGCAAATACAGCGCATACGGCAAATCCCAATGGTACAGCGTTACCATCGGCTCAATGCCCGCGGCTTTCAGCTCCCGCACAAGGCTTTGATAGAACTCAATGCCTTTCTGGTTGATTTTTTCCGTGCCATCGGGCAGGATGCGGGACCAGCTGACCGAGAAGCGGTAGCTTTTCAGCCCCATCTTTTTCATCAGGGCCACATCTTCACGGTAGCGGTGGTAGTGGTCGCACGCCTGCAGAGGGCCCTCGTTATATTTGGTGTGGCCGGGGTACAGCACATCCCAGATGCTCGGCCCGCGGCCATCCTCATTCCAGGCGCCTTCCACCTGTGCCGCTGCCGATGCCGCACCCCACAAAAAGTCTTTCGGGAATTTCATTTTGTCACCTCTGCTGCTGACATATTTTATCAATCTATTTTGTGTATCCTAGGGTGTATCTGAAAAAGTAAAAGCATCAAGAAGTCAAAAATTCATAGAAAAATCAGAAATCGCGAAAACCGCATTAGAAATTGTATTTAGGGCAATACCGCATAATTCTAAGTGCCGATACGGCGAGCGAGGTGCGGCAGATGCCGGAGCGGTGCTTAAGCCGTAAGGCGGGAATTGTGCGGTGTTGCCTTAGATGTTTTTCGTTACCCAATCCCGTAGGGGCGCACATTGTGCGCCCGTTGCCTTGCGGCGAATGATGTGGCGCAGCCCGTCCGCGGAACGATGCAAGCATCGTCCCCTACAAATATTGGCAGCGTTTATAGCAACCGGCAGGGTCTTTCCCCGGCGCGATGAGGGCATCGTGCCCTACAGATCAAACCGCCGGGCCTGGCCCTTACCGCAAAATTCCTAATTACTCATTCCTAATTTCTAATTCTCCCATCCAACTCCTCACTCCTACCCCCTAACTCACTTCATGAGCATTTCCGCCGCTTTCGCCAGCTCCGCGTTCACCGCATCGGCTTCCGCTTTGCTCTTGCCCACGGCGGACAGATACACTTTGATTTTCGGCTCGGTGCCGGAGGGGCGCACCATCAGCTTGTGGCCGCCCGCCAGGTGACATTCCAGCACGTTGGCGCGGGGCAGGCCGGTGCCATCGGTATCATAATCCGCAACACGCTCCACCGCATAGCCCGCAATCTCTTTGGGCGGGTCGGCGCGCAGAGTCTTCATCAGGTTCTGCATGGTGTACATGCCGGTTTCGCCCTCAAAGGCAAAGCTGCACAGGGCGTTGCGGTAATAGCCAAACTCTTTGTACAGCGCTTCAATGGCATCCAGCAGCGTCATGCCCTGCTGGGCATACCAGGCGGCGGCTTCACACACCAGCAGCGTAGCGTTCACGGCATCCTTATCCCGCACATGTCCGCCGGACAGGTAACCATAGCTTTCCTCAAAGCCAAAGATATAGCGTTCCACATGGCCCTCTGCTTCCAGCTTGCCGATCTGCTCGCCGATGAACTTAAAGCCCGTCAGGGTGCGGCGCAGCTCCACGCCGTACTTTTTGGCAACCGGCGTTGCCATATCGGTGGAAACAATGGTGGTCACGGCCACGGGATCCTTGGGCATGGTGCCGCGGGCCAGGCGTGTGCGGCAGATATAATCCAGCAGGATAATGCCCATCTCGTTGCCGGTGATCAGCCGGTAGCCGCCCTTGCCGTCCGGCACAGCGGTGCCGCAGCGGTCACAGTCGGGGTCGGTGCCAAGCAGTAGATCCGGGTGTACTTTATCGCACAGTTCCAGGCCCTTCTGCATGGCTTCGCGGATTTCCGGGTTGGGATACGGGCAGGTGGGGAAATTCCCATCCGGTGTTTCCTGCTCCGGCACCACCGTCACATGGGTCACACCCAGCTTGGCCAGCAGTTTTTTTACGCACTCCAGGCCGGTGCCGTTCAGCGGGGTGTACACCAGCTTGAGCTGCTCAATGCCGGTGCCATCGCCAACGCGTTGGTCATATACAGCCTGTACAAAATCATCCAGGCATTTGTCGTCAATGCTCACAATGCGGCCTGCCTGCACACCGGCTTCATAATCCACCAGCTTTACGCCGTCAAAGCAGTCCACTTTTTCGATTGCAGCCAGAATTTTATCTGCCACTTCCAGCGTGATCTGGCAGCCATCGGCGCCATACACTTTATAGCCGTTGTACTTGGCCGGGTTGTGGCTGGCTGTAATGCAGACGCCTGCCCCGCAGCCCAGATAGCGCACCGCCCAGGAAAGTGCGGGCGTGGGCTCCAGCCGCGGGTACACGCAGGCGGTAATGCCGTTTGCCGCCAGCACGCGGGCAGCTTCGCGGGTGAACAGTTCGCCGTTATTGCGGCTGTCATGCGCAATGGCGATCTTTTTGGGCAGGTCGGTCGCGTTCAGGTAATCGGCCAGGCCCTGGGTGGCCTTGCGCACCGTGTACAGGTTCATGCGGTTGGTGCCCGCCCCCAGCACACCGCGCAGGCCGCCGGTGCCAAATTCCAGGTCACGGTAAAAACGGTCCGTGATAGCAGCATCATCCCCGGCAATGCCGTGCAGTTCTTCCGCCACAGCGGTATCCAGTTCCGGTTGGGCCAGCCAACGGTCATACAGTTCTTTCGCTGTATTCATAACAGCACCTTCTTCCCCAAAGTCAGTTTCAGGAAGTGTTCGTTATTTATCAAACATTTACACAGCCCTTATTATAGCAGATACTTGGCCGCAAAAAAAGCCGCGGCGGGCAAAAATTTTGCCAGCCGCGGAAATTATACATTTTGGGCAATACCGCATAATTCTAAGTGCCGATACGGCGAGCGAGGTGCGGCAGA
>OHUN01000896.1_pt1 | contig 15661 bp, 9 predicted proteins | sample 1579211 | NCBI WGS metagenome assembly OHUN01 (sample SAMEA3879560, study PRJEB24766) | human gut metagenome | biome: human-associated habitat; feature: feces | place: USA | collected 1985/1987
TGTTCACGACCGTAAGCTTGGCCGAACGGCCTTGAGTGTGTCGTGAACAGGACGCCCGCCCTCCCACGGAGACGCGCCTCTGTATTTATCTATTTATCTGCGATTATTAATCGCCTTTATAGTGCCTAAAAACCGCTTTTTAAATCGCAACTTAAATCGCAATTAAAAAGTTTCACGCGTCGATGCCGACCGCCTCGCTGACATGTTCGAACCCGTCGCGCCTGAGCAGTTCGGCCAGTCCACGCTTCAACACGGTGATCTGCTGCGGACCACGGTACATGAGCGCGCTGATGAACATCACCAGCGACGAACCGCAACGAATCTTCTCATACGCCTGCTGCGGGGTGAAGACGCCACCGATGCCGGCGATTGCGAACCGGTCGCCATATTCGCGGTAGACCTGCTTGATGCGTTCGTTGCTGGCCGCGTAGCACGGCGAGCCGGACAGTCCGCCCTCCCAATCGCGCGGAATGGACATGCCGGTGCGGTCCTTCTGCAGATTGGCGATCGACAGTCCCTGCACGTTGTGCTCGGCGAGCACGTCCAGCAGATCCTTGAATTCCGGCCACGTCTTATTGAGCGGCATTTTGACGAGCGTCGGCTGCGGACGGTCGATTTTGTCCAGTTCGGTGAACAGCTTGTCGAGCGCTTCCGGGTTTTGGTTGAACGGTTCGCCGGCCATGGTGTTCGGGCAGGAGATGTTCACTTCGACCATGGCGGTGCGTCCGGCCGCGCGGCGCATCGAAATGCAGTAATCCTCGATGCCTTCGTCCAGATCGCCGGTCTTGCTGTCGTTCGTGCGGGCGATCGAAACCGACACCTGCATGCTCTTCGCTTTCGTCCATGCGTTCTCGGCGCGCGGAATCACCACCGCGGAACCCTCGTTGGCAAGGCCCACGTGCACCATCATCGAATCGTATTCAGGCAGGCGGTGGAACCATGGGCGCGGGTTGCCGGGGCAGGGGCGCGACGTGGTGGAGCCGACCGTTTCGAAACCGAAGCCGACGTTGTCGAGCAGCACCGGCATCTCGCAATCCTTGTCGAGGCCGGCGGACAGGCCGAACGGATTGGCGAAGTCGACGCCCATCACGTTGGTTTCCAGTATCGGGTCGGTGTAGTCGAGCATTTCGCGGCATAGCCACATCAGCGGTGGAATATTGCGGGTGACCTTGCAGAAATCGATCATCTGGCTGTGGGCCACGTCGGGCGTCTGGTTGAAGATGAAATGCGGTTTGATGATGTGCTTGTAGCCGAACGTGAAAAGGTCGGTGGTGGCTTTGTTCACTGCGTCGTGCCAAAAGTTTTCGGAAACGTATGTCATAGTTCCTTATTCTCGCACGTTTTCATTGGTTTCGCATGGCATTTGGGCAAAAGCCGATGTGTGTCGGTGCGGCGGATAGGACGTTCGTTTTTGTTCGTTTTGAGCTGAATTTGAGGCGATTGTGGTGCGGCTTTGCGTGAAACACGCGCGAAACGCTCAACTCAGTTGTATTTTTGAGTGAACATGTGCGATAATGTTCATATGATTTCGTCGCAACGCCAGCATTTGATTTTGAGCCGTCTGCGTACCCGTGGTGCGGTGCGCATCACTGCACTGTCCAAGGAATTGGGCGTCTCCGCGATGACCATCCGCCGTGACATCGCCGATCTGGCGGACAAGGGTCTGCTGAAGCGCGTGCACGGCGGCGCCGTCAGCACCAGCACGCTGCTGAGCGAACCGCTGTTTTCCGTAAAGTCGCAGATGGACATCGGTCTGAAGGACGCCATCGCACAGGAAGCCGTCAAATACGTGGCCCCCGGAGACGTGATCGCCATCGGCGGCGGCACCACGGCGTACGTGTTCGCGCAACATCTGCTCGAATCGCAGCAATCGTCGGGCATCACCATTCTTACCAACTCCATTCCGGTGGCGGAGCTGGTGCAGGCGCTCGAATCGAAAGACGTGGAAGTCATCGTCACCGGCGGCGTCACCACGCGTTCCAACTCGCTCGTCGGGCCGATCGCAGACAAAGTGGTCGCCTCGCTGCGCGTCAACACCGTATTTCTGGGCACGCATTCCGTGTCCATTCCACGCGGTTTCCTCATGCCAAACTCTCTGGAAGCCGCAACCGACATGGCGATGATGGACATTGCCGATCGCACGATAATTTTGACCGACCACACCAAGTGGAGCTGCACGTCACTGTCGCTGTTCGCACGTTTTGACCAGGTGGATACGGTCATCACCGATGACGGATTGGACCCCGATTCGGTGTCGAAAACAAGGGATTTGGTCAAAGAGCTCGTTCTGGCACGCCAGGCCGAGCCGGTTCAGGAAGGTGAATAATCACATGGGTGATTTCGTCAACTACACTCCGGGAGAATATGCGAAGGAGCATATCCGTATCACGCCGACCACGCTCGCGGACGGACGTGATTTCTTCTATCTTGACGACGATCCGGAATACGTCTCCGGCGTCAAGACTCGCGAACTGAAGGATCCGCGCCAACTTCCGTACCGTTTCTCCAACCAGCTCAACGCCGCCGGCGAGGAAGTGCCGTATGCGGCTCCCGAAATGCGTCGCGACCCACTGACCGGCGATTGGATTCCGATGGCGACCGCACGTATGAACCGTCCGATCACCGCCGGTCCGGGCGCGACGGCCAAAGGCAATCCGCTGGCCGCGCGCAAGCCGGGCGATCCGTACCAGGACGGCGAAGTGCCGGACACCGACTACAACGTGGTCGTGTTCGAAAACCGCTTCCCGTCGATGGTTCGCGTGCCGGGCCGTTCCGAAGCCGTGGAATACGTCAACGGTAACCCGCTGTGGGAGAAGAAGCTCGCTGCAGGCCGCTGCGAAGTGATCTGCTTCGACCCGGATGAAGACGGCCTGCCGGCGGACCTGCCGGTCTCCCGCCTGCGCACCGTCGTGGAGGCATGGGCGTTCCGTACCGCCGAAATCTCCAAGATGGAGGGTATCGAGCAGATCTTCCCGTTCGAGAACCACGGTCAGGAAATCGGCGTCTCCCTGGCGCACCCGCACGGCCAGGTCTACTGCTATCCGTTCATCGCACCGAAGATGGAAGCCGAACTCAAGCAGACCGAAGCCTACCATGAGAAGACCGGCGGCAACCTGCTCAAGGATCTCATGAACGCCGAAATCGAGGCCGGGGAGCGCATCGTTATGCGCAACCACAGCTGGGTCGCCTATGTACCGGCCGCGGCACGCTGGCCGCTCGAGGTTCATGTGGCCCCGGTGCGCGACGTGCTCACCCTCGACGAGCTCAACGACCAGGAACGCTGGGATCTGGCCGTCATGTACTCCACCCTGCTCAAGCGCGGCAACGCGTTCTTCGACAAGGGCGATGGCAAGGGCATGGACCTGCCGTACATCGCTGCCTGGCATCAGGCCCCGATCCACGACAAGCGCCGCGAGAACTACCGCCTCAACCTGCAGTTCTTCTCGTTCCGCCGCGCCGCCAACAAGATCAAGTATCTTGCCGGCTCCGAATCAGGCATGGCCGCATGGGTGTCCGACACCACGCCGGAACTCATCGCCAAGCGCTTCCACGAGCTCGGACCAATCGATATCGAAGGCTGAAAGCCAATAAAACCCAAAGGACAAAACACCAATGACTGCTGTTGAATTCATTGAGCCGCTCTCGCACGACGAGGGTGTGAAGAACGCGACCGACCTGTTCCGCGCCACCTACGGTGAGGAACCGGCTGGCGTATGGGCTGCACCGGGCCGTGTGAACTTGATCGGCGAACATACCGACTACAACGCGGGCCTGTGCCTGCCGATCGCACTGCCGCACCGCACGTTCATCGCATTGAAACCGCGTAAAGATACGAAGGTGCGTGTGGTATCCGACGTGGCCCCGGACAAGGTGGCCGAAGCGGACCTCGACGGACTTGAAGCTGGGGGAGTGGATGGCTGGGCCGCCTACCCGGTGGGCGTGGCCTGGGCTTTGCGCGAAGCCGGCTTCGATGCGGTGCAGGGCTTCGACGCGGCATTCTCCTCCTGCGTGCCGCTCGGTTCCGGTCTGAGCTCCTCCGCAGCCATGACCTGCTCCACCGCTTTGGCGCTGGATGATGTGTACGGTTTGGGTTATGGCGCATCCGATGCCGGTCGTGTGACGCTGATCAACGCCGCCATCAAGTCGGAAAACGACATGGCGGGCGCGTCCACCGGTGGCCTCGACCAGAACGCGTCCATGCGCTGCACTTTCGGACATGCGTTGCGTCTTGATTGCCGTCCAGAGCTGAGCCCGCTGGAGAACGTCTCCCAGCAGGAATTCGATCTCGACAAGTACGGTCTGGAACTGCTGGTGCTTGACACTCAGGCTCCGCACCAGCTCAACGACGGCCAGTATGCCCAGCGTCGCGCCACTTGCGAGAAGGCCGCCGAAATCCTCGGCGTGGCCAACCTGCGTGTGGTCGCCGACGAAATCGCTAAATCCGAGGATCCGTTCCAGGCACTCAAGGAAACGCTCGACAAGCTGGAAGACGACACGATGAAGAAGCGCGTGCGCCACGTCATCACCGAAATCGCCCGTGTCAACTCCTTCGTGCGTGCCTTCGCCAACGGCAAGATCGACGAGGCAGGCCGACTGTTCAACGCGTCTCATGATTCGCTCGCTGCGGATTATGAAGTGACTGTGCCCGAGCTGGATATTGCCGTGGATGTGGCTCGTGTCAACGGCGCGTACGGCGCACGCATGACCGGCGGCGGCTTCGGCGGCTCCATCATCGCGCTGGTGAACAAGGGCCAGGGTCACGAGATCGCGCAGAAAATCGCCGACCGCTTTGAGCAGGAAGGCTTCAACGCACCGCGCGCCCTGCCGGCATACGCAGCCGCCGCGGCCAGCCGCGAAATCTGATTGGAACAACGGCTGGCGCAACCGCAATATATAAGTAATATATATTTTGTATATATAAAGTATGTATGAAATATGTACTTGCGATTGCGGGGTGGACGATTGCGGACGCGGCCGTCTCAGTATGTAACGCAATCGGGTAAAAGGCACGTGTTTTGGCACGTGCCTTTTCTATACTTAAGGACACGTCCGGCAATCGCCGGGACGGTATTGGATATTCACACCTCACGTTTAGGGAGTTCCATGAACAAGGCAATCATCACCGTCGTCGGCCAGGACACTGTCGGCATCATCGCCCGCGTCTGCACCTATCTTTCCGCGCACCAGGTCAACGTGCTCGACATCTCCCAGACCATCATCGACGGCTTCTTCAACATGATGATGATTGTGGATTATTCCAACGCGGACGAGGAATTCGGCACAGTCGTCGACGATCTCGACAAGCTCGGCGAGGAGATCGGCGTGCGCATCCGCTGCCAGCGCGAAGAGATCTTCACCAAGATGCACCGCGTCTGATCCGCGGCACACGTAAGCCATGCAAGCAACCGAAGCCACGAATCGTACCAATCGTAAGGAAAAACCATGCTGAATATCATGGAGGTCCACGAGACCAACAAGATGATCGAGCAGGAGAAGCTCGACGTGCGCACCATCACCATGGGCATCAGCCTACTGGATTGCGCAGCCGACAGCGTCGACGAGGTCTGCGAGAACATCTACAACAAGATCACCACGTACGCCAAGGACCTCGTGTCCACCGGCCAGGCCATCGAACGCGATTTCGGCATCCCGATCGTCAACAAACGCATCACCGTCACCCCGATCTCCCTGGTCGGCGCAAGCTCCTGCAAGAGCTCCGAGGATTTCGTCAAGATCGCCCACGCGCTTGACAAGGCGGCCAAGGAAGTCGGCGTCGACCTGATCGGCGGCTACTCCGCGCTCGTGTCCAAGTCCATGACCCCGGCTGAGGAAATGCTCATCCGCTCCCTGCCGCAGGCCCTGTCCGAAACCGACATCGTTTGCTCCTCCGTGAACGTGGGCTCCACCAAAACCGGCATCGACATGAACTCCGTCGAACTGCTCGGCCACATCGTCAAGGACATCGCGCACGCCACCGCAGACAATGATTCCTACGGTTGCGTGAAGTTCGTGGCGTTCTGCAACGCCCCGGACGACAACCCGTTCATGGCAGGCGGCTTCCACGGCGTGACCGAAGGCGACGCGGTCATCAACGTCGGCGTCTCCGGGCCGGGCGTGGTCTCCCGCGCGCTCGACGAGGCCAAGGGCAAGGACTTCGAGTTCCTGTGCGAAACCATCAAGCGCACCGCGTTCAAGATCACGCGCGTCGGCCAGCTGGTGGCCCAGGAGGCATCCCGCCGACTCGGAGTGCCATTCGGCATCATCGACCTCTCGCTCGCCCCGACCCCCGCCGTGGGCGACTCCGTCGGCGAAGTGCTGGAGAAGATTGGCCTCGAACAGGTGGGCGCCCCAGGCACCACCGCCGCGCTCGCCATGCTCAACGACCAGGTGAAGAAGGGCGGCATCATGGCGTCCTCCTACGTGGGCGGCCTGTCCGGCGCGTTCATCCCGGTCTCCGAAGACAAGAACATGATCGACGCGGCCAACAACGGCTGCCTGAAGATCGAAAAGCTTGAGGCCATGACCTGCGTATGCTCCGTCGGCCTTGACATGATCGCCATCCCCGGCGACACCACCGCGGCCACCATTTCCGGCATCATCGCCGACGAGGCGGCCATCGGCATGGTCAACCAGAAGACCACCGCCGTGCGCGTGATCCCCGTGGAAGGCAAGGGCGTGGGCGAGATGGCCAACTTCGGCGGCCTCATGGGCTACGCGCCGATCATTCCGGTGAACCAGACCAGCTGCGAGGCCTTCGTGACCCGTGGCGGCCGCATTCCGGCGCCGATCCACTCCTTCAAGAACTGACGTTCTTACGAAAGAACCCGACCTTCCTGCACGGAGGGCCGGGCTCTTTTGCGTTTGTAAAACTGTTTTTACTTACCGCCGGCAAAGTTCAACTGTCGCCAGGCTTCGTAGATGGCGATGGAGGCGCAGTTGGTGAGATTCAGGCTACGCAGCGAAGGACGCATCGGCAGACGCACCTGCTCGGCCACATGCGGGCCGGCCATGATGTCCATCGGATCGGGGATATTGCCCGGTTCCGGACCGAACAGCAGGATGTCGGTCGGCCTGTATTCGATGTCGGTGTACAGCTTGGTGGCGTGCGCGGTGAAGGCGATGATGCGCGAATCCGGCATCGATTCCACCAGATCCTCGAAATTCGGGTGCAGCACCACATGCGCCATGTCATGGTAGTCGAGCCCCGCACGGCGCAGCTTGGTATCCCGCAGATTGAAACCCAAAGGTTCCACCAGGTGCAGAATCGTTCCCGTCACGGCGCACAGGCGGATCGCGGAACCCGTGTTGCCCGGAATACGCGGGGAGTAGTAGCACAGGTGCGGGGTGGAGGTCTCCGCCTTCGCCGCGTCCTTCGCGCTCAGCATCGCGTCCACCACGGAAATCGGATTGCCGTGCGCGTCGGTCACCAGTTCGTCCGGGCCGTAATTGGACTTGCGGTACCCGTATTCGAACATCTTCTCGACCTTGGCTTCGGCCGCCTGCGTCTCGGCGTCGCGCGTTGCGCCCTGCGCGTTATCGGTATGTTCTTCGTTCGTCATAAATGCTAAGAATAGGAACGATGAACGACACGAACACCACATACGACACCGCCGTACGTGACGCCGACTTTGACGACTTTGCCGATTCCGCCACCGCCGTCACCTCCGATGCTTCCGATGCTGACGAAATCGCAACGACGCTCGCGCAATGGTGGCAGACCAACGCGCGCGACCTGCCATGGCGATTCGGCCGCACCACACCGTGGGGCGTGCTCGTTTCCGAAGTGATGAGCCAGCAGACGCAGATGGGCCGCGTCGTGCCGTATTGGACCGCATGGATGGACCGATGGCCGGACGCAGCCGCGCTCGCCGACGCCCCGAAATCCGACGTGATCACCGCATGGGGGCGGCTTGGCTATCCGCGGCGCGCCCTGCGATTGCAGGAATGCGCGCACGTCATCGCATACGATTACGCCGACGAGCTGCCGCATACGTACGACGAATTGCTTGCTCTGCCCGGCATCGGTGATTACACGGCAAGCGCGGTGCTGTCGTTCGCTTTCGGCGAACGTATCGCGGTGGTCGACACGAACATCCGCCGTGTGCTGTCACGTGCGTTCGTCGGCGTCGAATCGCTCGGCGGCAGCGCAAGTCCCGCGGAACGCGCGCTGGCGAAACGGCTGCTGCCGGACGATGATTCCGCGAAATGCCGTCGTTTCGATCGCCCGTCCGTCGTGTGGAACCAGGCCGTCATGGAACTCGGCGCGACGGTGTGCACTGCGAAATCGCCATTATGCGAAGCCTGTCCGATCGCCGGAAAATGCGCGTTCCTACGCAACGGAAGACCGGGATTGGGGCAGCGGCGTACGCGACCACGCCAACTATTCCAAGGTACGGACCGGCAGGTGCGCGGGCTGGTGCTGAACGCGCTGCGCGGCCTGCCGGATGGCGAGACGGTGCTTGATCGCAAGAGCGTCGAACGGCTGTGGAAAGACCACGTGCAGCTGGACAAATGCATCGCGTCGCTTGATGAGGACGGTCTGATCGAAATCCTGCCCGGGGGAGGGGTGCGGCTGCCGGTGTAACGTACACGGCATGCGTGGTGCGTGCGGCCGCGGTGCCGCACGGAGGATGACACGCTAGACTGGGAGCCATGGCTTACAAGACCTCCCCGCGGACCGGTAAGAAACGTACGAAACAACAGCAGGCGATGTATCGCCGCCGCCGCATCGTTTTCGGTATCGCGACGGTGCTGGTGCTGAGCTTCATCGTATTCTGCCTGTATTCGCTGACGCAGGGCGTCGTCGCTGTCAACCGCGAAATCCACCATGCCGATGTTTACGCGATCTCCCGCAAGGAGGTGCCGTCGCCGACCCAACAGCAGAAAAGCAGCGTCCCCGATTGCGACGCATCCAACGTCGCGCTGTCGCTTACTCCGGCCTCATCGAGCTTCGGTGTGGGCGGCACGATGGACTTCACCGCTTCCGTGAAATACAACGGTTCCGGCAAGGCTGGCTGTCTGATCGACGTGTCCCAGGCGGGCATGGTGCTGACGATCAAGTCGGGCAAGGACGTGGTCTGGAAATCGAACGTATGCCCCGTGGACACGGATTACCGGCTGATAGCCAAGGGCGACGAGGTCAAGCAGACGATCACTTGGCCGGGCGTGCGTTCCGGCAGCGAATGCGCCGACGCGGCGGACCTGCCGAACGTGGACCGTGGCGTGTATTCGGCCCAACTGTCGGTCGAAGGACATGCGAAAACCAAGTCGGAACCGGTCGGTATCACGGTTGAGTGAAAATCTACAGGTTATGCTATTCTTATGACTTTGCGTAGATGCGTGTCATATAGCGGGCACGCTGACAAGGAAGAAGCGCCCGCGTATTAGGCATATGGTGGCCAATGAGAGCGCTTCCGGGGAAACATATCGATACGATTAGCGAGCGATAAGGAACGTCCATTGGCTGAGGCTACGACGAACACCACCACCATCATCGCACGCGCCGACCAGCATGATATTGATCTGCACAAGGCGTCGGACCGTGTGAATTTCGGCTCCATCCGCGAGCCCATTGATGTACCCTACCTGTTGGGTGTACAGACTGACAGCTTTGATTGGCTCATCGGCAACGAGCGCTGGCAGAAGCGAGTCCAGGAGGATCTGGAGAACGGCACCAACACCGTGCCCCACACCTCCGGTCTTGACGAGGTCTTCCAGGAGATCTCCCCGATCGAGAACTTCGCTCAGACCATGAGCCTGACCTTCTCCGATCCGTACTTCGAAGAACCGCGCCACACCGTGCAGGAATGCAAGGAGAAGGATTACACCTACTCCGCGCCGCTGTACGTGAACGCCGAATTCGAGAACGGCGACACCGGCGAAATCAAGTCCCAGACCGTGTTCATGGGCGATTTCCCGCTGCAGACCCCGCACGGCACCTTCATCATCGGTGGTACCGAGCGAGTGATCGTGTCCCAGCTCGTGCGTTCCCCGGGCGTGTACTTCGACCGTTCCCAGGACCGTACCTCCGATAAGGAGGTCTTCGGCGCGAAGATCATCCCGAGCCGTGGCGCATGGCTCGAGTTCGAGATCGACAAGCGCGACGTCCTCGGCGTGCGCGTGGACCGTAAGCGCAAGCAGTCCGCCATCGTGTTCCTCATGGCCATCGGCATGACCAAGGATGAAATTGCCGACGCCTTCAAGGACTACCCGCTGGTCATGGACGCTCTCGCCAAGGAGACCGTGCAGACCCAGGACGAGGCTCTGACCGACCTGTACCGCAAGATCCGTCCGGCCGACACCCCGACTCCGGAAGCCGGCAAGAACCTGCTGGACTCCTTCTACTTCAACACCAAGCGTTACGATCTGGCCCGCGTCGGCCGTTACAAGATCAACCGCAAGCTTGGTCTGGAAAAGGACGTCAACGACCGCAGCCTGTCCCGCGAGGACATCATCGCCACCATCAAGTACTTGGTCACCCTGCATGCGGGCGAGACCAAGTTCCCGGGCAAGCGCGACGGCCAGGACGTTGACCTGCGCGTGGACGTCGACGATATCGACCACTTCGGCAACCGTCGTATCCGCCAGGTCGGCGAGCTGATCCAGAACCAGCTGCGCACCGGTCTGAGCCGTATGGAGCGTGTGGTCCGCGAACGTATGACCACCCAGGATCCCGAGGCCATCACCCCGCAGTCCCTGATCAACATCCGTCCGGTGAACGCCACCATCAAGGAGTTCTTCGGAACCTCCCAGCTGTCCCAGTTCATGGACCAGAACAACCCGCTGGCTGGCGTGACCAACAAGCGTCGTCTGTCCGCTCTGGGCCCCGGCGGCCTGTCCCGCGACCGCGCCTCCATGGAAGTGCGAGACGTGCACCCGTCCCATTTCGGCCGTATGTGCCCGATCGAGTCTCCTGAAGGCCCGAACATCGGTCTGATCGGCTCCCTGGCAACCTTCGGACGCATCAACCCGTTCGGTTTCATCGAGACCCCGTACCGCAAGGTCGTCAACGGCCACGTGACCGACGAGGTCGAGTACATGACCGCTGACCGCGATCTTGACCACGTCATTGCCCAGGCCAACCAGGAGCTCGACGAGAACGGCAACTTCGTCAAGAAGCAGGCCCTTGCCCGAGTCGGCGAAGAGGAAGCGGTCGATGTGCCGGTCAGCTCCGTCGATTACATGGACGTCTCCCCGCGTCAGATGGTTTCCGTCGGCGCCTCCCTGATTCCGTTCCTGGAGCACGATGAGGGACACCGAGCGCTGATGGGCACCAACATGCAGCGTCAGGCCGTGCCGCTGATCGAATCCGAGCGTCCGCTCGTGGGCACCGGCGCCGAATGGCGCGCCGCCGTCGATTCCGGCGACGTCATCCTGGCTGAGAAGCCGGGCGTGGTGACCTACGTGTCCGCCGACATCATCCGTACCATGAACGACGATGGCACCACCAGCTCCTACAAGCTGGCCAAGTTCCAGCGCTCCAACCAGACCACCTGCTACAACCAGGTCCCGCTCATCCACGACGGCGAACGCGTGGAAGCCGGCACCGTGCTGGCCGATGGTCCGGCAACCCAGAAGGGCGAGATGGCACTGGGCAAGAACCTGCTCATCGCCTTCATGCCGTGGAACGGCTACAACTACGAGGATGCTGTGATCATCTCCCAGCGCCTCGTGCAGGACGACACCCTGAGCTCCATCCACATCGAGGAGTACGAGATCGACGCCCGCGAAACCAAGCTGGGTGCCGAAGAGATCACCCGCGACCTGCCGAACGTCGGCGAGGACGCGGTGGCCAACCTCGACGAGCGTGGCATCATCCGCATCGGCGCCGAAGTCGAAGCCGGCGACATTCTGGTCGGCAAGGTCACCCCGAAGGGCGAGACCGAGCTGACTCCGGAAGAGCGTCTGCTGCGCGCCATCTTCGGTGAGAAGAGCCGCGAAGTGCGTGACACCTCGCTGCGCGTGCCTCACGGCGAGACCGGCACCGTCATCGCGGTCAAGGAAATCACCCGCGAGGATGCCGAGGAAGACGGCGACGAACTGCCGAACGGCGTGAACCAGATGATTCGCGTCTACATCGCACAGCACCGTAAGATCACCCAGGGCGACAAGCTCTCCGGCCGTCACGGCAACAAGGGCGTCATCTCCCGCATCCTGCCGGAAGAGGACATGCCGTTCCTCGCCGACGGTACTCCGGTCGACATCATGCTGAACCCGCTGGGCGTGCCTTCTCGAATGAACCTTGGCCAGGTGCTGGAACTGCACCTCGGCTGGATCGCGCACGCCGGCTGGGACATCTCCCTCGACCCGGATGCCGAGGCCGCTTGGAAGAAGTACGTGCCGCAGGGCGCCGAAAAGGGCGCTCCGGGCACTCCGGTGGCCACCCCGGTGTTCGACGGCGTCCGTCCGGAAACCATCAAGGGCCTGCTCAGCTGCACCCTTCCGGACCGCGACGGCAACAAGCTCGTCGGCCCCGACGGCAAGGCGACCCTGTTCGACGGCCGTACCGGCGAACCGTTCCCGAAGCCGATCTCCGTGGGCTACATGTACATGCTGAAGCTGCACCACCTGGTCGACGACAAGATTCATGCTCGTTCCACCGGCCCGTACTCCATGATCACCCAGCAGCCGCTCGGTGGTAAGGCCCAGTTCGGTGGCCAGCGCTTCGGCGAGATGGAGGTGTGGGCCCTTGAGGCCTACGGTGCCGCCTACACGCTGCACGAAATGATGACCACCAAGTCCGATGACGTCGACGGCCGCGTGCGCGTCTACGGCGCCATCGTGAAGGGCGAGAACCTGCCGCCGGCAGGCATCCCGGAGTCCTTCAAGGTGCTGCTTAAGGAAATGCAGTCCCTGTCCCTGAATGTCGAAGTGCTCAACGCCGAAGGCGTGGCCATCGACATGAAGGACGAGGATGACGATCCGTCCACTTCCTCCGATGACCTCGGCTTCAACATCGGTGCGCGTCCTGACGCCGCCGCCAAGGAAGACCAGGTTGCCGAGGAGCCCGAATTCCAGTGATTGAAAGGATTGGCCGCGCTGCAGCACAGCGTGCAGCGCGGCCAATCCCCGAACAACGTGATAAGCATTAAGAATCGATAGACAGGACAATAGAGTGCTGGACGTCAACGAATTTGACAAACTGAGGATCGGACTGGCCACCGCCGACGACATCCGTAACTGGAGCTACGGCGAGGTCAAGAAGCCGGAGACCATCAACTACCGTACCCTGAAGCCGGAGAAAGACGGCCTGTTCGGCGAGCAGATCTTCGGACCTACCCGCGACTGGGAATGCGCCTGCGGCAAGTACAAGCGCGTGCGCTTCAAGGGCATCGTCTGCGAACGCTGCGGCGTGGAAGTCACCAAGAGCCGTGTGCGTCGTGAGCGCATGGGCCACATCGAGCTCGCCGCTCCGGTGACCCACATCTGGTTCTTCAAGGGTGTGCCGTCCCGACTGGGCTACCTGCTGGACATCGCGCCGAAGGACCTCGAGAAGGTCATCTACTTCGCGGCCTACATGGTCACCAAGGTGGACGAAGAGCAGCGTCATCAGGACCTGCCGGACCTGCAGCAGGAGTTCGACAACGAGATCGCCAACCTCGAGAAGCGCCGCAACGCCGAAATCGAGGAGCGCGCCAAGAAGGTCGAAGCCGATTTGGCCGAGCTCGAAGCCGAAGGCGAAGCCAAGGGCTCCGCACGCGCCAAGCTGCGCAACAGCGCCGAGCGTGAAATGGCCGCCATCCGTACCCGCTACGACGAGCAGATCCAGCGTCTGAGCGCCGTGTTCGACCGCTTCAAGACCCTGAAGCCGGGAGACATGGAAGGCGACGTCGACCTGTGGCGTGAGATGGAAGACCGCTACGGCGATTACTTCGAAGGCTGCATGGGCGCCGAAGCCATCAAGAAGCGTCTGCAGGACTTCGACCTCGAGGCAGCCTCCAAGCAGCTGCGCGAAGAGATCGACACGGGCACCGGCCAGCGCAAGGCCCGCGCCCTGAAGCGTCTGAAGGTCGTCAACGCGTTCCTGACCACCGGCAACAAGCCGGAGGCCATGGTGCTCGACGTGATCCCGGTCATCCCGCCGGACCTGCGCCCGATGGTGCAGCTCGACGGTGGCCGTTTCGCCACCTCCGACCTCAACGACCTCTACCGTCGTGTGATCAACCGTAACAACCGTCTGAAGCGCCTCATCGAGCTCGGCGCCCCGGAGATCATGCTCAACAACGAGAAGCGCATGCTCCAGGAAGCCGTCGACTCCCTGTTCGACAACGGCCGTCGTGGCCGTCCGGTCACCGGCGCTTCGAACCGTCCGCTCAAGTCCCTGAGCGACATGCTCAAGGGCAAGCAGGGCCGTTTCCGTCAGAACCTGCTCGGTAAGCGTGTGGATTACTCTGGCCGTTCCGTGATCGTGGTCGGCCCGTCCCTGCGCATGCACCAGTGCGGTCTGCCGAAGCCGATGGCCCTCGAGCTGTTCAAGCCGTTCGTCATCAAGCGCCTCGTGGACCAGGGCTTCGCGCAGAACATGAAGAGCGCCAAGCGCCTCGTGGACCGCGCCGACTCCGAAGTGTGGGGCGTGCTCGAAGAGGTCATCTCCGAGCATCCGGTGCTCCTGAACCGTGCACCTACGCTGCACCGTCTGGGCATCCAGGCATTCGAGCCGATCCTGGTGGAAGGCAAGGCCATCCACCTGCCGCCGCTTGCCTGCGCCGCATTCAACGCCGACTTCGATGGCGATCAGATGGCAGTCCACCTGCCGCTGTCCGCCGAAGCCCAGGCTGAGGCCCGTTCCCTGATGATGGCTTCCGACAACATCCTGAAGCCGGCAGACGGCCACACCGTGACCATGCCGAGCCAGGACATGATCCTCGGTCTGTACTACCTGACCACCGTCATCGACGGCGCCAAGGGCCAGGGCCGCGTGTTCTCCTCGCTGGAAGAGGCCGAAATGGCGCTCGACAAGCACGAGATCGACATGCAGGCCAAGGTGCTCATCCGCCTTCCGCGGGACTTCGTGCTGCCGAAGGACTGGGAGCCGGGCGAGGTCAAGGTCGTCGATCCGGAACCGGGCAGCCCGGACGTGGTCAAGGAGGAGCGTTTCCATGACGGCTCCGTCCTGTTCGCCACCTCCTACGGCCGTATCCTGTTCAACGGCACCTTGCCGGTCGACTACCCGTTCGTCAACGAGCAGGCGCCGAAGAAGCGTCTGAGCAAGATCGTCGACGACATCGCGACCCGTTACTCCACCGCTCAGGTGGCCGTGACGCTGGACGCCCTGAAGGATCTGGGCTTCACCCGCGCACCGTGGTCCGGCGTGTCCTTCGCGTTCTCCGACGTTATCCAGCCGCCGGAACTGGACGAGTACATCGAAAAGTACGAAGGCGAAGCCGACAAGGTCAACGAGAACTACGAAATCGGTATGCTCACCGAAGAGGAGCGTCGTCAGGAACTGGTCGACCTGTGGACCAAGTGCACCAGCGAGGTCTCCGAGGCGGTTGAGGAACACTTCGATTCCAAGAACAACCTGGCCATCATCGTGCAGTCCGGTGCACGAGGAAACATGATGCAGATCAACCAGATCGCAGGTATGCGAGGCTTGGTGGCAAACCCGAAGGGCGAGATCATTCCTCGACCGGTCAAGTCCAACTACCGTAAGGGCCTGTCC
>OHUN01000900.1_pt1 | contig 15585 bp, 10 predicted proteins | sample 1579211 | NCBI WGS metagenome assembly OHUN01 (sample SAMEA3879560, study PRJEB24766) | human gut metagenome | biome: human-associated habitat; feature: feces | place: USA | collected 1985/1987
GTACCGATCAGTCTGACATTATATTTTTCAAGTATGCCTTTTTCCTCTAATTCCATACCGAGGTTTAATCCGGCCTGTCCACCTAAAGTCGGCAGTACGCTGTCCGGTTTTTCTTTTGCGATAATCTTCTCTAAGACGGATACCGTAAGCGGCTCAATGTAAACCTGATCTGCAATATCTTTATCTGTCATGATCGTCGCCGGGTTTGAGTTTACCAGCACAACCTCAACGCCTTCTTCTTTTAATGAGCGGCATGCCTGTGTACCTGCATAGTCAAACTCTGCAGCCTGTCCGATTACGATCGGGCCGGAACCAATTACTAAAACTTTTTTTATGTCATGATTTCTTGGCATTAATTCTTCCTCCTAAAATTTGTTAAACAATAACGTAAGAATTTTTCTACATCATCGAAATAAAACGATCAAACAGGTATGCAGAATCCTGCGGTCCCGGACACGCTTCCGGATGGAACTGTACGGTAAAAATGTTTTTGCCTACATAGGAAAGTCCCTCATTGGTTCCATCGTTTACATTCACAAATGCCGGTTTCGCGATCACCGGATCAAGTGTATCCGTATCTACCACATAACCGTGATTCTGGGAGGAAATATATACTCTTCCGGTTTCTAAATCTTTTACCGGATGGTTGCCGCCACGGTGTCCGTATTTCATCTTGTGTGTATCCGCTCCGTTGGCCAGTGCCATGAGCTGATGACCGAGACAGATGGCAAAGATCGGTACGTCACTTGCATACAGTTTCTTTAATTCCTCGATGATTGCTGTGCACTCTTTCGGATCTCCAGGTCCGTTGCTGAGCATAATGCCATCCGGATTGGCTCCGAGAATTTCCTCCGCCGATGTGTGTGCCGGATAAATCGTCACCTCACAGCCACGGGCATTTAACGATTTTGCGATATTGTTCTTCGCACCGAAATCCATCAGTGCAACTTTCTTTCCGCTTCCCTTTAATACGTTCTTCTCGCTGCAGGTAACTTTATCCACAACATTTCCGGTTGTATATTCTTTCAGTTTTGGAAGAATTTCATCCAGATTATAATTTTCGTTTGTCGTGATCATTCCGTTCATGGTTCCCTTTTCGCGGAGAATCTTGGTAAGCGCACGGGTATCAATTCCTGCAATTCCCGGAATATCATGCTTTGTCAGGAAATCCTGAATGCTTCCCTGACAGCGGAAATTGCTCGGCATACGTGAAAGCTCTCTTACAATATATCCGTCCGGCCACGGTCTGGCGGATTCCATATCCGGTGTAATTCCGTAGTTACCGATCAGCGGATACGTCATCACAACCGCCTGTCCTGCATAGGACGGATCTGTAAGTACCTCTAAATATCCGGTCATTGAGGTATTAAATACGATCTCACTGATGATTTCGCGTGTAGAACCAATGCTTATACCTGTAAACACGGTTCCGTCTTCCAGTATCAAAAAAGCTTTCATTCTTTGCCCTGCCTTTCTTGCATCTTGGCAAAAAAAAAGAGAGAATCTCTTTTTTTTACCTTGAGTTAGCTTTACCTAAATTGTAAAAATTTTATCACAAATCGTCACTTTTTTCAACCTTTTTTGCAAGAGAAAAAAGTGACATATTTTATGAATAAATATACATATTATACAATTCCATGCATCCACAATACCATGAACCCGACAGCAACTGCCGCACAGACTGCCAGACCGCCAATGCTGGTTCCGAGGATCACGCCGGATGGAATTTCTTTCTTTTCATATATCGCGCGTGCCACGGTTTTTGCCTGCATCGGAACAAACGAACACGGCTGTGTTACCTCCATTGGATGAAACCGGCGTTTTGTGAAATAATCCGCTGTCCATGCCGGCATTGCCGATAACGTCACCCTCTGTAACTGATATTGATTTGCCGCATACGCCTTCATTTCTTCCAACAGACATCTGCCACATCCTCTGCGCTGGAATACCGGAAGCACATACAGCATGGTAATATGTCCCTCTTTCTGCATTCCTGACATGGCGATCATATGTCCCTGTTCAAAAATTCCCCACATGGTGAGAGTTCCTTCTGCAATCATGTTCCGGATGTTTGTGTTTTCCGTATATTGCAGAAATATATGAATCATTTCCAGATCCGTGATCCGCGCACGCAGACAGTAATCAAAGACACCCCTTGCAATACTGAGCGCTTCCGGAATCTGATCTTCCGTTAAAATCTGTGCTTTCATTTACGCTTCCTCCTTATTTTCCAACAGCCGGTCCTTCAGACCGCTGTAACGTCTCTGTTGGGAATTATTCTCAATCATTTGCTCAAATGTTGTATCATCTCCCACTATCGTAACACATTTCTTTGCTCTTGTAACCGCTGTGTACAATAAATTCCGGTTCATAAGCATGCGGGGTCCGGAAAGAAGCGGAATGACAACGGCCGGATACTCCGATCCCTGTGATTTATGGATCGTCACAGCATACGCAAGTTCCAGCTCATCCAGCAGTTTGTACGAATATTCCACCATACGCCCTTCATCGAAATTTACCGTGATGGTCTCTGCAAAATCATTGATCTCTTCAATAATTCCGGTATCTCCGTTAAACACCCCGGTTCCTTTGTCTATGCAGAGTCCATATTTGCTGCGGATCTCCCATTCCAGCTGATAATTATTTTTGATCTGCATGACTTTATCGCCTTCCCGGAAAACGATCGCCCCATGCTCTTTCTCCTTTTTTCTGTCCGATGGCGGGTTCAGATACATCTGCAGAATCGTATTGAGACGTTCTACTCCGAGCAGCCCTTTCCGCATAGGCGTAAGCACCTGGATATCGTATTCGCTTGCCCCCACAAATTTCGGAAGTTTCTGCTTGATCAGCTGCAGCGTAACGTTGATAATTTTATCTGCCTCATAACGCTTCAGGAAAAAGAAATCCATGCTCTTGTTATCCAGGCTGACTTTTTCTCCCCGGTTAATCTTATGCGCATTGACAATAATATCACTGGTGCTTGCCTGTCGGAAAATTTTTGTCAGCATTACCGTAGGAAACATCTTCGAATCAATAATGTCCTTCAGCACACTTCCCGCCCCTACACTCGGCAGCTGATTCACATCTCCCACCAGGATCAGACGCGTGCCCGGTAGAATTGCTTTCAGAAGGGAATTCATCAGGGAAATATCCACCATCGACATCTCATCAATAATGATGAGATTGGTCTCCAGCGGATTTTGTTCATTGCGCTCAAATCCGGCATTTCCTTCCATTCCGCCATTCAGTTCGAGCATCCGGTGAATCGTCCGTGCCTCATACCCGGTGGTTTCGCTCATGCGCTTTGCTGCCCGTCCGGTCGGTGCCGCCAGCATAATATCTTCCCCGGATAATTCAAAATACCGGATGATCGTATTGATCGTCGTTGTTTTTCCCGTTCCGGGACCTCCGGTAATCACGAGAACACCGTTTCTTACGGCTTCCTTTACCGCTTCTACCTGATGCTCATCAAGATCCATTCCCGTCTTCTTTTCAATCTTTCGGATTCTGTCCTCAATTTCGATATCTGGAACATCAAACACAGCATTCAGCTGTGTCAGACGGGTAGCGGTATTTGCCTCCATATAAAAATAGGTTGCCGCATAGATCTGCGTACTGTCTTCCACCTGGCGCATAATGATCTTGCGATCCATCGCCAGATTCATGTAATGCTGCTCGATGTGCTCCGGGTCTACCTCAAGAAGCCGGCTTGCCCGCTGCGTCAGTTCCTGCATCGGCAGATAGGTATGCCCCTCTCCGGCAGCCTGCAGCAGCACATACTGGATACCGCTTCGAATCCGGAAATCGGAATCGGTGCGGATTCCCACACGGGATGCGATCTCATCTGCCGTGCGGAATCCGACCCCTTCCACATCATCTGCCATACGATATGGATTTTCTTTCAGTATTCCGTATATTTCCTGCCCGTATGTTTTATATATTTTCACTGCAAGTGTGGTATTGATCCCATATTGCTGCAAAAAAATCATTGCCTGCCGGAGATCTTTTTTCTGATTCACCTGATCCGCGATTTCCATCGCCTTTCTCTGGCTGATGCCTTTGATCTCCGCCAGCCGCTCCGGTTCTTCTTCAATGATACGGAAGGTATCTGCCTTGAATCTTCGCACAATCCTTGCCGCTAAGGCAATTCCGATCCCTTTGATCGCCCCTGATCCCAGATACCGCTCAATTGCCACCTCATCCTGTGGTGCCTTTTCTTCGAAACTCTTTACCTGAAACTGTCTGCCGTAAGTCGGATGTTCTGTATAACTTCCCTTTGCCTTAATGTTTTCTCCCTCGGCAATATCCGAAAATACCCCCACACAAGTCTCTTCTTCTTCGTTACACACCAGAACAAGTACGGTATATCCGTTGTCTGCATTTCGATAGATGATGTGATCTACATATCCTTCAATGCTCTCAAGATTCTCTTCCAAAATATGTTCCCCATTCTCTAAAAAAGAGACTGTTGTAAACAGTCTCTCCTCTTTTCTTTGTGCTGATGTTACTACTGGCCAATATTACGTTTCATCTGCTCATACAGTGTCTGTGTATAGCTTTCTCCGATCTGATCCACCATTTCATCTGCCACCATCTCGATTGCCTGATCCATATACAGATCTTTGTACTGTGACATCGTAGAATCCTCGTCATCATCCGAGGTAAATGTATCTTTCATCTGTTTGATGACCTGCTCCACAAAATAAGATTCAAAATCTTTGATGACACCTTTTAATTGTTCCTCTGAAGAGTCCGATGAAATATTCTTTAATGAACTCTGAAGAGAATTGCTCTGCTCTGTACTTTTGTCTGCATTTGCAACCGTATAATTTGTACTGATTGATGAAATATCCATAGTATATCCCTCTTATGTAAGTAATTCGGAACTGCTGCCTATCGTTTCAGGTTATTTGCCGTCTCCAGCATGGAATCCGAGGTCGTGATTGCCTTGGAATTTAATTCATATGCGCGCTGTGCAATGATCATATTTACCATCTCATCAGCAACCTGTACATTTGAAGCTTCGATGTAGCCCTGATATACACCGGTCTTCGTCAATCCTGCATTTTGTCCCTCCAGCATCGGATTTCCCGAAGCTGCAGTCGCTGCAAGTTTGCTTCCTGACATTTTCTCCAGTCCTGCCGGATTGTTAAACTGATAGATTCCAAAAGACTGGTTTAATGACACTACATTGCCGGTTGCATCTTTATAGCCAATCGTTCCATTGCTCGAAAATACCATGCTTTCCGAAGATACGCCTCTCGGCACACGAATGGTATTTCCTCTGGAATCCAATACCGGAAGCCCCTCTGAGGTTGCCAGAATTGTGTTTCCATTCGAATCCTGACTCCAGGAGAAGTTACCGTTTCTGGTGTAATATGTCTGTCCATCCACACCCCGCACGGCAAAGAATCCCTTTCCTTCCAGTGCAAAATCGGTCGGAATCTCTGTCTCTTCACGCGCCCCCTGCGTATAGTTGGACATGGTCGCTGCCACTCTGGTTCCGAGTCCTACCTGTGCACCTACCGGTTTATTGGCACCATTTGCCGTCGTTGTCTTTGTCTGCAGTGTCTGGTACAGTAAAGATTTAAACTCGGTACGTTCCGTCTTATAACCTGTCGTATTCACATTGGACAGATTATTTGAAATTGTATCAAGATTTGTCTGCTGCGCAATCATTCCGGTTGCCGCAGTATAAAGTGATCTCATCATACGCTTCTATTTCCTCCTTGCGGTCTTTCAGCAGCTATTATACTTTACCGACATTGTTAACTGCCCGGTCAAGTGTTCCATCTATGGAAGTGATTACCTTCTGTCCTGCCTCATAGGCTCTCTGAATTGTAATCATATTTACCATCTCATTTACAACATTTACATTGGAGGTCTCCAGTGTGCCCTGCTCTATATTGGCATCTGTTGCAATCCGGTTTCCTCCCGGAAGAAGGTTATACAGATTCTCACCGTATTTTTCAAGATAGTCATAATTATCCACATCCACCATGCCGATCGTTCCGACAATTTGGTTATTCTGCATGACGTATCCCAGTTTATTCACGGTAATCGCAGCATTTGGATCCAGACGTATATAATTATTCTGACCCGGATCGCCATTCATTGCACCAGTGGCATTTAAAACATAATCGCCATCCTTCGTCACCAGATAACCCTCTTTATTTACGGTAAAGGCTCCATCCCGCGTATACTTCACGGAAGTATTTCCCTGCTTGTCCGTGAATGCCACGGCAAAAAAACCATTTCCTTCAATCGCAAAATCTGTGGTGTTATCTGTCACCTTGAAATTTCCCGTGGAATAATCCGTATATACCTGTCCAAGGTGAACTCCATATGTAATATCTCCAAGCTTTTTCGGAATCCCCATATTAGAAGAATCCTTAATACGCAAAGACATCTCATCGGCAAAAGTACGACTCGTCGTTCCTTCTTTTTTATATGCTGTTGTGTCTGCGTTTGCCAGATTATTTGCCAGAATATCCAGACGCTTCATTTCGTTTACCATTCCCGTATGGGCGGTATACAATCCTTTTACCATTTATGACACCTCAATTTTCACAGTTTTAATTTATATCGGCCAATGCCCTCACGAGCTTTATAGACATGCGATAAAAAGTGCGCATAAACGCGCACTTTATGCATTAATCCTCGTCTCTTTTTCCTGCAAGGAATTCTACATATTTTCCGGTTCCGATTGCTACACAGGTCATAGGATGCTCTGCCGTCATCGTGTTGATTCCGGTACGTTCTTCAATCAGTTCCTCCAGACCGCGAAGCAAGGAGCCGCCACCTGTCAGGACAATTCCCCTGTCTGCAACGTCTGCTGCCAGTTCCGGTGGAGTTTTCTCCAGTACGGAATGTACAGCTTCCACAATCTGTAATGTTGCCTCACGCAGAGCTTCCTCTGTCTCCTCAGAGCTTACCGTAATGGTTCTTGGCAGACCGGTTACCAGATTACGGCCACGGACATCCATCGTCTCATTCTGTGCCAGTGGGTAGCATGTACCAATTTTGATCTTGATATCTTCTGCGGTACGCTCACCGATCAAAAGATTATGTTTCTTTCTCATATAGCGGACCAGGGCTTCGTCAAAATCATCTCCTGCAATTTTCACGGAAGTGCTCACAACAGAACCACCCAGAGAAATGACTGCGATATCCGAAGTACCTCCTCCGATATCTACGATCATGTTTCCGCATGGTCTGGAAATATCAATACCGGCACCGATTGCTGCTGCAATTGGTTCCTCAATAATCTCTACTTCACGGGCTCCTGCCTGATAAGTTGCATCCTCTACGGCTTTCTTTTCAACCTCTGTAACACCACTCGGTACGCAGACGCTGATGCGCGGCTTACGAAAGCTCTTCTTTCCAAGTGCCTTCTGGATGAAATACTTGATCATCTTCTCTGTGACGGTATAATCTGAAATCACACCCTGGCGAAGAGGACGGACTGCCACAATGTTTCCCGGTGTTCTTCCAAGCATCAGTCTTGCTTCCTCACCGATTGCTTTAATTTTATTGGTATCTCTGTCAAATGCAACAACGGAAGGCTCTTTTAATACAACACCTTTTCCTTTAATATATACTAAAATACTCGCAGTACCTAAATCAATTCCGATATCTGATCCGATCATCCCGAATGCCCCTTCCTATTTTCTTTTTATCTTTCTTTATCAAAATTCGATCTGCGTTCATGGCGCAAATCTGCAGTTAATCATATTTTTATGCATACAGTAACATTATATACAATTCATCCCATTTTTCAAACATTTTTTTATAGGTTAAAGCAATTTAATTAAATTTTAAGGAATCTCTCTGTTCCCGGAACAAAAATCTGTGCACTTTCGCTATTTTATACATTCTTCGATTCCAGATACGGCTTTAAAAACTGACCGGTATACGATTCCGGAACTTTACAGATTTCCTCCGGAGTCCCCTGTGCAATCACGGTTCCACCACCGTCACCACCTTCCGGTCCCATATCAATGATATAGTCAGCCGTCTTGATGACGTCCAGATTATGCTCGATGACGACAACGGTATTTCCGCCGTCCGAAAGCTTTCTGAGAATCTCCACCAGCTTGTGTACGTCCGCAAAATGCAGTCCGGTGGTTGGCTCATCCAGTACATAAATGGTTTTTCCCGTTCCGCGTTTGCTCAGTTCTGTGGCAAGTTTGATACGCTGCGCTTCTCCTCCGGATAATTCTGTGGAAGGCTGTCCCAGTTTTACATAGGAAAGTCCGACATCGTACAGTGTCTGAATCTTTCGGTGGATCGTTGGTACATTTTTGAAAAATTCCAATGCCTCTTCCACCGTCATATCCAGCACGTCATAGATCGTCTTTCCTTTATAGCGCACTTCGAGTGTCTCACGGTTATAGCGCCTGCCACCGCAGACTTCACACGGCACATACACATCTGGCAGGAAATGCATCTCGATCTTTATGATACCATCTCCGCTGCAGGCCTCACAGCGTCCGCCTTTGACGTTGAAACTGAAACGTCCCTTCTTATATCCACGTGCCTTTGCATCCGGAGTTGCCGCAAACAGATCACGGATCATGTCAAACACACCGGTATAGGTTGCCGGATTCGAACGCGGTGTGCGTCCGATCGGTGACTGATCAATATCGATAATCTTATCCAGTTGTTCCACACCCAGAATATCATCGTGATCTCCGGGGATGCAGCGTGCCCGGTTTAAAGTCCGCGCCAGATGCTTATACAGAATTTCATTGGTCAGGGAACTCTTTCCCGATCCCGATACTCCGGTGATACAGGTCATGATACCAAGCGGAACCTGCACATCAATATTTTTCAGATTATTTTCCCGCGCTCCTTTGATGGTAAGAAATCCGGTCGGTCTGCGCCGTTCCGATGGTACCGGAATCTTCATCCGGCCGCTCAGATAAGCGCCGGTAATGGATTTTTTGCATTTCATGATATCCGCCGCAGTACCGGCCGCAACGACTTCTCCACCATGGACGCCGGCTGCCGGACCAATATCCACAATGTAGTCGGCCGCACGCATGGTATCCTCATCATGTTCCACGACAATCAGCGTATTTCCCAGATTCTTAAGATTCATCAGTGCATGCAGCAGCTTGTCATTGTCCCGCTGATGCAGTCCGATACTCGGCTCATCCAGAATATATGCCACGCCGACCAGTCCTGAACCGATCTGGGTAGCCAGGCGGATGCGCTGCGCCTCTCCTCCGGACAAGGTTCCGGTCGCACGTGTCAATGTCAGATAATCCAGACCTACCTCCTGCAAAAAGCCCACACGGGCACGGATTTCCTTTAAAATCTGATTGCCGATGAACTTCTGCTGTTCCGTCAGCTGCATTTCCGCCAGATATTTCACGAGATCCTTTACCGACATATCGGTCATCTCATATATATTTTTGTCTGCAACCGTAACCGCAAGAGAGCTCTGCTTCAGACGCTGTCCATGGCAGGCAGCACACGGTGTAATACGCATAAACTGCTCATATTCCTGCTTCATCGTGTCCGATCCCGTCTCCCGGTAACGGCGCTCGACATTTTTAATAAGGCCTTCCCAATTCAGATCATAGACGCCTTCTCCACGCTGCCCTTTATAATGCACCTTTAATATCCGGCCATCTCCGCCATGAATGAGCATATGCCGGATTTCTTTTGGCAGATCTTTATATGGTGTATCGAGAGAAAATCCATATCCTTCCGACAACGCTTTTAGGGTAGCATAGGTATAGCTGGACGGATCGGTGCAGGACTGCCAGCCCATTACCTGAATTGCCCCCTCGGAAATAGACAGTGTCTTATCCGGAATCATGAGATTTTCATCAAACTCCATCTTGTAACCGAGTCCGTAGCAGACCGGACAGGCACCAAACGGATTATTAAACGAAAAGCTTCGCGGTTCCACCTCATCCACACTGATTCCGCAATCCGGGCACGCAAAATTCTGGGAAAAATTCATTGGTTCCCCGTCCACCACATCTACAATCGCATTTCCCTCGGTCAGCTCAAAAACATTTTCCAGGGAATCGGTCAGACGTTTTTCAATTCCGGGTTTTACCACCAGACGGTCTACCACAATATCAATATTGTGTTTGATGTTTTTATCCATCGGAATTTCTTCCGAAAGTTCATACATATTTCCGTCCACGATCACACGCACATAACCGCTTTTTTTTGCCTTCTCGAATAATTTCTGATGTTCGCCCTTACGCCCGCGCACAACCGGCGCAAGGATCTGGATGCGTGTGCGTTCCGGCAGTTTCATCACGGCATCTACCATCTGATCGATCGTCTGTTTCTCGATGGCACGTCCACACTTCGGACAATGTGGAATTCCTATGCGGGCATACAGCAGTCGAAAATAATCATAAATTTCCGTCACGGTTCCGACGGTGGAACGCGGGTTTCGGTTCGTCGATTTCTGGTCAATGGAGATTGCCGGCGGAAGTCCCTCAATCGACTCTACATCCGGTTTTTCCATCTGTCCTAAGAACTGTCTTGCATAGGAAGACAAAGACTCCATATAGCGCCGCTGTCCCTCCGCATAGATCGTATCGAACGCAAGCGAAGACTTGCCGGAACCTGACAGTCCGGTCAGAACAACAAACTCATCTCTCGGAATGTCCACATCGATGCATTTTAAGTTGTGTTCGTTGGCGCCTCGTATTTTAATATATTTTCTCTGTTTTTTCGGCATTTTGTTTCCTCTCTTTTATCTATTCCTCAATATCCCGAAGCATATTTTTCAGTTTTACCATCTTGTCACGATACTCTGCCGCCGCCTCAAAATTGAGTTCTGCGGCAGCTTTCTTCATCTTCTTCTGGATGTCCCCGATCAGTTTTTCTAATTCCCTGCGGCTCATGGATTCCGGATCTTTATCAAATTCCATCTCCTCTGCTGCCACTTTTTTGGAGATTGCAATCAGATCACGCACAGATTTCTGGATGGTCTTCGGTGTGATTCCATGTTCCTCATTGTATGCCTGCTGAAGCTTGCGGCGGCGCTCCGTCTCATCAATGGCCACACGCATGGAATCCGTGATCTTATCCGCATACATGATTACATGTCCCTCACTGTTTCTTGCCGCACGTCCGATGGTCTGGATCAGTGAAGTCTCGGAACGAAGGAATCCTTCCTTATCCGCATCCAGAATCGCCACAAGCGTAATCTCCGGAATATCCAGTCCCTCCCGCAGCAGGTTGATACCGACAAGTACATCAAACACGTCCAGACGCAGGTCACGGATAATCTCTGCACGCTCTAAGGTATCAATATCCGAGTGCAGATATTTTACACGGATGCCAAGTTCGCCCATATACTGTGTCAGATCCTCCGCCATACGCTTGGTCAGTGTCGTGATCAGCACTTTATGGTGATTTTTCGTCTCTTTGTTAACTTCCCCGATCAGATCATCGATCTGCCCCTCCACAGGACGAACGGAAATCTCCGGATCCAGAAGTCCGGTCGGACGGATAATCTGCTCCACACGCAGCAATTCATGCTCGTTCTCATAGACATTCGGCGTAGCTGATACAAACAGCATCTGATCAATCTTGCTCTCAAACTCTTCAAAATTAAGCGGGCGGTTATCGAGTGCGGACGGCAGACGGAATCCATAGTCCACCAGTGTCTGCTTCCGTGAGCGATCCCCTGCATACATTCCACGCACCTGTGGAATCGTAATGTGGGACTCATCCACAATAATCAGAAAGTCATCCGGAAAATAATCCATCAGTGTCTCCGGCATTTCTCCCTCGGCACGTCCTGCCAGATGGCGGGAATAGTTTTCGATGCCGCTGCAAAATCCGGTTTCCTTCATCATTTCAATATCAAAATTCGTGCGCTCCGCGATACGCTGCGCTTCCAGCAGCTTATCTTCACCCTTAAAATACCTGACCCTCTCTTCCAGTTCTGCCTCGATACGGTCACACGCTGCGTTCATTTTTTCCTGTGGCACCACATAATGGGACGCCGGAAACACAGCCGCATGCTTTAATATACATTTGATCTCTCCGGTAAGCACATCCACCTCCGTAATCCGGTCGATCTCATCTCCGAAAAACTCCACTCGGATCGCCGTGTCGGTATTATTCGCCGGAAAAATCTCCAGTACATCGCCATGCACCCGGAACGTACCACGCTTAAAATCCATCTCGTTGCGCGTGTACTGCATGTCAATGAGTCCCTTGATCACATCATCACGGTCAATCTCCATTCCGGGACGCAGGGAAACCATCATGTTCATATAGTCATCCGGACTACCAATGCCATAGATACAGGAGACAGATGCCACGATGATGACATCTTTTCGCTCCGCCAGCGCTGCCGTGGCAGAAAGGCGCAGCTTATCAATTTCATCATTGACCGCAGAATCTTTCGCAATATAAGTGTCCGACTGTGGCACATACGCTTCCGGCTGATAATAATCATAGTATGAGACAAAATACTCGACGGCATTCTCCGGGAAAAATTCTTTCATTTCTCCGTACAGCTGCCCCGCCAGTGTCTTGTTGTGGGAAATAATCAGCGTCGGCTTATTCAGTGCCTGAATGACATTTGCCATCGTAAAGGTCTTTCCCGAACCGGTCACACCCAGCAGCGTTTCAAACTGGTTGCCTTCTTTGAATCCTTTGACTAATTTTTCAATTGCCTGCGGCTGGTCACCGGTTGGCTCATATGGGGCATGTAATTTGAACTCCATAATGCCCTCTCCCTTCTCAAATTTATCGTAAAACTAACTTTATTCCATGAAAAAAAAGATAAAATCCATATCTTTATAGTCTGCACATATATGCTAATTTTACTACAAAGATCTGACTTTGTCTATCTTGATTAGAACATTTGTTCTCTGCTTTCTTTTTACCTGTAAAGTGTGTATGATAACAGTAAATACATGCCACAAAAGATAAGGAGATTTTGTATGAAAAAAAGAAAATGCCTGCCGTATTTATTTTCAGGAATACTGCTGTTTACACTGATACTGACAACCTGTTCCGGACATTTTTCCATTGGGGCATCGGTACTGGATACCGAACCTTCCACCAGTGTCCCCACAGAAATTTCTTCCGAAGCCCCGACAGAAGTTCCTTCCGGGCTTCCTGACAACCCTCAGGAAACAGTTTTTCCCCAAAAACCAAAACCCATTCCGCAGGGGCTTATCCGTGGCAAAAACGGGCACATGTATTTTTACCAGAATGGGAAAAAACTGAAAAACCGCTGGAAAACAATCAAAAAAAAGACCTATTATTTTGGAAAAGACGCAAAAGCCTGTACCGGGAAAAAGAATATTTCCCATTACTTATGTTACTTTAATAAAAAAGGGGTTCTGACACGGAAAATCGATAAAAACAAAAAGATGGTTGCCCTCACTTACGATGACGGACCATCGGTTTATACCCCAACTATTTTAAAAACCCTGAAGAAAAATGATTCCGTTGCCACATTTTTTGTGGTGGGCAGCCGCGTATCGACTTACTCCAAAACCGTACAGAAGGCTTATGACAACGGGTGTCAGATTGGCAATCACACTTATGATCACAAAATTCTGACCCGGGTTGGGAAAAAGGAAGTTCAAAAACAGGTTTCCAAAACCAATCGTGCCGTCAAAAAAGTAATCGGTATAAATCCGGTTGTGATGCGCCCACCGGGAGGTGCCACCAGTTCCAACATCAAATCATGGGTGGGAATGCCTTCCATCATCTGGTCCATCGATACCTTAGATTGGAAAACGCGGGATTCCGCAAGTACCCAGAAAGCCGTATTGAACCATGTAAAGGATGGAGATATCGTACTGATGCACGATCTGTATAAAGCGACCGCCACTGCCTCCCAGACAATCATTCCAGAACTTACCAGACGCGGATATCAGCTCGTCACTGTCAGCGAACTTGCAGAGTGCCGGGGCGGCATGAAACAGAACAAATCTTATTCTAAATTTCCAAAGAAACAAAAATAGTGTCATTACAAAAAAACGCGGAAACCATGATGGTTTCCACGTTTTTGTTATCTGCTTCGATTTTATACAACCTTACGTCCGCAGCACTGCTTATATTTCTTACCACTGCCACATGGACACGGATCATTCGGATATACCTTGGCATGTTCACGCTTCTTCGGTGCTTTTGCCGCACTCTCGTCCTTATTGGTTCCGGTTACTTTTGCGACCTGCTCACGCTCTACCTTCTGCTCTACCTGTACATGATAGAGAAGACGAATGGTATCCTCCTGAATACCCGCGATCATTTCATCGAACATATCAAATCCAGCCATCTTATACTCAACCAGCGGATCTCTCTGTCCGTATGCCTGTAATCCGATACCCTGACGGAGCTGATCCATATCGTCGATATGATCCATCCACTTGCGGTCGATCACCTTCAGCAATACGACACGCTCCAGCTCACGGAACTGCTCGATCTCCGGGAATTCGGTCTCTTTAGCTTCATATAAAAGCACTGCCTGTTCTTTCAGATGCTGCTTTAATTCTTTGACATCCTTGATATCTTCGATATTTTTCTCTGTAACAGGTTCAAGAGGAATCACCGGCAGAAGAATTTCATTTAATTCATTTAAATTCCACTCTTCGCGCGGAATCTCATTCGAAATACAGGTATCGACTGATTTCTCCACCTGTTCCTGAATCATCTTAAAAATCGCATCACGCATGCTGTCTCCATTTAATACGGACATACGCTCTTTGTAAATGATCTCTCTCTGATCGTTGTTTACCTGATCATACTCTAACAGATTCTTACGAATACCATAGTTGTTGTACTCGATCTTTTCCTGTGCCTTCTCGATGGCAGAAGTAAGCATCTTGTGCTGAATCTGCTCACCTTCCGGAACACCAAGTGCGTTAAATACTGACATCAGACGCTCGGAACCGAACAGTCTCATCAGATCATCTTCCAGAGAAATAAAGAACTGGGATTCACCCGGATCTCCCTGACGTCCGGCACGACCACGCAGCTGATTATCGATACGGCGGGATTCATGACGCTCGGTACCGATGATCTTTAAACCTCCGGCTTCACGTGCATCCTCGTCCAGCTTGATATCGGTACCACGACCAGCCATGTTGGTAGCGATGGTAACCGCTCCGTGCTGACCTGCCTGTGCGACGATCTCGGCCTCCTGCTCATGGAATTTTGCATTCAATACGGTATGCGGAATTCCCTCACGCTTTAACATTCCGCTGATCAGCTCGGAAGTCTCAATCGTGATGGTACCAACCAGAACCGGCTGTCCCTTCTCATGTGCTTCCTTGACTTCCTCAACAACTGCTTTGAATTTTTCTTTCTTCGTCTTATATACCGCATCCTGATGATCGATACGTGCAATCGGACGGTTGGTAGGAATCTCAATAACGTCCATGCCGTAAATATCACGGAACTCTTTTTCCTCCGTCAGAGCCGTACCGGTCATACCAGCTTTCTTCTCAAATTTATTGAAGAAGTTCTGGAATGTAATGGTTGCAAGTGTCTTGCTCTCTCTCTTAACCTTTACATGCTCCTTTGCCTCGATTGCCTGATGCAGACCATCGGAATAACGACGGCCCGGCATGATAC
>OHUN01000912.1_pt1 | contig 15396 bp, 10 predicted proteins | sample 1579211 | NCBI WGS metagenome assembly OHUN01 (sample SAMEA3879560, study PRJEB24766) | human gut metagenome | biome: human-associated habitat; feature: feces | place: USA | collected 1985/1987
CATTTTTAATCCTGACAATGGCATCAAAATTTTAAGTGATGACGCAATAACAAATTTTCTTGCTTCTGCTGAAACTTTGGATAATGGTTTTTATTTATTACAGATATTGTTGCAAATCATTTTTTTCGCAATAGTATTTTATAATTTTGTAAAACTTGTAGTTGAACTTATAAAAAGATACATTTTTTCTTCTTTTATGTACCTATGTTCCCCAATATTCGTATCTTTCTTTACGACCGCCGAATCTCAAAATGTTTTAGCTACATATTTTAAAGTATTTGGAGTTAATATAGCTGTTATATATTTGACTAAATTCTGGATTCAATTAAGTTTATACGTTATGGCTACCAAAAACTGCAACTTTACAAATATGTGTATTATGATTGCTATTATCCAAATAGGTGTAAAATTAGAATCTCATTTGAAAGACTTTGGCTTGTCAACTGCAAACATGGGCGTATCACTCATGGATAACATTGCTTCTACTGGAGCCGTTATAACGCTGGCATCTAAAAATATAGCCTCTTCCGCCGGAAAATCACTTGTGAATATTGGGGGATTAACAGGAAATATGGGACTTTCAACACTTGGCTCTGCATTAAGTGGTCAATCTATAAATCCTTCTAATGTAGCAAAATCAATGAACGAGAGTGCCGGTGCAAATGTACGTGAAATGTTTGGAACAAATTCTACTTCAAGTAATTTTACGAAATCTCAGGGAAAATCCATGGAATCTGCAATCAAGAATGATGGATTATTTAGAAATCAAACGTTGCAAGGAACCCTTGCACACTTAAATCCATCTGGTCAGCAGGAAGCACTCCAACATGTATTTAACACATCCTTTAACCCATTTTCAAATAAACTTTCAGAATTGGGTAATACAGTTACACCTGTTGGATATTCACAGAACGACGGCTTTGCTTTTAGCTGTAAATCCGGTATGAACAATATCACTCGTCAAGGAACTATTAACGACACTCCAAAACGTGGGAATGGTGTTGTTTCTATGCCATTCCAATTATCAAATGGGAAAATGGCATATGCCAATTTTGAACCAATGACTATGAATGCAATACATAACAGCGGTGTTGATGCATTTTATAACAATGCTAACGAATTGCTGGGAAGAGATAATTTAACATCCATGGAACTTGATACCGGCATAAAAATGGATCAATTTGCATTTGGTGGTGATACTAATGCTTCGCATTATGCTGCTGTACCTAATAACACCGGTGGATTGGATGTACGCTATAACGCGGATGGAATTAATGCCATGAATCTTGATACTTCTCCTATTGTCGGCGCTATAACTCAAAATGGACAAAACCTAAAAGTTTCCGATTATAAATGGGGCTCATCTGGAAAATCTCCTGAACAGGAAATCAGCGATACTTTTTCTAACGGTGCCTGGTCAAATATAGGTTTATCTAATGTTAAACCTCAAGATGTGAAACTTGATAATTCAACTGGCATGGTTCAGTTTTCTGCGATTGACAAAGCAAGTGGTAAACTAAACAGTTACACTGCTTTTCCATCTGTTTCTATCCAAAATAAGGTTACTTCAAATAATACTGTAACTGATTCAACATTAGGATCTTATACTTTTATTAAGGCTCCACATGTTTCTGAGAATAATCGTAAATAGATATTATCCTAAAATACAACTACCCTAGTAGCTTTTTTCTAGGGTAGTATTTGTTACATTACACTTTTTATTTGTATCTCATTTTTGTATAAAATAGTATAGGTATATATATATCAATGTATAATTTGTCTACAATTCAACAATTAAATAAACGAATAATCATAAAAGTATGCTGATTGCTTGTTAATCAAAAGAAAGGAGAACTGGATAAAAGGATATGTTAGTGTTATTTCAATTTACATATCTTTCTCTTCTATGTAAACGTTATTTATATTGAGGGAATCCTACTTAAATTCATGAATGATAATAATCCTAACGAAAAAAATGAAAATATGAGAAACAGTTCAATACCCAATTCCGGAAATAATTTATTAAAAAATCTTCATGCCAAAGGCAAAGGTCCAGAAACTGGTTTTTCTGCAGGTGCCGGGGCTTCTGCAGCCAGCTCATCTGCAGCCGGAACAACAGGTGCTTCCACTGTAACAGCAACGGCCGCGGCAACCGGCGCTGTTGGTTCTACTGGAGCGGGTGTTGCGTTTATAATCTTATTGCCTATAATTATTGGAATATTTTTTACCTTGTCTGTTACTATCATATCCGAATATCTGACACCTGAAAATGTAAGTAAAGCAGCTGTAGAATATGAAAAAAATAAATTTACATTTGAAAGTATATCGGATTTTTTCAGCAGTCTTTTTCATCTTGAAAAAGATATTGATAAAATAGAAGTATCAGATGATGAGTATGATAAAAATAACGAATATGATGTTGGCTTAGTAGAAAATCTTAATGCAATAAACACAGCCTTAAACTATAGTTACAATAAATATATGAACGATTATATAAAATCTTACTGTTCAACCAACGACTATGATTTTTCTTCTGTCTCTGACATCATACAAAAAAAATATCCGAATGGTTGGAAAGATATTTATTCAAATATAAATTATGGAGAACTTATAGTATATCTTTCACTGGGATATAAAACTAGAGCATACGGAGAAGGGATGGAATTAGGTGATCCAAAAGTAATCTTCAAAACAATTTCATCAAAAGACAATGTTTCTTATTTTTTTGGATTAAATGTCTCTACAGAAATAATAGATACAAATACACAAGCTGACTCTGAATCCCAGGAAACAATAAATTCTGAAACTACGACAGATATAAATAAATCTCAGTTGTTACAGAATATATCTGATCCTACAGCACAAAAGAATTTAACCGACACAGATACGTCAAATGAAACTGAGACTGTTAATACAAAAAAAGTTGTTATTAAAGATGTGGAGATTCTTCCGTTTTGCCAAAAGAACATTTTTAATTTGCTTAAAATAGATATGAATTCCGAATATGATTCTAATATCACTTTTTATGATATGTCCGACAGCAAGTTATTACAGGTAAATGCAATTTGTGAAGACACCACTGGCTCATATAGAACAATTTATTATACATTAGGACTAGATAACCATAAAGCACAATATGATTATTCCTTTTCTCCTTCAAAAGACTCTGATCTGTTTAATCAAGTTACAGTTGAAAGTGTAGCGGGGGAAAATTCTAAAATAGTATGGCATTACCTTAAAACACAAGGTCACTTTACCGATGAAGGTGCTTCTGGAATTATGGGTAATCTTATGGCTGAGCATGGATTTCAAACTTCAATGCAGGGAGAGGGAGGTTCAGTAGGTATCGCTCAATGGACCGGTAATAGAAGAGAGTCACTAATTCTTTTTGCACAAAGGAACAATGCAGAAGTAACAGATATTAATATACAGGCTGCATTTTTAACCCAGGAATTACAAAGTAGCAAATACGATTGCATAAGAAATGCAAATGACATAATTGATGCCGCTGATTATGCTGCATTTTATTATGAAGCGTGTTCAAGATACCCTAGTTATGAAGCTTACCTTGCTGGTAAATATGCTGGTAAAATAGATTGGCATCGATATTTTTTTTCAGATAGAATGAATACATATATTTTAGATTTAGATAAAAGACGAAATTATTCTACAACCTTTTATAATCTTTATAAAGGCACAGAATAAACACTCCGATTTGTCAGAGTATACTTTTTATACAAAGATATTTATATATGTATCCATAATTATATCTATAAAAATTGAACAAATTTTTTTTCAATATGGTATTCTATAATTAAACGAAATATTTAAAACGATACGGAAAGGAGAATGGATTCAATAAACAGATCCAATTAGATTTATGAAAAAAATATTATTGTTTAGTATTACGTTATGTTTGACATGCACATTAAGTGCATGTTCTAATTCTTCTAGTAAGGCAAACAAAGCAAGTAACCAAACGGAAGATATTTATGAAACAAGTAGCCAGACAAATGATTACTCATCCGATACCTTAAGTCACATCGAAGTATTACAAAGTGATGGCCCTGGCAAAGAATTTTTAAATGTTCCTTTATATTATAATGAAGACTATCCTGCCATTCAAAAAGAATATCAATCAACATCAGCAATGTCTTTGCTAACATGTTTGAGTATGATAAACAGCTATTATTCTTCAAGTTATGTCACTCCAACCGAATATAGCACAGCTCACGAAAGCATTCTTTCTGCAACTGTTGATCAAAACATATCGGATATGGCAAAATCAGTCAATATGACTGTAGATAAATATAATTTTGATACAGAAAAACTAAGCGATTTACTTGTAACTGATCGAAAATTAGTTTTGCTCTATATCCCTCATTCAAGCAAGTTTGGTAGCTATTCTTCCTTTTTGATATTAACTGGAGCTGATGCAGGCGACATTTTTGTTCGTGATCCAAACAGTAATAATTCGAATTTATATCGCCCACTTACAGAACCTTCCTGCGATTACTTTACATTATGTGAACAAGCATCATCCTCTTCATTTATGTATGTATTCAACGATATACCAACGAAATGATTTGCAGTACCAAATTATATTATTATTTCTACAGAAAGGAGAGTGGCAGCTTACATATTTATCCTAGTTACTATAATGTATCTGCCTAATTTTTTATGAAAATCAAATTTAAGAAAAGCTCTATCTGCATATTAGTATTTATCATTATAATATTAATAATTGCTGTTTTTACAAATATATCTTCTACCGGTTCTTCAAATACTTCAGATTCCTTTTACAGTGATGATTCTACAACAGAAATCACATCTGACATTTCAACTAAGCAAACAAACACTTCATATGGATGTTTAGATAAAGATTATTGCTATATTACAAATCCGTTTAGACTTGCTTCGATTGATTTTTTGGCAGTCGGTCTTACAGCATATGGTGATTACGTTAACGAAGTTGCGCAATCACTTGGCTATACAAACACGCAACTTGAAATTACAGAAGTTTCAGAAAAAAGCAGCCATATAATTGTAAAAATGCAAATCATAAATACTGATTCATATATTACAGTTACATATGATAATTTAACAAACGAATTCTCCTATGAGGCAACGTGATCTGTTTAACATGCCGTAATCAAGGAACTCTTATATCCGTAGGATTAAGGGTTCCTTTTTTCTGATATAATCCTTCATGATTTCAAGCGGTTTATATTGGTATATTATAATATTTTATTTACTTTTTTATGGTGCTTTGCTATAATATAATTAACCATCAAAAAAACACCATTAAAAAAACCAGGACTAAGTCCTGGTTTTTTTGTTTTAGAAAGGAGGTATAAATTTGAATAATGATGAAGAAAAAGATCCTAATTTATGGTTTCTAAACAAGAATGTGATTTCTAAAGGCAAAACATTTGGCATACCAAACCGTAACATTTTTGAAGCAGTATTTTTTACTTCACTAACAGAGTATTGCATTGTAAGTATAAACTTCACAAAAGTAGCGTTTGTATCATGTACGGTTATCATATGTCCGATTGTATTTGGCTTATTTCTTCGCGGACTAAAGAATCGGTCCGTTTTGCAGATTTTATTTTCAAGTATTAAATTTCATTTTAATCGAAGAGAACTGCATTTAAGAAGTCCAGAATATGTTAAAAAGGAGAATCAATATGCAAATGAAGAAACCATCAACGAATCCTTCTTTGAGTCAATTTGGAGACACATTCAGAAATGGCTCAGAAGTTTTATCGAAAAGTACAGCGACAGTGAAGAAACTGATAGCAAATAACTTAAAACATCATCTTTTAGAAAATGATTCAAAAAATAATCACACAAATAAAAATCATCAAAGCTTTTCTTTTTATGAAGGAGCATCCCAGGACTTTATCCCAATAAAAAATATTCAGGATGAAATGATTATTACAAAGGATGGTCGCTATCTATCTGTTATAGAAATTCTGCCTATTAATTTTTTTCAAAAAAGTAAAGACAGAAAAGCATCCATAGCCCGCTCATTTTCAGAAATATTTCAAAACAAATATGTCCGCTGGCAGCTGAAAATACTTCGTGATTCTGGTGATTCCTTTGAGACAATAAATAATATAAAGAAAAATTGTCCAAAGCAAATCAATCCATCTGTTAAGGATTCACTAAACAATTATTGTATGTATTTACATCAGCTGGCTGCCAAGGGTTCTATTGTTGAACGCTTTTTTTTCATTTGGGAATACTCAGGTCTTGATGGCGTTAAAAGCCGCGAAGAAAACGAAATAGCACAGGCTATGAGAATTGAAAAAGCCAGTATTATTCAGTCACTCCATGATTGTGGAAACGTATGTTTGTCTCACAAAGATGAAAATTTGTTCATCTCAGAATTTCTTTATATGTATTTTAATCGAAATACCAGAAAAAAAGAATCTATTTATGAACGCTATTCTCGGATTAGTGAAGATTTCCGGAAATTCAAACTAATGACCGGAATTGAAAAAGAACTTACCTATTCAGATTTAATCGCACCCAAAGGACTATATTTTATCAACAAAAATTATGTTATGGAGGATGGTCTATATTACGGGTACATAGGATTTTCAAGCAATTCCTGGCCAACAGGAGTTTATACTGGTTGGTTAAATCGTTTTAATTATGGTGCTGACGTAGACATGGATATCATTGGTAAATTTGTACCTCCAAATATTTCTATGGCACTTCTTACTCAATATCAAAATGCAACGCATGCAGATGTTTCTGCATTATATAGAAAAGGACGGACTGAAAAGGCTGATTTAAAACTAGCCAAATACCAAAATGTAAAAGATGTTATTGATAATATGAATGCAGGTGCAGATATTTACGATGTATGCATAATACTAACAGTTCGTGCAACATCACCAAATGAATTACATTCACATATACGTGAAATATGCCATGATTTAAAACGAAAATGTCATATTCAACCAGATAGCTGTTATCTGTGTTGCGAAGACTATTTTAGGCTTTGCATGCCTTTTTTATATACTTCACCAACTTTCAGCAGACTTAAACATAACGTTTTGTCAACAAAATTAGGATGTTTTTATCCTTTTACTTCATTAACAATTAACGATCCAAATGGTTTTGTACTTGGAGTTACAGAAGCAAATCAAACATTGTCTCCTGACAATTTCAATACAAACTATTATGTAAATGCAAATATGCTGATTCTTGGTACTACCGGAGCCGGAAAGACATACACAGAAGAGTTGATTGGACACAGAGCTTTTCTTAATGGAAAACGATGCTTTTATATCATTCCTAAAAAAGGATATCAGTATAAGCGCGGCTGTTCTATTGTAGATGGTTTATATGTTCAATTAGTTCCTGGTTCAAAACATTGTATTAATCTCATGGAAATTCGTCCAGAAGGAAAGATTGATTTATCACAAATTGATGATGATACCATTGTCCTTAATGAAAGCCTTCTTGCAAAAAAAATAACAAACATTTTGCTATGGATCAATGTGCAACTTGATACACCTATGACATCATCTGTTTACGCGCAGCTTAATAAGATTTTAATATCGCTTTATGCATCATTTGGCATAACGGATAATAATGACTCTATATTTGCTGACGTAAATAAAACATCTCTAAAAAAGATGCCTATTTTGTCTGATTTTTATGCAGCTATTCCTAATGAATCATTATATGAAAACATCAAACTTGTTCTTGATACATGGATAAGCGGGTCCTGTAAAAATATGAATGGTCAAACGAATGTTGATTTAAATAATCCATATATTGTCTTTGACTGTGATGAAGATATTATAGGTGACAGACTTTTACCGGCATTTTTACTGATTGCATTTGAAATGGTTTATAGCGTTGTTAAATCATCAACCACTACTAGAGATATTATTTTCTTGGATGAAGTGTGGAAGATGATGACTAATTTGGAATGTGCAAAATTAGTCTATAACATGATCAAAATCATACGTGGATATTTAGGTAGTGCTATTTTAGCCACACAGGAAATGAATGACTTTTTACGTGGAATGCAGGAATATGGGGAATCTGTTCTCAACAATACTGCCTTGGTTATTCTTCTAAGAATGAATGAGAATGATCTTAACAGGGTTGCTGGAACCTATAAATTATCATCTGATGAATGTGAAAAAATATTAAAGTTCCGGCATGGAGATGCATTAGTTGTTTCAAATGGTGACAAAATCAAGGCTCATATTATTCCGTCTAAAAGAGAGGACGATGCTTTCAAAGATGACACAGTCGTTGCGTAATGAACCAGTTTACCAATTTTTTGCATATTATGAAGAAAATGTACGTTTTATTTCTTTATAAATACATATTAATTTTTGCATCGTAACATTTAATCACATAAAAAGCACGTTAGCATTTTAAGAATGTACACAATATATATACATATACACGATACTCACTTATTAACGTACCTAATTGTGTTTAAAAAGCACGTTAGCATTTTAAGAATGTACGCAATATATGCGTAAGTGTACGATAATCACATGTTAACGTGTTTAATTGTGTTAGTAAAAGCACGTTAGTACTGTAAAAAAGTACACAAATAAATAAAAATACACAATAATCTGCAGCTAACGTGTTTAAATCATTATTTGTTTAACGTGAAAGGAGAAAACAATGTCACAATACACTTTATCAAAAGAGGAACAGGATCTTATAAATATCATTTCTCATATTGGATGTCTTACAACATACCAATGTCACTATGTTCTTGACAAATTCATGAAATGTTCACTTGCTCAGGAAAACAGAATCCTTCAAAATCTTTCCACACGACAGTACATAACCATTAGTAATAATAAGAATTTTATTACTGCAGGCGATCGAAAAACAAAATACGGCGAGAAAATTGACTTAAAAAAAATCCGTGCGTTTCAGCTTTGTTTAGATCTTATGGATTCTTTTGAAAACCTAAAGTATTCGCACATACCTGACAACAATATGGATCTTACTTTTCTTGCCAATGGAAAAATATATTATGTTATGAATGTTTCTATGGCAGAGACTTTTAAGATCAATTTTGCTCAGCAGTTGTATGACAAAGAGGTCTCTTCACACATATCAAAAAAAGGAGTTCCTGTCCCTTACATTACTATTTTTCTTTTCTCATCAACAGAAAATGAAGATGATATTTTGGAATATTTTAACTCCGAAAACATTAGAATTCCTTGCTTGGTTGTCATTTCAAAGTCTGATGGAATACAGGATAAACTTGTTTATGATCTGTATGAATTAAATGCGTAACGTTATTTTTGTAACGGTGCTTTTTGTGAAAAATTGTACCTATCAAAAGCACCGTTATTATCCTACTAATAAAAGTGCTTTTGATATTTTCAAAAAAAACAGTAAAAAACACCGTTATTAAATACTCAAATCCTGTAATTTGGGTTTAATCATATTTCTATTATTACCGGGGTATAGATGTTGGCGGCTGCAGGTAGTGGCAATCCAAGAACTAAAAACCAATACAGGAACATGACGCGGGTTGCTGTTACAAAATAAGGCAATAATTAAATAAAAGATTATGCACTTTATTTGGATATATGCAAAAACAAGAAGATGAAAGAAAAGAGAAAGGACCGGAAAAAATGGATGCAGTAAATGAAGAATATGGATACAGTCCAGATATTGGAGACGAATATAAGCAACTTATAAAAGAAGGAGACAGACGGAGAAAACGAACAGAAAAAGGGAGACGAAAACGCTATGAACAGGGATATAGGAATACACTTATAAAATTGATGTTAACATCGGGGGGGATCGCGTACAGTGGATTAAAATTTCTGCCGGGTAATAAACGTATGTATCTTCGAAAATTAAAAATACTCGAAAGAGAGGGTGTAGTAGAAATACTAAGAAGAAATAAGAAAGAAATTGCCCGGTTAGTAAATTTCGAAGAGAACTATGAAAAATACATATCACATATGCCAATCGGATATTACGGATATTATCTTCAACATGGAAAGCCAACTCATAAAAATTTAGGATCAAAAGAGAAAAACTGTACAAGGTCAGACAGAGGTATTAAACACTGTGAAATTTATGAAATGATGTACGGAACAGGAATTATAAAAATATTGCCAGAAGATAAAACTGAATTATCCAGTACTGAATCTTTAAGATCGAACAGCATCTGCTATTACACGATAAACGAAATGAGAGAGTGCCAGTTGTTCGACTTCCACATCAATAATGAAAAAGATAAACGTACAATCGGAAGTCGAGCTTTTGGTATGCTAATAAGTCCTGGTGGAATCTATGCAGTTTATAATACAGGGAAAGCAGCAATGATATGGCAAAAATCATCCGAAGGACAAATGGCATATTATATGTCACAAATCGTCACGAAAAAATGTGAAGGATCGAGAATAAGCGGAGCAGTAAAAAATTGTATCATTATAGGCTATGATATGAATGTTTTTGAAAACATCTTAAATAATGGACTGGCAATCTATCTAAATACAGATAGCGGATATGACAATATGTATGCCGTTCCATACACAGAAGATGGGTTCAAAATGCTATTGCGAATGACTCAGAGTGAATGGGAAGAAACATTAAATGAAGAGATTTTACCTGACTACGAAAGAAATAAAAAAGGATCCATTGTCTATGACGGCATAAAAGAAAATGTAATAGCATTAAATTTCTGCACTGGAAATATTTCAAGACTCAAAAAATTTATAACAGGAGTCCAATGGGTATGCAACACACAGGCTGACCGCCACTATGAAATATTCTGCTATTCATATCAGGAAGAATTTATACGCCATGTTGCTCCAAATCCAATAGAGATTCATGTTGTGGATTAACTTTCAAAGGAGAAATGTAAATGGGAAATACAATAAAGCAAAATTCATTCAAAGAATTTTATGAACAGACATCATTTGGCATAGCAGATAAAACCATAAAAGAACAATGGCACAAAAATAAGAAAATAATAAAGATAGATCTAGCTGTAACCGGAACTTTATCCCTTTTAGCTGCAGGATATGTATACACAATATTCATTGGATTAGAAAAACCCTTTTTTCTTTTGTATCTCGTTTATGGATTGATAAAGGTTCCATGGTTAAGTGTTATACTTCTATTGGTTATGAACAGATTTACCTATAATTATTTAGCAGCAATACAAAAGACAGCCATAAAAGACAGCGAGCGAAATTACGAATCATCCAAAGACGGTGGCAAAGGTACGGCACATAAAATGACCGAAGAAGAAAAGAAAGAGACCTTAAGTTGTGGAAACTACCTTGAACAGAAAGATAATATATTTGGATGTGAACCAGGTGACATCACAAAACTATATTCTCTGCGAAAAGACTTATACGGTAAAAATGGAAATATGCTTGTTGTCGGAGCACCTGGATGTGGCAAATCAAGATGTGTTGCAATACCAATCATAATGCAAACAGTCCGAAGAGGAGAATCATTAATAGTTACCGATCCAAAAGGAGAACTATATAGAGATACTGCGGCACTTGCTAAAGCAAATGGATACGTAGTTAAAATATTAAATTTCCGTCCGAAAAATACACTTCACACAGATACCTGTAATTTCATGAGTGTACTTGGTGGAAGTGCATTTAAATCACAGTCTTTTTCCAAAACAGTCATTGATAACACTTCTGACGGAAAGCCAGCAGATTTCTGGACCGAATCTGAGTTTAACCTATATATGGGTGTATGTATTTGGGTAAATAATAACGATTTGGACATTCCAAAAACAATGGGTGGTATATATCAATTTTTATACTCATATACTGTAAACGAATTTGAGGAAGTAATGTCTTCCCTGCCAGACGATCATCCAGCCCTGCCTTACTTGAAAACATTTATGAATGGTGACAAGACGGTAAAAGGAAATACATATGCCGGCTTGCAGATTCGATTATCTGCCCTTGCCGATCCTCTCGTTCAAAAAATAGTAGGTGTCGATGATATTGATTTTACACTTCCTGGCAAACAAAAATGCATCTACTATATCAGCTCACCAGATACAGATAAATCACGTTCATATCTTGTTGCTCTGTTTTTCACATTGCTTTACAATGAGTTAATTGATCTTGCTGATGAGCAGGAAAGTGGACATTTACCTATCCGGGTAACAATGTTGTTGGATGAGTTTAAAAACATTGGTGTTATTCCGGCATTTCCTGAAAAACTAAGCACTGTAAGATCAAGATGGATTGATACCATTATCATTATTCAGGGATTAGAGCAGCTAATGACAATGTATCCAGATAATGAATGGGAAACCATCATGAACGACTGTACAACAAGAATTCTGATAAATACAAATAACAATATTACCGCCGAATATTTTTCAAAACTCAGTGGAGAACAAACAACAGAAGAATATGGAGTAAGATATGAAGAAAATGCTGGTGACCTATTGAAGATTCATCCTACATATACTGTCAGCAAATCTCATGGATCGAGAGTCGTATATACGCCAAATGAAATTCAACAGCTTAACCCAAAGCATCTGCTTGTATTTATTTCACAGGTGCCTGTCGTTGAGTTGGAAAAAATCGACTATACTAATCATCCAATGTGTAAAGAGATGCGAAAATGGGTTCCTAGATTTCATGCTCCAAAATGGATTTTAGAACTGCCAGAAAAAGACCGTCTAAAATATCATGTTTATGATGAAATATATAAACGTGAGTCTATCAATGATATTGAACTCTGTACAGAAGATGATTTCCGAGAACCATGGAACAAGAAAAAAGAAGCTGCCTTACAGGAACGAATAGAAAAATTAAAATCCAAACAGGAAAAAGGACTCTCAAAATCTTCAGAAACAAACGCTACCAATGAACTAGAAAAAAACGTTTCTATATCATCAGACTCAAATGAAACGAACACAAGTTCCACGAATCACTTGTCAGACTATACGTCAATCACTGAAAGCACAGAAACTGAGAAAAAAAATCCGAAAAACAATCAATTTTCAGCTTTTGATAATTACATTGCCAAATCTAACGTTGTGAGTCAGGATCAGACATCACCAAAATTCGTATGTATAAAAAAAGCATATGACAATACAGCAGAAAAAACAGAGAATATCATTAATGAAAGTATTGAAAAGGCTAAATCTTCTGTCGAGGAAATTATGTTTCAAAAATTTCCAGACATCAATGATAACGAGACATGGGAAAAAATACCTAAAGTTGAAGAAGAAGATACCGTCAATATCACTTCATATGATGATGACTTGCAGAACGAACTAGACGAATATGAGAATCCAGAAATGGAAGGGTTTCAAGATTTTATGTTATCCATGAATTCTACTACACCAGAGTCTGATTCTTCGGATTTTATGACATCTTTAAATGATATACCTGAACCAGATATGGAGATTATTGTTCCGGAATTTTTAGAAAAAGAATCTAATGATTGACACAAAAATTTTTTCGTAGTAGTATCGAAATGACGGATTATCACATAGTCCAATCACACCAAAAGGCTGCTAATTAATTAATTGGCAGCCTTTTTAATTTGATGATTAGCCGCCGCACACTCGTGACTTTAGTCGTTAAAAAGGTACTGCATGAATGACTATTTTTGATTGTATATATGTCAATTTTGCAGTACCTTTTTAGTCTTGGATCTATAGCAAACCTTATAAGCATTGCTACATTTCAAAGGTACTGCATGAATGACTATTTTTGATTATATATATGTCAATTTTGCAGTACCTTTTTAGTCTTAGATTTATAGCAAACCTTATAAGCATTGCTACATTATAAAGGTACTGTATGAATGACTATTTTTGATTATATATGTCAATTTTGCAGTACCTTTTTAGTCTTAGATCTATAGCAAACCTTATAAGTCATTGCTACATTATAAAGGTACTGCATGAATGACTATTTTTGATTATATATATGTCAATTTTGCAGTACCTTTTTAACTTTGTACCTGTAACATACTATATAGGATTTGCCACATTCTAAAGATACTGCATAAATGACTACTTACGATTATATATATGTCAATTTTGCAGTACCTTTTTAGTCTTGGATCTATAGTAAACCTTATAAGCATTGCTACATTTCAAAGGTACTGCATGAATGACTACTTTTGATTATATATATGTCAATTTTGCAGTACCTTTTTAGTCTTAGATTTATAGTGGATCATATAACCCCTTGAAGCTTTGGATTTGTAGCGAACCATATAAGCTTTTGCTACATTTCAAAGGTACTGCATAAATGACTGCTTTTCAAAAATGTCTAGCAAACAGAAGAGTATATTTACATCTTATAAACTAGGCGTGACATATAGTACTGCAAAAAACAAATCAGTTGCTACCAAGATTGTCTACGATGTTGCAAAAACCAAAAGTCACTGTAAAAATAATGTTTTGGATGTGCAAAATTCACCGACTTTTGACATCCAGAGTATAAATATAAAAAATGATGTCCACTTATTATTTCATGTTGCTTAATATTTGAAAAAAGATTTAAGCATAAAAGTAAGAAATATAAATCTGATACAAGATACTGCATGAATGACATATATATATGAAATTTTAATCAGTCATTCATGCAGTACCTTGTGGTCATTTATGCAGTAGGTTATGGTCATCCATGCAGTAGGTTGTAGTCATCTATGCAGTAGGTTGCAGTCATTTATGCAGTAGGTTTTTCATGAAAAGCTTGATTTATCAGGCTTTTCTTTGTTCTTAAATAAATAAAATAAATAAATGTTGTTGTTGATCTTATCTTAAATTATAATTTTATATACGCAAAAAGGTACTGCATTTTTGACATAAAAAAATGTACAGAATGACATAAAGAAGTGTATGAAATGACATAATTATCTTGACATAAAAAATAAAAAAACATATACTCAAGTAAAGGATTGTGTTTTTTGACACTCCCCATGCCTAAAGGAAGGGGGAGTGTCAAAAACATTGTGATCAGAAACTCTCATAATGATAACCGTTGGAGTAACAATTATACAAGTAATATACAAGAAATAAGGATTTTATGATGGTCGAAAATATAATAAATGATAAAATACAAAATAAAATATCTGCAGGAGTTGGTGAAAATCAAATAAATAATATCGTCCAGGGTGCATATTTAACAAAATCGAATAAATTCGTTACGGCTAAATATAAATCAAATATAGCCGAAAATAAAATAATGGCACTTGCTATGACTGTTATCAATTTGTTATCAAAAGACTTCTTGAAGTGCCGCAACCCCGCATAAATACTGGGTTTCTTTGATACTCCAACTTATTCGAACTCCAGACAGACAGTGCGGAGTATAAAGCAAAATCGTTGATTTTAAGCCATTTTTAGGCAATATAAGTAACTATAAAACC
>OHUN01000935.1_pt1 | contig 15100 bp, 7 predicted proteins | sample 1579211 | NCBI WGS metagenome assembly OHUN01 (sample SAMEA3879560, study PRJEB24766) | human gut metagenome | biome: human-associated habitat; feature: feces | place: USA | collected 1985/1987
CACTTCGTTGGAAATCTATGTTACAGGTTCTTTGAATGTGTTTAACCATCAGACAAACGTGGACATCAATAACCGCATTGTCTGCTTTGATATCAAGGAACTTGGTAAGCAGTTGAAAAAGATTGGGATGCTTGTCATTCAGGATCAGGTCTGGAACAGGGTAACAATGAACCGTTCTGCTCATAAGTCCACCAGATACTATGTGGATGAGTTCCATCTTCTTTTGAAGGAAGAGCAGACCGCAGCTTATAGTGTGGAGATATGGAAGAGATTTCGTAAATGGGGTGGTATTCCAACTGGAATCACCCAGAATATAAAAGATTTATTGTCTTCCAGGGAGATAGAGAATATATTTGAAAATTCAGATTTTATTTATATGCTGAACCAGGCTTCCGGAGACAGGCAGATTCTGGCAAAGCAGCTGAATATCTCACCAACCCAGCTGTCCTATGTAACCAACAGTAATGAGGGTGAAGGACTTCTGTTCTATGGAAATGTGATTATTCCGTTTGTAGACAGATTCCCGAAGAATTCCCTCTATAAAATCATGACAACCCGCTTAGAGGAGACTTCCGAAGCAGGTTAAATCAAAGGAGAAAACAATGTTACGAGCAATTTCATATGTATTAACTTTTAGTGGCGGTGCTGTTTTCGGCATCGCTTTTCTCTGCTTATTACAGGCAGGGAAAGGGTATCCGAAGAAGGAGGAGTAAGTAGTGGCAGAACAGAGAATGAAAGTCAGGGACAAGAAAGTCCAAAAGATGACCAAGGATGGTCTGGTGGAAGAAAACCTGACAGATAAATCTTCTGTTCGTGTCAGTAACCGTGCCAGTGATGTGCAGATGGGAAGAAAACAGGGGGAAAAAGAAGAAAACCTTGTGGATAAGTCTCCCCGCCAGTCTGAACGGAGTGGGAAAAATATTCGTCCCTCTGTGCAAAAATCCAGAGATGCACCGGAACTGATACGGACAGAGAAGCAAAGTGGGGATTTTGGACAGAGTAGTAAGCAGCAAAATAGAAAAAGAATCCGTGCTGAAGTCGGAAAAGAATCCAGACTTGCAGAAAAATCCGAAGTCGGACAGTTAGGGAGACTGAAAGATAAACGTGCTGATCTATCAGAAAACAGGGGAGACAGCCGGAGAAATCAGACCGGTGGCAGCAAAAAGCCTAAACAAAAACAACGTTTGAAGTTTGCTTATGAGGAAACTGGTGCTTCTGTGAAAAATGACAAAGATATGGAGAAATTGAACCAGATGGATACGGATGGAGTCAATTTCCGCCATCAGAAACAGAAAGAAAAAGCCAAAAAGTTTTCTTATGAAGAAGCAAGAAAGAGAAAGGAAGCAAAGCAGCATTCCAAGAAAGCACAGGTCTATCAGGCAAATGAAGGAGAATCTCCTGGAAAGAAAAAATCCCGTTTGAAGTTTGGTGAAGGGGAATCTGTGAAAACAGAAAAAGCTTCTGTTGTCAAGAAAGCAGGAAGTGCAGCTTCCGCAGCATTGCACCGTGAGATCAGCAAAAATGAAGACGATAATGCGGCGGTAGAAGGTGCCCATAAGTTAGAAGAAAGCGGCGAAGGTGTTTACCGGCTGGAACAGAGAAGTGCCAGACGAAGGAAACAGAGGGCTTCCAGAAAGAGAAGCAGACTGGAGAGACAGGTAGAGAAACAGACACAGGCGGCAGCCCGTCAGGAGCAGAAGAAGCTGAAAAAGCAGATTCAGAAGCAACAGATCAAACGGGATTATGCCAAAGCGAAGCGAAGTGAACAGACAGTAGGAACAGCTACAAAAGGTACGATTGATTATATCAAGAAGATTGGCGGCAAAGTCACCAACTTTTTTAAAGAAAACCGGAAGGTGTATATCAGTGTAGCAGTTCTGATCGGATTGATGTTTCTGATCATAACGAATGTCACGTCATGCTCTGCAGTGTTTTTACAAAATGTGATCACCTATACAGGAACCAGTTATCTGTCATCGGATCAGGCAATCCGGGAAGCGGAACTGTATTACACACAGCTGGAAGCTAATCTGCAGGAGCGGATCAACAACATGGAATCTGAAGAACCGGGACATGAGGAATACCGATATAACATCGGACCTATTGAGCATGATCCGTTTATCCTGATCAGTTATCTGTCAGCAAAGTATGAAGAGTTTACGTTTGAACAGGTCAAGCCGGAGCTGGATGCTTTGTTTGCAGAGCAATATCATCTGACTACAGAAGCGGTCAATGAGACTGTGACAGAGACAGCAACAGTAAGAGTTGGAGAATCTTTGGGACAGGTTGTAACAAGCGGATATTGTAATTGTCCAATCTGCTGTGGTATTTGGAGCGGAGGACCAACTGCCAGTGGAGCATATCCAACAGCCAATCACACCTTAGCGGTAGATGCTTCCAATCCGTTTGTTCCAATGGGAACAAAGGTGGTAATGAATGGTGTCGAATATACGGTAGAAGATACCGGAGCTTTCGCAAGATACGGGGTACAGTTTGACGTCTACTATGATAATCATGCGGCGGCATCTGCACATGGACATCAGACATGGGAATGTTATCTGGCAGATGATAATGGAAGTCAGGAAGTGGAAGTGACTAGGACAAGGGATGTAGATGTGCTGAATGTCACCTTAAATAGTGGAAACCTGATGTCAATCTGTCAGGACAGGCTGGGATTTTTCCAGAAAGAACTGTTCAGTGCCTACAACGATACAAAAGGCAACTTGCAGATGTTTGCAACACCGGTTGATTTTAACTGGTACTCCAGTGTGACCAGCTATTATGGATACAGGATTCATCCAATATCAGGAGCAAATCAGCTTCATAATGGTATGGATATCGGAGCACCGGAGGGAACAAAAGTGATGGCAGGACTGACCGGAACAGTTACAACTTCTGCTTATAACGACAGCTATGGAAATTACGTCATTATCAAAGACAGAAAAGGTTATGAACTGCGGTATGCACATTTAAGCAGCCGGAGTGTATCTGCAGGAGCATCCGTCACGAAAGGTGATGAGATAGGTCTTGTAGGAAATACTGGAAATTCTACAGGAAGCCATCTTCACATTGAACTTCTGAAAAATGGAGAGCGGTTAAACCCGATCTTTTATCTGGAAACTGGAGAAGGAGCAGGCTTTGGCGGCAATGAATATACCAGTGAAGCAGCACAGCGTTTGTTAAATGAAGCAGCGAGATATCTTGGAACACCATATGTATGGGGTGGATATTCCCCAAGTGGATTCGATTGTTCTGGATTTGTAAGCTACTGTCTGACAAACTCTGGTGTAAGGAATACAGGAAGACTAACAGCACAGGGACTGTACAACATTTGTACACCAGTATCCCAGTCGGAGGCGCAGCCGGGAGATCTGATTTTCTTTACTGGAACTTACGACGCAGGGGAGCCGGTAACGCATATCGGAATCTATGTAGGCAATGGTCAGATGATCCATTGTGGACATCCGGTGCAGTATACGTCCATCAATTCCCCATACTGGCAGAGCCATTTCTATGGATTTGGACGATGGTAAGAAAAAAGGGCGGCTGCATCAGCCGTCCGGAAAGGAGAACCGATGAAAAGTCTTGAAAAAGCTACGGCAGATTATGAGAAAGCCAAGGAAAAAATGGAAGCATCCAAAGCCAGATATGAAGCAGATTTAAAGCGGTTCAAGGCTGCGGAGATTGCAAAAACAGAAGCGGAAAATCTGGAAATTGTAAGAATTATCCGTGCAATGGATATGAGTATTCCGGAATTGGAAGCTTTCAAAAAGAGAATGAAAAATGAGTTGCCCGGCAGGGTAGAAATACAGAAGGAGGAAATAAAAGCCGATGATGAATCTGGAAAAAATGAAACAGAAGAAGAGAACAAATACTAAAAGCAGGGTAAAAAAGAGTCTGCTTGCAGCAACGACATTTCTTTGCCTGACAACACCTTTGCTCCAGACACAGACTGCTTATGCAGCTAAGAATACCACGCCTGCAATCACGATTGAGAAACCAGATGGCTGGAAACAGGGCGAAACAAGCATTGCTGTTACGGTAGATGCCAGCCATATGCCGGAAGGTTTCTCAATAGCAAAGATTGAAGCAAAAGCAGGAAAAGATGGAAGCTGGCAGGATGTAACCGGAAGCGGAAGTATCACGATCACAGGAAATCAGACAGTGTATGTGCGTGTGACAGATGGTGAGGGGAAGGTCTATGAGCAGAATCGCTCTATTAAGTGTTATGACACGGAAAAGCCTACACTCTCTGCTTCCCTGACAGATGGTGTGCTGACGATTCAGGGGAATGATACAGTATCAGGGATTACTGCAGTAACAGTCAATGGCACCACTTATACAGACTTGAAGGATGGAATGCTGAGAGTGCAACTGACACAGAAAGATTTTACAACAAAACAGATTGAAATCACGGTAACGGATGGTGCCGGAAATACTTCTGAAAAGTATGTGTTGCAGAATCCTTATTATGAATGGGCAAAGAAGCAGGCAGAAAAACAGAAAACCTCCAATGACAGTAATGGCGCAATGGCAACTACGACCAGTGCAGATACAACTGGGACTGAGAAAACAACGACTTCACCACTTCCACAGGATGCACAGGCTTCTGAGCCAACAGATGCAAAAGGAACCGTGGATGATCGGACAGTAACAGGTATTGAGGAACAGCTTAATAAAGAAGGCGAGACAGCAGATTCTGTTACCAAAACAGCTACGGAAGGCACAAAAGAGTTTTATACCATTTCAACTAAGAGTGGTAAGATTTTTTATCTGATCATCGACAATTCAAAATCTCAGGATAATGTGTATTTTCTTACAGAAGTCAGTGAAAAAGATCTGATGAACTTTACACTTTCTGATTCGGTGACACTTCCGGAAGTAGATACGGTTTATGCAGAACCAGAGAAAAAAGCAGAGGAAGAAAAGCCGGAAACGACAGAGTCAGCCGAGAAAGATAAGGTAGAGGATGAAATCCAGATGCCAGAAGATAAAAGTCCATTTGGAACGTATCTTCTGATTGCACTGGTTGCAGTAGGAGCTGCGGCAGGAGGATATTACTTCAAAGTCTATAAACCAAAGCATGAATATGATGACGAGGATGAGATGGAAGAGGATGAAGATGAATCCGAAGATTCAGAGTCAGAAAAACGGGAAGTAGACGATGCAGATGAGCAGGAAGAAAGTATAGAACCGGAAATCCTGAGAGATGAAGATTTCAATGATAATGTGCTGGAAGATGAAGAAGAGGAGCAGGAGTAAATGAAATTAGTGATTGCAGAAAAGCCATCGGTTGCGATGGCACTGGCTTCCGTGCTTGGAGCCAGAACAAGAAAAGATGGCTACGTGGAGGGAAACGGTTATATCGTTTCCTGGTGCGTAGGACATCTGGTTGGATTATGTGATGCATCGGAATACGATGAAAAATATAAAAAATGGAGATATGAAGATCTGCCGATTGTGCCGGAATGTTGGAAACACAGGGTATTGGAAGGCACGAAAAAGCAGTTTGGAATCTTGAAAAAACTGATGCGAGATTCCAAAGTAGATGAAGTGATCTGTGCAACTGATGCAGGACGTGAAGGTGAGCTGATCTTCCGTCTGGTGTATGAGCAGGCAGGATGTAAAATGCCGATGAAGCGACTCTGGATCTCTTCCATGGAAGAACAGGCAATTAAAGATGGATTTTCGTCATTAAAAGACGGTTCGTGTTATGACAGTCTCTATCAGTCAGCACTTTGCAGGGCAAAGGCAGACTGGCTGGTGGGAATCAATGCGAGCCGTCTTTTTTCCGTTCTGTATAACCAGAATCTGAAAGTTGGAAGAGTACAGACACCAACACTTGCCATGATTGTGGATCGAAATCAGAAGATCAAGGAATTTACCAAAGAAAAATATTATATGGCTCATATCAAGTTTGACGATATGGATGCGGTCACAGAGCATTTTCAGAAAAAAGAAGATGCAGATAAAGTGGCTGCAGAGTGTCAGGAGCGCATGTGCGAAGTGGAGAAGGATGATGTGAAAGAGAAAACGGTCCGCTCTCCGAAACTTTATGATCTGACCACTCTGCAGAGGGAAGCAAACAGAATGTTTGGCTATACCGCACAGCAGACATTGGATGCCGTGCAGGAGATGTATGAGCAGAAGCTGGTCACTTATCCGAGAACAGACAGCCAGTATCTGACAGATGAGATGGGAGAAAGCACTGAAACACTGATTCAGATGTTACTTGGGAAAATGCCTTATGCTGAAGGTCTGGAATATCACCCAGACGTGAGTAAGGTATTAAATTCAAAGAAAGTATCTGATCACCATGCAATTATCCCGACCGTGGAAGTAGCAAAGGCAGATATAGGTAAACTGAAAGAACGAAACTGCAAGATTTTGTATCTGATCAGTGCCAGGGTACTGACAGCAACCGCAGATCCTTATATTTATGAAAGCCATAAATGCCAGATTACCTGTAATTATCATACGTTTTATCTCTCAGCAAAGAAAACAAAGCAGGAAGGGTTCAAGACAATTGAGAAAAAACTGAAACAGTTCTTTGGAATCATTGCAGAAAAAGAAGAGCCGGAGTTGGATATCTGGGCAGGCAAGCATTATGGTCCCTGTGATTCTTTTGTATCGGAGCATTTTACACAGCCACCGAAACAGTACACAGAAGATACCCTGCTTTCTGCGATGGAACGTGCAGGGAATGAAGAACTGACCGAAGATACAGAAAAGAAAGGACTTGGTACTCCGGCAACAAGGGCAGCAATCATTGAAAAACTGATTCAGTCTGGCTTTGTGAAAAGGGAAAAGAAAAATCTGGTGCCGACGGATGATGGAAATGTATTGATTACGGTTCTACCGGACGAGATTAAATCTCCGAAGATGACCGCAGAGTGGGAAATGGCATTGAATCACATTGCCCAGAATACAGAGACAGCAGATGAATTCCTAAATGGGATTACAGAGCTGATGCAGGAACTGGTTGCCAGATACCAGGGAATTTCAGAAGAAAAGAAAGAGCAGTTTCAGGGAAAGGCAAAAGGAGAAGTCATTGGCAAATGTCCCCGTTGTGGAGCTGATGTCCGGGAAGGAAAAGTAAACTTTTACTGTTCTGACCGGAATTGTGCTTTTACCTTGTGGAAGAATGATAAATTCCTTGCAAGCCAGGGGAAAAGGATGGATAAGACGACAGCAAAGAAGTTCCTGTCTAAAGGAAAAATCCATTATAAGGATCTGGTATCAAGAAAAACAGGGAGACAGTATGAAGCAACTGTGGAAATGGTTGATCCCGGCGAGGGAAATGTGCAGTTCAATCTGAGTTTTCCGCAACGATAAGTAGTGTATTGCAGGCAGTCTAAGGACTGTCTGTTTTAATACAAATATTATGAAAGAGAGGACCTTAGTATGAAGAAAAAAGGTAATTTTAGAAAAGTAGTATCTGGCTTGCTGGCAGGCATGACAATGCTTAGTACAGTGCTGTCTCCGATGACGGCATATGCAGCGGAGATCCGGCCAGAGGAAAAACCTCCACTTTATGAGGAAGTGAAAGACCTTCTGGATGAAGATGAGGTGGTGACTGCCAAAGATTATGAAATCGAAACAGGCAGTGTATTTGATGTGAAATCAGACTACACAGGACTGGAAATCAAGGATGATAACAAGGTCAAAGTCACATTTGAGGAAGCAAAGAACAAAAAGAATGAGGATTTTACGACAGATCATGCGGACACTTACAAAGCGGTCTATTATGTGGAACCGGTAAATCAGGAGCATCCGAAGTACCAGATCAGCCGAAACCTGATTGTGCGTGAGAAAGAAACAGAAGTACAGACAGAGGCTGCAGGGAGTGAAGCAGTGACTGAATCCGAAACAGCTGGCAGTGAACAGCAGACAGAAGAAGCGGAGGATTCAGAAGCAGAATCGGAGATTACCGATATTGACGCTGATGAATTTGATGATTTAGTAGAGCAGGCACAGAATCAGGATACCTATGATGAAGAATCAGGGTTAGAGCTTCATGATGTTTTGGAACAGGCAGGAGACGAAGGTGTGGATCTTGAGGCTATGGAAGAAGGAGAGATTGCAACATTTGAAGCAGTTTCGGCTTATTCAGCAAGAAGTACACAGCAGGTAACAATTGAAAAAGGACCACTGTATAGATATGCAGATTATAATCTTGGAACCTATCTGACAGAGCCGTACTATATCAGCTACGGAAGCGTCAGAGCAATTGCGTATTGTGTACAGCCAGCAAAGCCAGGACCTGGATCTGGAAATTATACAATTACAAAGATTGGAGACAATCAGGCGTTAGCAAAAGTGTGTTATTACGGTACAGATGCCGCAGGAAGCGAGAGTTTTTTCGCTAATAAACACACGGATTTTTCAGAAGGAAAAAGATTCATCATTATTCATATGGCTGCATCATATGCCAACGGAAGTAGTGATGCATTTTACGGAACCAATGCTACAGGAGAGGCTTTGGCAAAAGAACTCTATAATTATTGTGTGAATAAGCCGGAAATACCAGATGTAGCGATGTCATTTTCAAAGCCGGATGTAAAGGCTTATGTAGATGGAAATGTTCAGAGAACGGAGAACATTAAGTTCAACGCATCTTCCCAGCAGAAAATCACAATGGACTTACCAAAAGGAGTAAAGCTCCATAATGTATCTACTGGAAATGTAAGTGCGGCAGGTGCAAGCGTAACAATTGGAGGAGGAACCACGTTTTATCTCTCAGCTCCTCTGACACAGACAAGAGATGTAAGTGCTACTTTTTCTGCAAAAATGAAGGGAAGTATTACAAAAGATTATTCAGCATATAAATTGACTACGAATGCAAGTGTTCAGGATCTGGCATTTGTATTTGGAGAAGGTGTTGCTGATGAAAAATATGTAAGCTTAAAGGTGTCCTGGATTGAACAGGCTACGATCGAAATCGTAAAGAAAGACGATACAGCGGATGTCAATCTTGCAGGTGCAGTATTCGGTGTATACAGCGATGAGGCTTGTACAAAGCTGATCACTCAGATGCCGGCAACAGATAAGAATGGAAAATCTTCTGTTACGATCATCAAGACACAGGATACTGTTTATCTGAAAGAGATCACAGCGCCACAGGGATATGTAGTAAATGCAACGGCAACAAATGTAAAACTGGTAGCAAGTAAGACCTCAGCTGTAACCGTGGAAAATAAGGAACAGCTGGCAGAGCTTACCATTTACAAAGAAGGACAGGTTCTGACCGGAGCAGAGGTCAGTGAAAATGGAACGGTATTTCAGTATGAAAACCGCAGACAGAAAAATGCAGTGTATAACGTGTATGCCGGGGCAGATATCGTAACTGCTTATGGTACAAAAGTGTACAGCAAAGGTGACCTTGTAAAAGAAAACCTGACAACAGGTGAGAATGGTTCTGTCACACTGAAAAACCTGCATCTTGGAACCTACGTGGTAAAAGAAACAAAAGCACCGGACTCTTTCTATAACGGCAGCGAAGAAAAGTCAGTGACTCTAACTTATGCTGGTCAGAACAAAGAAGTTGTATTTGCAGATGTGACTTTTAACAACGAGAGACAGAAAGCAGATGTTTCTGTAGTAAAACAGGATAAAGACACCAAGAAACCACTGAAAGGCGGTATTTTTGCTCTGTATACATCCGATGATATTAGAAATGCAGACGGAACCGTTGTTGTGAAAAAAGGAACACTGATTGAGAAAGCAACTACTGGAGCAGATGGAACTGCAAAATTCACAGCAGATCTTCCGATTGGATATTCCTATTCAGTAAAAGAAGATCAGGCGCCGGAAGGCTATGTAAGAAATACAGAAGATGTGTATACGTTCAAGTTTTCTTACACCAATGATAAAGAAGCAACCGTATCATTTGCCCATACCTTTAGCAATGACCGTGTGACAGCAAAGATCAATTTATTCAAAGTTGATAAAGAAACAGGAAAAGCAGTACCGCAGGGAGATGCCACACTGAAAGGTGCAGTTTATGGTCTGTATGCCCGTGAAGATATTGTGCATCCGGACGGAGCAACCGGAACTATTTATAAAGCAGGAGAGCAGGTAGCTTCTCTTACAACAGATGACAAAGGACAGGCTTCTGTAAATGGCTTATATCTTGGCAAATATTATGTCAAAGAGATTACTCCGCCGACCGGATACCTGGCAGATGCAGAAGAGCATGATCTTACATGCAGTTATGAAGGAGATATGACAGCAGAAGTAAAAAGAGAGTGCACTTCCAGTGAGCAGGTCATCAAGCAGCCATTCCAGATTATTAAAGCAGCCAACAATGGAAAGACAGATGCAGATCTGTTATCCGGAGCTGGATTTACAGTTTATCTGAAATCTTCCCTTACAAAGAAAGCAGATGGAAGCTATGATTTTGATTCTGCCAAACCAGTAGTGAGTGGAGAAAATGGAGCAACGGAGATTTTCACAGATGACAAAGGATATGCCTGCAGTATTCCATTACCATTTGGAAGCTATATTGTGCGTGAAACTACAACACCGCACAATTACAAGCCAGTTGATGATTTTGAAGTGAATATCACAGAGCATCATCCAAATGAGCCGCAGATCTGGCGAGTGCTTCTGGATAAAGAGTTTAAGGCAAAACTGAAAATCGTGAAAAAAGACGATGAAACAAAGAAATCCGTCCTGATTGCAGGAACAGAATTTAAGGTATATGACCTGGATAATAAAAAGTATGTTGAGCAGGTAACAACTTACCCAGTGACAACAACCCATAAGTCCTATTTTACGGACAATCAGGGGTATCTGATCATGCCGAAGAATCTGAAGATCGGACATTACCGGATTGAGGAAGTCAACGCACCGGAAGGGTACACAATCAACAAGAATTATGTAGAGATTGCAGTGGATGCAAACACAGCATACCAGATGGATTCTGAAAGCGGAGATGCCATTATTACGGTAGATTACGAGAACCATCCGGTAAAAGGAAAGCTGACGATTTATAAAAAAGGTGAGATGCTGACCGGATTTAAGAAAGATTTTGTTTATGAAGAAAGATACCTGAAGGGTGCAGAATTTAATGTCTATGCAGCTGAAAATATCTATACACCGGATTATCAGAAAGATGAAAACGGAAACAGACAGCTGATCTATGCAAAAGATGCACTGGTAACAACGGTAACGACTGGGGAAGACGGAAAAGCAGTTGCTGATAACCTGCCACTTGGTTCTTACTATGTAGTAGAAAAGACTGCACCGGAAGGATTTGTCCTGAACCATGACAGATCAGAAGTCGCATTTGTCTATGCCAATCAGGATACACCTGTGATCGAACAGGAAGTGACTGTTGGCGATGACCGACAGAAAGTTGCAATCCAGGTAGAAAAACAGGATGCAGAAAATGGTGCAACCGTAGCAGGAGCTGTCTTTGGTATCTATAACAAAGCGGATATTAAGGTGGATGGAAAAGTAATCGTGAAAGCAAACACACTCTTACAGGAAATGACTTCTGATAATGATGGTCTTGCAGTATGTACGCTGGATCTGCCACGTGGACAGTATTATGTGAAAGAGTTAAAAGCACCGGCGGGATTTGTATCCTCTGATGAAATTCTGAATCTGGATGCTTCTTACCAGGGACAGGATGTGAAGACAGTAAAACTGAAAACTGTGAAAAAGAACCAGCCGACAACAGTAGAAATCACGAAATCTGATGTAACAACAGGTGTGGAGCTGGACGGGGCAAAACTCACCGTTCTTGATAAAGAAGGAAATGTTGTGGATCAGTGGACTTCTGTAAAAGATCAGCCACATGTGATCAAACGACTGACAGTTGGTGAGGAATACACCCTTCGTGAGGAAATGGCACCTTATGGTTATTTGAAAGCAACGGATGTGAAGTTCACGCTGGAAGATACCGCAGAGATTCAGAAAGTAGAGATGAAAGATGAAGTTCCAACAGGACTTCTGATCATTAACAAAAATGGAGAGTTTTTGGATAAAGTGACACTTCTGGACAATGTAAAAGGTACTGTGGAGCATCTCTTTGAGTATGTAACCGGAAGCCTTTCAAATGTAACTTTCGATGTATTTGCTGCGGAAGATATCAAAGCGGCAGATGGTGTCAGCGAAGATTATTTCAAAGCAGATGAAAAAGTGGGAACTATTACTACAAATTCCAATGGCATTGCACAGATGGGAGATCTCCCGGCTGGAAAATACTATGTGAAGGAAGTAAAAACAACCCATGGTTATGTGCTGGACGGAGAGCCGAGATATGTTGACCTTTCCTACCGGGACCAGAATACACCAGTCATCACTTATGATGAAAAATGGCAGAATGCCCGTCAGAAAATAAAGGTTACGATTCTGAAGAAAGAAAAAGACACAGAACGTGTTCTTGCAGGTGGTGTCTTCGGTCTTTATACCAGTGAAGATATCAAAAATGCAAAGGGCGAGGTACTTCTTGAGAAAGACAGTCTGATTGAGCAGCGGGTAACGGATGAAAAAGGACAGATCACTTTTACGGCAGATCTTCCGGTAGACGGAAAATACTATGTGAAAGAAATCTTTGCGCCGGACGGATTTGTTACAACAGAAGAAGTACAGGAGTTTACCTTTGAATATGCCGGAGAAGACCAGACAGAAGTAAGCTACGATTTTACTTTTGAAAATCAGCCAACCACAGTGGAGCTGACCAAAACAGACCTGACAACAGGTAAAGAACTTCCAGGTGCACACCTGAAAGTGACGGATTCAGATGGCAATATAGTAGATGAATGGACTTCTACGGAAGAATCCCATGTGATCAAAGAACTGGTTGTTGGTAAGGAATACACCATGACAGAGACAAAACCGGCAGATGGATATGTCACTGCAGAAAGTATTACTTTTACAGTAGAGAATACAGCAGAGGTTCAGAAGCATGAGATGAAAGATGATGTGACAAAAGTACAGATCAGTAAGACGGATATCACAGGAGAAACAGAGATTCCGGGTGCGAAACTGACGATTCTCGATAAGGATGATCAGGTAGTAGAGAGCTGGACTTCCACAGAGGAAGCACACTATATCGAAAAACTGCCAATCGGTAAATATACCTTACGTGAAGAGCAGGCACCGAAAGGATATCTTCTGACATCGGATGTTACTTTTGAAGTAAAGGATACTGGAGAAGTCCAGAAAGTGGCTATGAAAGATGATACTGCCAAGGGAAAAGTGATTCTCAATAAGACAGATAAATCGTCAGGAGAACCACTGAAAGGGGTAGAATTTGAACTCCGTGACAGCAAAGGAAAGGTTCTGGAAACCTTAAAGACAGACGCTGCCGGTCATGCAGAAAGTAAGCTGTATGAGATTGCCACATTTAAGAACGGCAAATATGATACAGCAATCAAGTATTATCTGGTGGAAACAAAAACACTGGATGGATACACACTGGATCAGACCAAGCATGAAGTGACATTTGCTTATGCGAATGACAGTACACCAGTCGTGGAAGTTACTTTCAATCTGACAAATGAGAAACCGGAAGTTCCAGAAACACCGAACACACCGGATACACCACAGTCCCATGAAGAGACAAAAGTATCAAATGCACCAAAAACAGGTGACAGCACGAATATTTGGCTGCCGATTCTGCTTCTGGTAATCTCCACAGGAGGTATGGCAGGACTTTATATCTGCAGAAAAAGGAAAAACAAATAAGGAAACCAACGGTTATGATTGGGAGCTTCTATGTGAGGCTCCCTTTTTCATACAAAAAAATCACAGAAAGGAACAGAAAACTATGATGAAAGCAATGGAAAAAAGACAGGAAGCACGAAAAAACCAGGAGAAAACTTTAAAGAGAATGATGGCTTATCAGAAGAAAGCCGAGCAGATGGTCAGTAGAAAAAGAATGAACCATCACATGATCAGAAAGGGGTAAAAGCGTATGATGAACAGAAAAGAATTTTATGAATATGTCAAAGACAATGTAAAGGAGTATCTGCCAGAGTCTTATAAGGACGCAGAAATCAAACTGCAGGAAGTAGAAAAAAACAACGGGTTGAAGTTGACAGGTATTACGATTCCAAACGGAGATCAGAGAATCGTACCGACAGTCTATCTGGATTCCCTCTACCAGGAATATATCCATGGAAAAGATGTAGACTCTTGTGTTGGCGATGTGGCTGATATGCGTATTGAGGCACAGGGAAAAGCAGAATTTTTTGATATGGGAGTTCCGGATATTCTGGATTATGAAAAGATGAAAAATAAGTTACAGGTAAGAATTTGTGATAAGGAATGGAATACCGATCGTCTTGCAGATAAAGTAGTCACAGAACACGGAGATTTTGCAGCTTATTATGCAGTAAACCTGGAGGAAAATGGAGAGGGAATCAGCAGTATTCCAGTAACTGTTTCTCTGATGAATGAATGGGGAGTATCTGTCGAACAGATTCAGGCAGATGCGATGATGGCAGATAAGAACAGAGGTGTGCAACTGGTGGATATGACACAGATTGTCGAATCCATGATTTTTGGAGGAACACCAAAGAATCTTTTGAATGAAAAACTGGATATGGAAACTGTGGAGAATCCAATGTTCTGCCTTACCAATGAATCTAAGATGAATGGGGCTTCCCTGTTACTGCAGGAAGATATTCGTAAACAGATTGGGGAATGTTTGGGAAGTGATTACTTTGTCATCCCATCTTCCGTTCATGAAGTGTTGATTCTCCCTGATAACGGAATTTTTCAGGTTCCAGAATTAAATGCGATGGTACAGGAAGTCAATGAGACACAGGTGGAAAGACAGGAACAGCTTTCTGATAAGGTTCAGTTCTGTGATAAAAAGACAGCAGTAATGGAAAATGCTGAGCGCAGGGAAGCACGTCTGGAGAAAGAAAAAGCAGCTGAAAAAGCGGAAGTAAAAGGTGGAATCCATGGAAGATTGGAGAAAGCTAAGGCAGAAATCAAGGAAAAAGAGTCAGACAAAGTGCCAAAGAATAAGTCAAAAGATCTTGCCACAGCATTATAAAGAGTAACAATGATGATTTTAAGGGGACTGTGCCAAGCAGTCCCTTATTTTATGAAAAGGAGTAGCACATGGCAAATAAATTAT
>OHUN01000964.1_pt1 | contig 14671 bp, 10 predicted proteins | sample 1579211 | NCBI WGS metagenome assembly OHUN01 (sample SAMEA3879560, study PRJEB24766) | human gut metagenome | biome: human-associated habitat; feature: feces | place: USA | collected 1985/1987
ATTAATAAATAAATTGTTTAACTCGTTAATTAAGTGAGACTTTATGTTGACTCATTGTAAATCGGGCGCAAAGATAGAAGTATTTTCTTGAACTACAAAACAAAAAGCATTCAAAACAGCAGTGGAATAATCAATTAAAGAATAAAAAAAATGTTACCTTTGCATCGTTTCATTTATACATAATCTCAATAATTTATCATGAAAAAGATAATCGCATGCATTTCCATCATTTGCTATACATTATTATGTTATAGCCAAAATCAGACAACGGACAACAACTACCGTACGCAAAAGAACATTTCCTATCTTCATCCCGGCGAAAAAGACAGTTATAAGCTGGAGCGTTGCAAGCTCGACCTCCATTATCCTACTGATAAAAAAGGATTTGCCACCCTTATCTGGTTCCACGGCGGAGGACTGGAAGCCGGAGAAAAACATTTTCCGAAGGAGTTCCTGGAGCAAGGCTACGCCGTGATAGCCGTAAACTACCGACTCAGCCCGCGTGCCCAAAATCCTGCCTACACGGAAGATGCCGCAGAGGCCGTTGCTTGGACTTTCGAGAATATAGAAGAATTCGGAGGAGATAAAGACAAAATATACATAGCCGGTCATTCAGCCGGTGGTTATCTCTGTCTGATGCTCAATCTGGACAAGAGTTACCTGGCAAAGTGGAATATTGATGCCAACAGCCTGGCAGGCGCTTTCCCCATCAGCGGACAGACCACCACTCATTATACCATCCGCAAAGAACGCGGACTGCCTTCCGACACTCCGATTATAGATAAATATGCTCCTTCCAATAACGTAAGAAAAGACGCTTCACCCATGATACTTATCACTGGCGACAAAGAGTTGGAGATGCTGGCACGCTATGAGGAAAACGCCCATTTATATGCCCTCCTCAAAGCATTGGGACAAAAAACCACCCTCTATCAGATGGAGGGATTTGACCACGGTACGGTGGCCGCTCCCGCATGTACCTTGATAAACAGCTATATGAAGAAGGCAGGCAAGAAGTAACCACTACCCTTGCCTTTCTTTTATATATGCCAATGCCGCTCCTATTGCTGTTCTATATTCAGCATAGGGCGGTATATGAAAATGTACATGATAGATGGCTTCCATTTTAGAAAACACCTCCCGGCACTGGGGCAGTTGGGTGAGATTTCCTATCAGAACGAAATCCTTGATAGGACTGTTCAAAGCTGACAGTACAGCAGCTCCTCCAATGGTTTGAAGTACCGTATAAATTATACCGCAGGCAATATCTTCTTGAGAAGCATTGCTATCTGCTTTCCCGAAAAGAGAGGCGGTAGCACTCACTGGCAAGTCAGGCAAAGCAGTGTTGCAAATATCACCTATCTGCAAGTTGACACGAGTTACATCCCCTTTCTCAGCCAACTCGGACACCTGATGAATATCATGAGTTTTCAACAGCAACCTCGATAATCCCTGCAAGGTACCTCCACCAATCCCCAAGCCGCCAATATGCTGCACCTTGTCTCCGTCTATTTTCACAAAAGAAGTGCCGGTACCCATGCTGACTACAATCAGTTGGTCTATATCCGTTGCATGTCTGGCTCCCAAACCATTGGCAATAAACTCATCCGTTTTGCGAGTAGGCAGTCCATATAGAGGGCTGTTGACAAATGCGCTTCCCACTCCCGTCAGCATCACCTGCTCCACATCGGCCAGCTGTATACCATTGTCATAAATATACTTACCGAATGCTCCGAATAAGGAAGTCACCGGGTCGGTAGCCGTAATAAACATTGGAGACTGTATCTGTTCTCCATTGATTCCAACGATTTTCGTGGTACTTCCACCCACATCTATTCCTATTACTATACCCATAGCTCCAAGTAATTTGCAGCAAAGTTACAAAAGAATCAATAATTGACAATTGATTAATGTGATAATGTGCCAATATGCTAATTGGCTGCGCTATGTTTATGCTACGCCATCACGCCCTGGTCATTGACACATTGGCACATTAATCACATTACCACATTGCTATCTGTTAAACAGTTCGAAGGTAAATTTGCAACCTATTTCCTGATACTTCCAGTTTGCAAAGCTGGCAAACAAGCCAAAGTCAAATATATGTGTACCAATGCCATACCCTACTTCCAGATAAGGTTTCAAGTGAGGAACCACCAATGCATTCAGATACAGACGTTCATTCAATACATATTGGGTATATTTCATCAGATGGCGGAGCAGGAGGAAAGGCGCTTCATAGGTAAGGTGTCCGCGGATATATTTACGGGAAGAGTTATACCAGCGGCCGTCCAGCAACTGGAACACCCCGCCAATATCATCACTCCAACCCATAGGAAGATTGGAACGCCGCAAATTGGCAAAGTCCACAAAGTACAGTTCCTTCTGATTGGTAAACTCTCCCCAACCAAAACGCCAATAAATATCACGCATCAAGCCCAAAGAAACCTGATGCTGCAAATCAATCTCTACACGCTCGTACGAACCACTGCTCTGCAACACTCCACTGAGTCCCCGCTCCCAATCTACTGAGATGGAAGGATACTTGGAATGAAGATTTACTTTACGGTCGCCATTCATATAATAGTATTGTCCCGGAGTCCAGGTGAGGCGGACGCGGGGAGCAAAACTATTATAGGTATGGCGGAACTTGTTCAGGATATTCGGGTCAAAATTCGGAAAGAAGGATGAACCTCCGGAACCGGCACGGGTGGCCGACTTGGTAGGCGGCATGCTCGGGTAGTTCAGTTCAAACCGGGAGCGGTTCACTTCCGTACGTCTGTGCATGGATACACCCACTTCCAGCGACAGACCGTTTACTATTTCCCAGCTATGACGCAGATTCAGATACAAATCCTTGAAATAATCCAAGTGTATCTGGTTGAAGTCAAAAATACTGTCGGGGATGGCTTTCAGGTCGTCCAGCACATCACTGCTGTAAATCCGGTTACCGTTACCAAACTCCAGATGCAATGCTGCACGCTTACGGGGCCAATAATCAAAATCGGACCTCACCCTCCAGTAAAACTCTTTTTCCTTAAAATTATAACCTATCCGGGGAACGATGCGCAGCAGGCGATCACCGGTAAAAATACGGTTGTACTTGAACTCCTGCCGATACGAAATTCCATGCTTGCCGCTATAGCTCAAAAGAAAAGGATTGATTAGTGGTGAACAGCGCACACTCCCCAATTTATCAAGGTCTACCGTATAGCGACTGATCAATGCATCTCCAATCTGCCCCCAAAACTCCAAGTTCTTATTCACCGGTTTCTTTTTCCGGGCGAGCGTATCCCGACGCAAGAAGAAATCCTGATACAGTGTCTCCTCATGCGGAGTCAAAGGAATGGGACGCAAAGTTTTAAAGTAAGCAGTATCACGTAGATAAGCATTCGTATCAGTACGCAACGTGTATGAATCGGACAAGTCATATTTACTTTTCTTCACCGACCTCCGTATATCACTGCCAGAAGTTTTCTGAATGATGTTCTTATAATCGAGTACAGCTTCATAAGTGCCATCTACCACATTTCCCAAAAAACGAAACGTTGCATCCACATCATACTGCAACGGAAGAAATTCGTCCGAATCGCCCACATTACCCATCTTCACCAGATTATTGAACCGCACCATCTCATTACGTCCGGAAAAACGCATCTCGCGTACACTCCACACGTTATCACTCACAATCAGATAACCGCCCACCAGCTGAAAGCTTTTGCTTTTTGGCATAAAACGGATTTTATACTGAAGGGCATGCCGTTCCCCCATCACCGTATCAATCCGATAGGTATAATATTTTTTGGCATTGGGTGCTAAAGGAGAGAGTAGTTTGTCATATAATAAGGTAGAAGAATAGATGTTGATGTGAAAATATTCCGGCAGCCGTCCGTCCATTTCCCAAAACTCGGAAGCAGTACCGACACTTGCCTTTACCTTCTGGTCATAGATGTCGGGAGCAGTAAAATGCAAATCGCTATAAGTTTCCATCATATATTCCCGCACCCCTTTCTTGGGCCGGAACATGGAAGGGATGTAGCGGAGAATATGATTCTTCTTACGGATATTCACCCAGCCCTTTATGTAAAGCTCAGCCTTATAACTTTCAATAATACGTTCATAAAGGGGGGCAAAGAAGATGACTTTCTCCATGATGGAGTCTGCCGAACTCACATGTTTGTCAACCGGATAAGATACACGCTCCGCCCCTGCCTTCTGTACAAAAGAAAACAAGAAGCAAATCCAAATCCATATAAACAACAAACGTTTCAACCGCAATTTCTCCTTATAGAATCGGGACAAATATACGGAAGAATTTGTGTAATGCAAAAACATGTTCCATAAAGAAGCGGGAATGACACTTGTGACACCCTTTATTATAAAACATATGTTACGCGCGAGAGACAATAATACACAAGCACACATAGTTTGTGCGAGATAAATACGAACCTATATTAATTGTTATAAAAAGGGTGCCACAAGTGTCATGTACAGAATGATTCGTAATTGTGACACATGAAAATTACTAATCACGACGCACTAAGATTACTAATCGTGATGCGGAAAGATTACTAATCATGGCATGTAACAAACGCAAGCTTTTGGTCGTTTTTCCATAACAAGCAGACTTTTTTAGGGGGTCTATTCTCAAAAAACACTAATATTTTCGAGAATACCCCCTAAAAAAGAGGGGGTAGTTCAGAAAAAACATGTATTTTTGCGCCCAACAACCAATAAAAGGAGAGACTTATATGTCAAAAATGCGATTTTTTGCTTTGCAAGAACTTGCCAATCGGCAACCTCTTGAAGTGACCACCCCTTCAAACAAACTGTCCGACTACTACGGCAGCCATGTCTTCGACCGTAAGAAAATGCAGGAATACCTGCCTCGTGAAGCCTACAAAGCCGTGACCGACGCCATCGAAAAAGGCACTCCCATCAACCGCGAAATGGCAGACCTGATTGCCAACGGCATGAAAAGTTGGGCAAAGTCCCTCAACGTCACCCACTACACGCACTGGTTCCAGCCTCTGACGGACGGAACAGCCGAGAAACATGACGGCTTCATCGAATTCGGAGAAGGAACGGAAGTGATTGAACGTTTTTCCGGCAAACTGCTCATCCAGCAGGAACCGGATGCATCCTCTTTCCCCAACGGAGGTATCAGAAACACATTCGAAGCACGAGGATATACTGCTTGGGATGTTTCCTCACCTGCCTTTGTGGTAGATACCACACTTTGCATCCCCACTATCTTCATCTCTTATACCGGCGAAGCGCTCGACTACAAGACTCCATTGCTCAAAGCCTTGGCAGCCGTAGACAAAGCAGCGACAGACGTATGCCAGTTGTTCGACAAGAATATCACACGCGTTTATACCAATTTAGGCTGGGAACAAGAATATTTCCTCGTCGACTCGGCACTGTACAATGCCCGCCCGGACCTTTGTCTGACCGGACGTACCCTGATGGGACACTCCTCGGCCAAAGACCAGCAGCTGGAGGACCACTATTTCGGCTCCATCCCCCCACGTGTCACAGCTTTTATGAAAGAACTGGAAATCGAATGTCACAAACTGGGTATCCCGGTCAAGACCCGCCATAACGAAGTAGCTCCCAACCAGTTTGAGCTGGCGCCTATCTTTGAGAATGCCAACCTTGCCAACGACCACAACCAGCTTGTGATGGATCTGATGAAACGCATCGCACGCAAGCATCACTTCGCCGTACTGCTTCACGAAAAACCCTACAACGGCGTGAACGGCTCCGGCAAGCACAACAACTGGTCGCTTTGCACCGATACGGGTATCAATTTGTTTGCACCGGGCAAGAATCCGAAAGGGAACATGCTGTTCCTTACCTTCCTGGTAAACGTACTGATGATGGTATACAAAAACCAGAACTTGCTGCGCGCCTCCATCATGAGTGCCGGAAACAGCCACCGTCTGGGAGCCAATGAAGCGCCTCCCGCCATTCTGTCCATCTTCCTGGGCAAACAGCTGTCTTCCATCCTCGACGAGATAGCCCGCCAGATAAGCAGCAGCAAGATGACATCGGAAGAAAAGACAACACTGAAATTAGGCATCGGACGTATTCCCGAAATATTACTGGATACCACCGACCGTAACCGTACTTCTCCATTCGCCTTTACCGGCAACCGCTTTGAGTTCCGTGCCGCAGGTTCGTCCGCCAACTGTGCCGCCGCCATGATTGCCATCAATGCAGCTATGGCAAACCAGTTGAACGAATTCAAAGTCTCCATCGACAAACTGATGGAAGAAGGAGTCGGCAAGGATGAAGCCATCTTCCGCATTATGAAAGAGACCATCATCGCCTCCGAGCCTATCCGCTTTGAGGGTGACGGCTACTCCGAACAATGGAAGCAGGAAGCCGCACGCCGTGGGCTGACCAACATCTGCCACGTTCCCGAAGCCTTGATGCACTACATGGATAACCAGTCCCGTTCCGTACTCATCGGCGAACGTATCTTCAACGAAACGGAGCTTGCCTGCCGCCTGGAAGTAGAACTGGAGAAATACACCATGAAGGTACAGATAGAAAGCCGTGTGCTGGGCGACCTTGCCATCAACCACATCGTACCGACTGCCGTTATCTACCAAAACCGTCTGCTGGAAAATCTCCGTGGCCTGCGCGAGACCTTCTCTCCCGAAGAATACGAAGTCCTCAGTGCCGACCGGAAAGAGCTTGTACGCGAAATTTCCAAGCGCGTAACAGCCATCAAGGTACAAGTACGCGAAATGACCGAAGCCCGCAAAGTAGCCAACCACATGGATAACTACAAAGACAAGGCTTTCGCTTACGAAGAAACCGTACGCCCTTATCTGGAAAGTATCCGTGACCACATCGACCACCTTGAGATGGAAATTGATGATGAAATCTGGCCGCTTCCGAAATATAGGGAGCTGCTGTTTACAAAGTAGGCCTCTCCCTAGCCCCTCCCCCGCAGGGAGGGGGATAGAGATACTACGATAAACAATTAAGTTACTACGATTTACGATTTGACGGTTTACGGTTGGAGTTACTCATACAATCATAAACCCACCTGCTAATGAGCAGTTGTTTAACAATACAAACTTCAATCGTAAATCGTCTAATCGTAAATATATAGATTTTCCTTTATCTCCCCCCTACGACATCTTTTTGTCATATTTGTGCAATATTTAATTTTTTCTTTTTACATTTGTGCTGTATAACACAGTTTTGCAGCAGTTATGGTAAAAGTAAACTTGTCTGATATTAATGTTCCGGAGTTGATTGCAGATATATGGTCTCCCTTGAATGACGAACAACGGGAATTCCTCGCCAACCACTTCACACTCCAGAACTACAAAAAAAACGAAGTCATCCATTGCGAAGGCGAGACACCTACGCATTTGATGTGTCTGCTGAGTGGAAAGGTCAAAATCTATAAAGACGGAGTCGGTGGTAGAAGCCAGATTATCCGTATGATTAAACCTGTCGAATATTTCGGTTACCGCCCTTACTTTGCAAAAACAGACTATGTCACGGCAGCATCTGCATTCGAGCCGTCTCTTGTTTGCCAAATCCCCATGACTGCCTTGATGACTCTGCTCACACAAAACAACGACCTTGCCATGTTCTTCATCAAGCAATTGTCCGTTGACTTGGGCATTGCCGATGAACGCACTGTAAACCTGACGCAGAAACATATCCGCGGAAGACTCGCAGAATCCCTACTATTCCTCAAAGAAAGTTATGGTTTGGAGGAAGACGGCTCCACCTTGAGTATCTATCTCTCGCGTGAAGATCTGGCCAATTTGTCAAACATGACCACTTCCAACGCCATACGTACGTTGTCACAGTTTGCCACAGAACGGTTAATCACCATCGACGGGCGTAAAATCAAAATCATAGACGAAGAAAAGCTGAAGAAAATCAGCAAGATAGGATAAGGAATAAGTGACAAGGGATAAGCGATTAGGGGTTAGCATAATAAAAACACATTGTTGTCATCCTAACCCCTAATCACTAATCACTAAATCAGTCCTTTCGCAGACAAATATCTTTCCGCTTCAATGGCTGCCTGGCAACCAGTTCCGGCAGCGGTGATGGCTTGACGATAGTGAGGATCAGCAACGTCTCCGGCGGCGAATACGCCCGGCACTTTCGTACGCGGTGTTCCCGGCTCGGTGACGATATAACCTACTTCGTCCGTATCTACATAAGGTTTGAAAATATCTGAGTTGGGTTTATGGCCGATAGCCAGGAAGAAACCGTCAATAGCCACATCATAGCGCTTCTCATCAGGTTCACCCATACGCTGTACCAAATGTACACCTTCCACACCGTTCTCTCCAAACAAGCCTACGGCATTATGTTCGAACAGTACTTCAATCTTGTCATGCTTCATCACACGCTCCTGCATAATCTTGGAAGCGCGGAGATAAGGTTTGCGGACAATCAGATAAACCTTGGCAGCCAGTCCGGCAAGGTAAACAGCTTCCTCGCAGGCAGTATCTCCACCCCCTACAACAGCTACCGTTTTCTTGCGGTAGAAGAAACCGTCACAAGTGGCACAAGCGCTGACACCCATTCCCGCATATTTCTTTTCATCCTCCAGCCCCAGATACTTCGCAGCGGCACCTGTAGCAATAATCAGCGTTTCAGCCTCAATCATCTTTTCGTCATCAATCGTAATCTTGTAAGGTGCTTCAGCAAGATTGGCTGCGGTAGCAACTCCATAACGCAAATCTGCGCCAAAACGTTCGGCTTGCTTCCGCAGGTCTTCCATTAATTCCGGACCTCCGATACCTTGGGGATAACCGGGGAAATTCTCCACATCAGTAGTGGTTGTCAACTGGCCACCGGGCTGCAATCCTGCATAAAGTACCGGTGAAAGATTGGCACGGCCTGCATAAATAGCGGCAGTATAGCCGGCAGGACCCGACCCGATAATCAGACATTTTACTTTTTCTGTTTCCATCATTATATTATTTACTATTTGACTATTTACAATTTACTATTTAGCGCATGTCGATGACTTCAGCTGTGGGATAGGCTTTTTTGTCAAAGACAAAAAAACTATCCGGATAGGATTGTCCTGTCTGGTAGCTATCAATAAGGATAGTAGTCATATACTTACTCCCCCGTGGTGCCAAGTCCACTTGATGCAGACGATACGTATCCTTTGTCACAAACAGATAGACACTTTCAGGGTCTTTTCTCTTGTCGGCAGCAGTCATGGTGATGTAATAAACAGACTTGTCTTGCTTACCACCGACACTGCTCAACTTCAATCTGTATCCCTGCTTGTAGAGGGACAACCAAGCATACGGATTAAGAGTCTGCAATTCCTCCTGCGTAGGTTCCGATACATTCACCTCATCTGCCGAAGCCACATAGCTCCACTGCGTATGTCCGTCAAACCAAGTCTTCATTCCCTCGGTCTCAACCACAAACTTCTCACCTTCCAGATAGAGAACTCCCGCATAAGAGCCTTGTTGTTCGTTCACGGTAAACGCCAGTTTCACCCCTCCCGCTTTCCGAAAGGCTTCGGCTGTACGCTCCAATATATTCTTGGCATCCGGTTGTTGTGCCGACATCGGCACAGCAAACAACAGCAATAGCACACCAAGTAAAAGCTTATCAAGTTTCATCATTCTATAAATAACCATTCCTTATTGCAAATTGTTTAACCGCATTTCCAGGTCGCTCTCATCTATACAGAACACCTCACGCGCCTTACTACCTTGCGCCGGTCCCACAATCCCCGCTTTCTCCAACTGGTCCATGATGCGGCCGGCACGATTATAACCGATGGCAAACTTACGCTGAATGAGCGATGTGGAACCCTGCTGGTGAATAACAACGAGACGGGCTGCATCCTCGAACAAAGGATCGAGACGTCCCATATCCACATCCCCCAAATCACCTCCTGCATTTTCATCCACATATTCGGGCAGATAGAAAGCAGTGGGGTAACTCTGCTGGCGGGCGATAAACTTCGTAATCTCCGCCACTTCGGGCGTATCGATAAAGGCACACTGCACACGCACCGGGTCAGCTCCCTGTAGGAATAACATATCACCGCGGCCTATCAGCTGGTTGGCTCCCGGACGGTCGAGGATGGTACGCGAATCGACCATTGCCGATACACGGAAGGCGATACGCGCCGGGAAGTTGGCCTTAATCGTACCCGTAATGATGTTTGTTGTCGGTCGCTGTGTAGCGATAATCATATGTATACCCACGGCACGCGCCAACTGGGCGATACGTGCGATGGGCAGTTCCACATCCTTACCGGCTGTCATAATCAAGTCACCGAACTCGTCGATAACGACTACGATGTAAGGCATGAACTTATGCCCCTTTTCCGGATTCAGACGACGGTTGATGAACTTCTCGTTATACTCCTTGATATTGCGCACATGGGCAGCTTTCAGCAAGTCATAGCGAGTATCCATCTCCACACAGATGGAGTTCAAAGTCTGCACCACCTTCGTGACGTCCGTAATGATGGCATCTTCCCCGTCGGGTAATTTCGCGAGGAAGTGATGCTCAATCACGGAGTAGATGCTGAATTCTACTTTTTTGGGGTCTACCAGCACAAACTTCAGCTCTGCCGGATGCTTCTTATATAATAAGGAGGTGATGATGGCATTCAACCCCACGGACTTACCCTGACCGGTAGCACCGGCAACGAGCACGTGCGGCATCTTGCACAAATCCACCATAAACACTTCATTCGTAATCGTCTTACCCAGTGCGATGGGCAAGTCGTAAGTAGACTCCTGGAACTTCTTGCTGCCGATAATACTCTGACCGGATACAATCTTCGGATTGGAGTTGGGCACTTCGATACCAATCGTACCCTTTCCCGGAATGGGAGCGATGATACGGATGCCGAGCGCCGAAAGGCTGAGGGCAATATCATCTTCCAGACCGCGTATCTTCGAAATGCGGACGCCCTGCTCGGGAGTGATTTCATACAGCGTCACCGTAGGACCTACCGTCGCCTTAATGGTACTGATTTCTATACCGAAACTACGCAGAGTATTGATAATCTTATCCTTGTTCGCGTTCTGCTCTACCATGTCAATGGTCGGACCATTGTCATCGTAATGCTTCATCAAGTCTATTGTGGGGTAATGATAGTTTTCCAAATCCAGACGGGGATTGTACGGCTCCTTCTCCGTTCCCACATACTCCTCCTCTTCGGCCTTTTCAACCTGGAATGCCGGCTCCTTCTCTACCGGCTGTTCCCGAAAAGGGGGTACCGACTCCGGTACAGGAGTCTCAAAAGTCATGGTAACGTCCTCATCCGCAGACTTGGCAGGCTTTATCTTTCCATCACTTCCACCCAAGTCAAGGGTGATTTCATTCAGCGGTTCGTCCTCTTCTTCCTCTGTAGCAACCTCCTCCTCCTTTTCAAGAACCTTTTCCGGCTCCGCAGCTTCCGGTGTCGGAGCAGCCGCCTTTTCCTTTGCACCCCAAGAGGTCTTGAACTCTTCCGGCGTTTCACCCTGCACACTTTCCGCCTTCTCCTTACGCTTCAAGAAGCTGAGACTAAACAATCTGCGCAACCAGATGACAGTCCGTGCACTCAGATAGATGAGGAAGCAGATGGCAGTTACCAACAATAGCAGCCATACTCCCGGCACACCGACTTGAGACACAAGCCAGTTGCTGACATTGTATCCGTGCATACCGCCCAGATAGAGGAAAGAGTCCTTGTACTGGTCTACAAACACAAAACCGAAAAATACCGAGAACCACACCAGCATCAACGAACAGCCGATGAACCACTTCCACAAGCGCACCACACGCACCCGCATCAGCTTCAATCCCGCCACAGCCAGGAACACGAGAATCAGGAAAGACGATACGCCGAAGCAATCATTTATCAGATAGCTGGCCAACTGCGCACCGCGGCTACCGGCGTAGTTCTTCACCCCATTGTTGGTGGAAATCAGCTCCTGCGCACTGCCTCCGTCAATGATGCTCTGGTCTGCCGCTCCCGTGAAAAAGAACGACGAAAAGGCGAGCAACAAATAAACCGAAAAGATTACCAGTACCAAGCCGATAACGAAATGAACAGTTTCACTTCTAAATAACGCTGCCACTTTCCCCAAAAACGAGAGTGACAGTTCCGTATCTTTAGCTGTTGAATTTTTCTTTGCCATATTTTTTAAATAACTATTGAGAATTGATTGCAAAAATAATAAAAACTATCCTTCTGCCGCGTTGTTTTCATTCTTTAATTTCTCGTCTGCCGATTATAGGTATTCCTAATCTACAACTGTAATTTTATCGCATGTTTTACTTACATACTTGCATGAAATGACATAGCGCACTAATTTACAACAGATTGCGCCATGCAAGCAGACCTCATGCAAGCATGCAGGCAGATTTTGCCTACATGACGCAATCCATGCAAGCCCTATACGCATCAACCTACTCTTTTTCCTTCAAAAAATAAATCGGCTGTTTCTGCAACCCTTTGTTCACCAACACATTCTCCTCACAAAGACGACGAATCTGCCGCGTTGCAGTCGTGCGGGTCATGCCGCAAATCGACTGTACAACACTGCGGGTGATGAACTCATTCTTACGTAGATAGTTCACCACTTTTTGCTTCACCTCATCATCCGTCAGCCTCTTTTTCGTGAGATTCCGCAATTTCAGCGGCTTTACCTTCAATACTCCTATCTCACTGCGCAGCGCCTTGTCCGGTCTGAAAGTGATGTTTTTCAACTTCACCTTAGTACTTTTCCGCTTTGTCTCCAGTGTCACCGGTTCCGTGCAGGTCAGCGTGGGAACAAAGTAACCGATGCCGTCCAAATGTACCTGCCTGCCCTCCCCCAGCTCGCGTCCCACAAAATGCGACAAAGCATCGAGTACCGCCAGTACATCCGTCTCGGTCAGCGAGCAGTATTCTTGTATATGCCTGCGCAGCTCATCGGTCGTCGTGGAGCCGTTCAGTTTAATCCGGGGATGCAGGGTCAGTTCTTCCCCTTGTTTATCCTTCGTTTTCGGGTTTTCGTACCAATCAAATAAAATTGCCATATTCTTTCCTCCATTTTTAGATTCATTTCTGTTGCTGTCTGCAGGTTTCGCTCATGCAAAGTACCGGCTTTCATTAGGCAGAGCATAGGTCTTCCTTACGCAAAGAAGCGTTCTTCCTTCTGCTGAAAGCTTATCAACAAAAGATGCGCACAGCTGTGGTTCACCTTCTTCATATTTGTGATACACCTTCTTCACAACTATGAGAAAGACATTCCACGACTGTGCGCAACTACAAACTACAGAGGCAAAGATAATGAAAAGCAGGGGGCCTGGCAAAGGAATGCTAATCTTTTTCAATAGCAAGCATTATTTTCCGAATAGAACCCTTTACAGTCCCGATAAATCCACTTTATAAAAAGTCGGAGCAACATTGCTTTTCTCGAAGAACATCGCCATATAGATCGGGGCATAGATAATCTTACCTGCGACGCGCAGATTACCGTTGTTGAACACAACTGCTTCGGAGAAGTCGTATTCCTCGCAATCCATGATGTTGGACAAAGCGCGGTGTGTCTCGTAATCTTTACCTGATTTTACCTCAATAGGCAGTACCTTACCCTCAAGCTCAATAACAAAATCCAATTCACCGCGCTTCTTGTTGTTGTAATAGTAGGGAACAATGCCGTGAGCCACCAACTCCTGCGCTACGGCATTCTCGTAAATTGAACCGAAATTGATGTCCTTATCACCTTTTATAATCCGCATCTGAATGCCCTCGGCATATTGGCTGGCCAGCAGTCCGATGTCACTTTGGAAGAGTTTGAACAGATTGCGTGAACGTGCAAGCAGGAGCGGCATTTTCGGCTCCTCCACGTTATAGACGGGTAGCGCCACGCCCGCGTTCGTCAGCCATAAAAAACTGTTCTCGACCCGGTCGAACTTTGCGTGCTCATTCAGCCGTTTCAGTATGAAGCGTTTGTTTTTAGCGTTTAGCTCAGAGGGAATAAGATTAAAAATCTCCTCGATGTAGAGTTTGTTATTAGGATCATACTGGGCGATGTCACGTTTGTACAGACGAATGATATCCTGCTGCACAGTCATCACCTCTTGCAGATTGTTACTCTCGAGATATTTGCTCACGACCGCAGGCATACCGCCCACAACAAGATAGAGCCGGAACAGCTCCATAATTTTGCCGTGGACAAACTCATCGACGGCAGTGCGATTCCGCCATGCCTCATGCAATGCCCCGATAACGGCGTCATTTATACCCACACACGAAATAAACTCCTCGAAATCGAGTGGGAACATATCCTTTACACCCATGTAGCCAACCGGTTCCGAGCGCAGGTCTTTCAATTCTACGCCCAGCAACGAACCGCTCAAGATGTAACGATACGAACCGTCATCCACCAGAAACTTAATTGCCGTAACAATATCGGGACATTGCTGTACTTCGTCGAAAAAGACGAGCGTTTCACCCTTGATGAGGGTCTTTCAAAAGCGGTTCGTAAGGTTTTTGTAGAGCTCTACAAGAAAGGCTGGATTTACCGTGGTGAATTTATCATCAACTGGGATCCAAAAGCTCGTACAGCCCTCTCTGATATCGAGGTTATTCACAAGGATGTCGAAGGTGCCTTCTACCACATGAACTACATGTTGGAAGACGGTTCACGTGCCCTTG
>OHUN01000985.1_pt1 | contig 14399 bp, 8 predicted proteins | sample 1579211 | NCBI WGS metagenome assembly OHUN01 (sample SAMEA3879560, study PRJEB24766) | human gut metagenome | biome: human-associated habitat; feature: feces | place: USA | collected 1985/1987
GCTGTATGAAGATATGAACCGCAAGGATGCGATGAAGCAGGTTGCGAAGGATCGCGGTGTCAGCAAAAGAGATATTTATCAGGCATTGTTAAAGTCAGAAAGTAACTAAGAGCCATCGGGGACAGTACATGTCCCCAGAGGCTCTTTTCTTTAATTATTCAATTTCACCGAGCAGATGGCGTGCAACATAGATGCCGCTTGCAGATGCATGGGACAGAGAATGTGTAACACCACTTCCGTCACCGATCACATACAGTCCCTTATGGCAGCTTTCCAGATTCTTATCGATCTCTACTTCCATATTGTAGAATTTTACTTCAACACCATATAATAAAGTCTCATCACTTGCAATACCCGGTGTTACCTTATCAAGTGCAAGGATCATCTCCTCGATATCCACCATAATACGATGTGGGAATACAAGGGAAAGATCTCCAGGTACTGCATCCTTTAACGTAGGGATCAGGTTATTTCTGCAGAGACGCTCCTCTGTCGTTCTTCTTCCTCTTCTGAAATCACCGAAGGTCTGTACTAAAATTTTTCCATCGCAGAGCATGTTGGAAAGCTGTGCGATCTGTTTACCGTACTCGATTGGTGTTTTAAATGGCTTTGTAAAGTTCTTGGATACAAGGATCGCAAAGTTGGTGTTGTTTGTCTTTAAATCTTTGGATTTGTAAGCGTGTCCGTTTACAACTGCAAGTCCATTGTCATAGTACTCAGTTGCTACTTCACCGGATGGATTCGTACAGAATGTACGCACTTTATCGTCAAATGTAGGTGTGTGGTAAACTAATTTTGCTTCGTAAAGATTATCGTTTAAGAATTCCATAACCTCATCACGCACTTCCACACGGACACCGATATCTACCGTACCAACCTGCGTCTCGATTCCATGACCGTTACAGATGTGTGAGAACCAGTCTGCTCCCTCACGTCCGACTGCAGAAACAACCTCTTTTGCATGGTATGTTTCATCTTTGTCTGTCACAAGTCCTTTTACCTGACCATCTTCAATGATGATATCTTTGACCATGGTATTGAACTCCATCTCAACACCCTGCTCTAACAGATGCTCCTGTAATCTGGAATAAATCTTGTATCCTTCCTCTGTTCCAAGGTGACGGATCGGACATTCGATCAGTTTTAAGTTTGCTGTGATTGCTTTTCTACGGATCTCGCGGATTTCTTTTTCTTTATCCACACCGTAAACTTTTGTATCTGCTCCGAATTTCAAGTAAATATCATCCGATTCTTTTAATAACGCAACTGTCTCGTCATATCCTAAAATCTCTGGAAGATTTCCACCTACATCCGGAGATAAAGATAATTTTCCATCGGAGAATGCTCCGGCTCCGGCAAATCCGGTCGTGATGGAACATGGCTGACAGCCTACACATACTTTTGTCTTTCTCTTCGGACACTGTCTGTTCTCGATACGGCGTCCTTTTTCAATCATTAAAATTTTCAGGTCTTTGTTGGCATGGATCAGTTCATATGCACAGAAAATACCGGAAGGACCTGCCCCAATAATAATCACATCATAATTTTTCATGTAGTTTTCTCCTTGTCAAAATGCCTTTTTTACAGTCTTTTTCTGCTGCAAAAGGACGTTCTCATTCTGCCTGCTTTGCAAACTTTTTGAGTATAATAAACATTTTTTCTTTTGTCAATCCCATTCCGGAAAATTTATAAAAATTTAAGCTTCCACGATCAGATATCTGCCATCCGGGAGGGCAAATACTTCGCTTGCCTCCTCCAGATCCTTAAGTGACATTCCCTCGATATCAGCCCCCTGATCTTCGAAATAGGCTTTTACCTCTTTCAGATTCTTACAGACAACCGCCATGCAGTCCTCTAAAAATTCCTCTGCCTCTTCCATTGTCTCTGCCACCGGCTCCGGCAGAAGCTGTTCCTGATGCGCCAGAAAATATTCCAGACATACTTCATCAAATTCGTTCATACGCTGTTCTCCTTTGTAATTGTGTGTATATGCAGTTTACCATAGATAGGGATCAATTCCAAGCTTTTGCAGTTCCTTATAAATACGTGCAACAGGAAGTCCGACCACATTATTGTAGTCACCTTCGATTCCCTCGATATAGATTGCACATTTCCCCTGGATTCCGTATGCTCCAGCCTTATCCATCGGCTCTCCGGTCGCCACATAGCGGTCGATTTCAAGTTCCGACAACGGTTTCATGGTAACTTCTGTTTTCTCGTAAAAGGTATGTGCGCCCGCTCGTCCATTTTTGTCCAAAAACACAAACGTAACGCCTGTATACACGGCATGTTTTCTTCCAGACAAAAGCTTCAGCATCCGCTTTGCACCCGCTTCATCCTTCGGTTTTCCAAGGATGGTATCATCGCATGCGACGATGGTATCCGCCCCGATCACTAAGATGTCCTGCGGTGTCATCAGTTTCTCGTGTCCGCTCTCGTAAGCTTTTACCATGCCTGCGACCTCTTTTGCTTTCTGCTCGGAAAGTTCCATCACAACCTCCTCCGGCACGCTTTTGGAGATAACTTCCTCTCCCTTTGCCGGGCAGATTTCAAATTCCAGTCCAATCTGTTCTAACAATTCTTTTCTTCTCGGCGATGCCGAGGCAAGTATGATCTGTCCCATTTTGTTCTCCTGTTATAAAGTAATCAATTGTTCCAAAGAGAAGGAATAAATCAAAATTTCCTTCACTTTGAGTTTTCGTGCGCCAAAGACACGCTCCAATGCATCCGCATAGAGTTTTAACTGTGTCTCATAGCGGTCGATGAGTTCCTTTGCCTGCTGCACACGGTCGGTCTTATAATCAAGCAGGACGATTCCGTCTTTCTCGATCCAGAATACATCAATGATTCCCTGAATTAAGGTTAAGTCCTCCTCATGACGGACTTTTTTCTGTTCTTCCTTTTCCTGATCGCTGTCTGTTTTTTTGTAGATGTTCTCACAGGAATCCGTGTTACTGTCCGCTCCGAAACCATAGTTTTCCAGCTCTTCTTCCGTAAATCCCATGACAAATGGTTTCTCACGGTACAATTTTCCGTCTTTTTCAGCTGCTCCCATCCGTTTTCCAATATCTGCATTTACAAAATATTCAACCTGCGGTATGCGAATCAGTCCATGCATCTCCGGTGTGATCTGTTCTTTCTCCAGCATCCCGGCGACCTGCTCTTTTGCGGACACACCGGAAGAAAACTGGTAGCACTCCATGATGCGGTGCATTGCCGTTCCGCGAAGTGCTCCAGGGCTGGCATCCTCACTTTGCTGCTCTATTTCTCTTGCAAATGCAGGCACATACGGCACAACCTCCTCGGATTGAAAAACAGGAACTGCCTCCTCCTCTTTTTCAAACGTCTCCCGCATGGCACGATGTTTTAACTCCGACACGGAATACTTATTTTTTCTCTGCACATCATTTTCATATGCATACCGTCTGTGAAAACGCTCCGAGAACTGCTGCACTTTTTTTTCATCTGCCTGCGCAGCTTTTTCCATGCAGGCTGAACGGTTCCAGTCATCTTTGATCTGTGTTTCCATTTCTTCCTGCACCAGTTCTGCCGCCCGCATCAGACGTATCTGATATTTATCCTGACAGGATGCAGCCGCAGGCAGAATCCAGTCCAAATAACCGGCTGCACTCTCGCGTCCCAGATAAGATAACAGTTCCTCTGGAAATGCTTTTATATAGGAAAGTGTCTCCTCTGCCTTTTTCAGACTTCCGGTTAAGATCAGCTTTTCTTTCGCTCTCGTTAATGCCACATAAAGGACACGCAGTTCCTCGCCAAGATTTTCCATATCGATCTGCTTTGCGATAGCACGTTTTGCGATCGTCACGGATTTTACACGCTGTTTTCCGTCCATATAGTCAAGACCGATGCCAAGTTCCGGGTGTAATACCAGACGGCTTCTTGTATCCTGGCGGTTAAAGTTTTTTCCCATCCCGGCGGCAAATACGACCGGAAATTCCAGTCCTTTACTCTTATGGATAGTCATCAAATTCACAGCATGTTTTGGAAGGGCCACTTCAACGTCAGCCAAATCATTTTCACTTTCTAAGACGCGATCAATCATGCGAATAAAGCGTGATAAGCCTTTAAAGCCAGTCTTTTCAAAATTATTAGCACGAAGTGCAAGGGCGTAAAGATTGGCTTGGCGCTGCTCGGCACGGGGGAGATTGCCCACGTAATCATAATAAAAGCGCTCATTGTAAATCTTCCAAATCAAATCATAAAGCGAATGCCATTTGGCAAAATCACGCCACTTGCTAAAGCAAGTCATAAAATCTTTTAATTTTTCACGTAAAACTGGTGTGACCAATTCTGCATACTGACCTTGATTAGCCAAAGCATGTCCTAGTTTTTGGTAAAGATTGGCTCTGGTCTCATCCTTGCTTGTTTGAAGAGCAAGACGAGCAAGATCATCTTCGTTAAAAGAAAACATTGGTGAACGCATCAGAGCTACCAAAGCATAATCATTAAGCGGATTATCCAGAGCTCGAAGGGTATCTAGCATCACCATAACTTCAACAGATTTTAGGTAATTTTGCTCACCGCCATCCGTCACCAAAGGAATACCATAATGTTCAAAAGTCTGCAAAATACCATCATTACGCGTACGTGATGAAACTAGCAACGTGATGTCTTCAAAGGCAACACCTTCTTCGTTATGCAGGCGAATAATTTCTTTAGCTACCAGCTTAACCTCGTTTGGATTGATTTGCTCCTCTTCTGGACTACTTGCAAGTTCACCACCATCATCAGTATCGTAAATAAGGACTTGTGTTTTATTTTCTGGATGAGCTTCTTTTTGTGCGGGACTGCCTGCTACTAACTGGTGCATGCCATCATACAAAATTTCCCCAACAGACTCGTCCATCAAATGCGTAAAGACACTATTTGTCGTATCCAAGACTTCTGACTGACTACGGAAGTTTTCTTTTAGCAGAATTAATTTTCCATGTTCTGGATGCTCTTGAAAATCCTTGAATTTTTGGTTAAAAATCTGCGGATCAGCCTGACGAAAACGATAGATAGATTGCTTGATATCTCCCACCATGAATCGATTATGACCATTTGACAATAATTCAAGCATGCGTTCTTGCGTGTGATTGTTATCTTGGTACTCATCGACCATGACTTCGTGGTATTTATCTTGGTAGAGCTCACGAATATCTGGATTTTCTTCCAAAATCTGGATAGCAAAATGAGCGATATCCGAAAACTCAAAAGCATTTTCTTGGATTTTAGCTTGCAAATATTGTTCAGAGAAATCCTGCATAAACGCTTGTAAAAGTTCTAACAAAGGCAGACTTTCCGATTGGTATTTGAAGATAGTTTCTAAGTGTTTCAGACCAGCCAAACGACCTTGGAGAGTCTTGAAAATTGGATATTTTACCCCTGCAACTGTCACAGCTGGACTAGATGGAATCAAGTCAGCCACATCTGTCGCCAAACGACCAAGTCCATCACGACCGTAAAGCGTCTCAAAATGCAAAGCCCACTCATGCAAATGCTCAATCATGTTCAAATGCTTTTTATAAGCCGCTGTAGGCGTCCCCTTAGCTGTTTTTTGCTTGTAATCTTCTAAATCCGTCACATCTTGTAATTGATTAGCTGTCTCATGCATGCAAGCTAGAAAATCCACAACTTCTTGGTCGGGAATGGCGGAAAAATCAGTATAGATTCTAGCACCTTTCAAGAAAACCTCAGCCAGCCATTTCTTAGGATTATCCGTTGCTTGACTGAAATCATAGATTTTGTAAACAATTCCTCTAAAAGCTGTGGTATCTTTACGATTGCCAGAAAAATTACGAACTAATTTGCGGAAAATGTCTTGCTTTTGCCCCGTCATGTAATCTGCAAAAAGATCTGCAAAAACGTCATTCTTGACAAGATCTTGTTCGCTCTTGTCCGTCATAATGCGAAAAGTCGGTGAAATTCCTAATGTGTAGCCGTATTGGTTAACCAACTTTTGCGTAAAGGCATCCATGGTTCCAATATCAGCAGTCTGCAGAGCTAGCAGCTGCTCATTAAGATAGGTTTTTAAATCATTATGCGTCGCTTGTTGCAAAGCTTGGCTGATTTTTTTCTCAAGACGTTCTTTTAATTCTCCCGCTGCTTTAACTGTAAAGGTCGAAATAAAGAGCTGGTCAACAGTAATCCCACGCAAAATTTTATCAATAATGCGCTCAACCATGACGAAAGTTTTCCCAGAACCAGCCGACGCTGATACCAAAATATTGTTGCCATAGCTATAAATGGCTTCAATTTGTTCAGGTGTTCGTTTTTGCGCTTTTGATGACTGAGCCTCTTTTTGCTGTAGAGAAGAAATCGCTTCAGCCGTTAAAAATGGTTTAAAGGTCATCTTTTTCCTCCTCTTCTTGCATCAGGCTCAAAAAGCCTTGACGTCTATCTTTTCTTGGTAATTTAAACCACTTGCGTGCGTATGGCATGTGGCGATCCGCTTCAAAGCGTGTGATAGCTTTTAATTGGTCACCCTTAACCGTCTTACCATCCTCACTGTAAGGATTAATCAAAAAGTATCCTTGTTTAATTTGCTCAGCTGCTTGAAGGAATAATTTTTGATTATAAGCTAGTAAAATATCTAACTCTTCTTGCGTGTAAACAGAATCATTAAGATGATAATTTCCATTTGATAAATAGCCTTTTTCATCTTCTAAGAACAAGCCACGATAGCGAAGTTCTTTAGACAAATTCTCCAAAATTTTCTCTGTAGTAGCTACCGATGACAAATCTACTTTTGGCTCTTGCATGTGAAGGTACATGGCTCCAAAAATCTTATCTGATTCACTTTTAATTTTTTTATCGCGAAGTGCTTGCATATAAGTCACCAATTGCGGATTAAGACCATTGTAGAATTTTTGAATATCAAAGGTATTGTTACTTGATTTGTAATCAACCACCCCAAGACTTCCATCTGACAAACGATCCACACGGTCAATAATGCCTCGAATACGAACTGCATTGGCAAGCATTAATTCAAAAGGTTCTTCTTCATTTTCCACCTGGATCTGAGTATCCTGACGTAAAATGGTTGCCGTGCTTCTAGCAATATCTTCTAAGACTGTCAATGAGTAGCGGCTTTCCTCGTCTTCTTCGTAGATAAATTTGAAAGCATCTTCGGCGTTGGTTGTTTGAATAGCTCGATCTAATTTATTGTCAAACGGCTGGTTAGAAGCATCTTTCATGACCAATTCAAAGACACGATGAAGGTATGTTCCGTGATTTCTAGCGTCAGGGTGAATGGTTTCAACCTCTTGTAAACCAAGCACATACTGTAAGAAATATTTGTACTGATTGTTATAGAAAGTTGTCACCGCTGATGAAGATAAATTAATCGGCTCATCACTTGGAAAACGCGTCTCAATCACTTCATCAGAAACTGGCTTGGTCTGCATATTGTCCTTAATAAGTGGCAATTCAATACCGTCATTTACCAGTTTTTTACGAAGATAACGTACAGCTACTGACCAGAAGGTCTGCTCTTCTTTGCTAAGCTCGCGTTCTTCTTCAATAGCTAAGCGATTAACCTCAATCACACGAGATAAGAGCGCTTTATAATTCCCAATGTCTTCAGCATCTGTCGACAAACGATTTCGTCCCTTAACCAAAACAGGCACACCAAAGCTAGCTAATTCCGCAAGATAAGAAGATTCCTTATCTTCTGACTCGTTAGCAATTTGTGGCAAACTGAGCACCAATTCTTCCGTCGCTGAATTAAACAATGACAAAGCAGCAAAATGATTTTTCTTAATATTTTCACGACTAATCACATCAAAACGTTGATTGTCAGCTGTTGTCTCATTAACCTTGGCACGTTCTTCATCTGAAATCAAGCTACGATTTTGCGCAATCTTTGGGAAATGCGACTGCGTCATACCAAGTGCAAAGACAAATTTATTGGTATGTGGCTCAACCAAATCATAAGATTTTACAGAAACCACATCAACACTTGCTGGCACTACGCGGTACTGGGCAGCCAACATACCGCTTCTTAAAAGAGCTAAAAATTCATCCAAAGACAATTTTTCTTGTCCAAAAATCGTTTGAAATTGCTCGAGAATGCCAGTAAATGTTCGCCAAACTTGCTCGTGCTTTTCCTGGTCATTTTCTGAGAAGGTAGCTACCATACGCTCTAAATTCTCAGGCAAAGAAATAGCACTTAAGAAAGTCATCAATTTTTCAAGCAGGCTTGAGCCAAACTGCTTTTGTGCCTTAAATAAAGCTAGCAAAGGCGCCATGATTTGCTCGCGCATGCAATTAATATAAGCTAAGTGTTCTTCACCCTTGTAAGCAATCGTGAACTCCTTACCAAATTTACTTTGTCCTTTAATATCAGCGTAAATCAGATATTGCTCAAAAAGGTCTAAATCATCTTGAGTGAAGGAACCATAAAGTCCTGTTTTCAAAAGATTAACCACATCTTCCATACGAAAACGATAACGTTTCACGCGCTCCAAGGAATCAATAAAATGCACCAAAGGATGATCGCTCATCGACTCTGCTTTTCCAAAATAATAGGGAATTTCATATTTATCAAAAATTTTGCCGATTTGCAGACGATAGCTATCCACATCACCCAAAAGCACCAAAATATCTTTATAGCGATAGCCTTGGTGAAGTTTATGACGAATAGCCTTTGCTACATGCTCAACTTCTTCTTTTTGATTAATAACATCCCAGATAGCATAATGTTTCTTATCATCTGGCGTTAAGGTGATATCTGATGTTGTAAAGTCGTGCTTAGCTTCAAAGAGTTTTGACAACTTAGCAAATGCTTCTTGAGATTTTTGAGAGCTCTCAACATATTCTGGCTGTGTTTGAAATTTAGCTGCCAAAGAACGTAAAAAATTCAAACTTGCCTGATAGACATTCCCAGTTGAAAATGTCGCCTTATAAGCCTTTTGACTACTGTAAGTTCCGATAATCACTTGAGCACATTTCTCTTCTAAAAGGCTGACCAAATCTTCCTCTTCTGCTGAAAAACGTGTAAAACCATCGATAACCAAAACAACATTTTCAAGCGCATCATCCAAATGACCCGATGCTACCTGCTTAGTAAAAAATGCAATTTTTGACTGATTGTCATACTGATTGGCTAACAAAATATCATTAACCGCCAAAAATATTTTCACCAAATCTTCTTGCTTCTCAGCCGTATGCAATTCTGTCAAGTCGAGCACGGTCATGTTAGCCGTTTTTAATTCCTTATACAAATCAACCAATTGCTTGATGAAATTCGTATCTTGCTTTAAACGCCCAAAAACTTTCAAATCCGTATCCGAAAAATGAGACAGCGCACGATAAAAAATCATAGCTAATCCATTATCATCAATCGTTTCTTTGGTCTGAGGCTCATTTAAGACAAAATAGCGTGCCATTTGAGCAAAACGCGTAATGGTAATGGCAAAAGACGCGTGGTCAGGTAAAAGTTCCAGAACCGCCCTTTCCTTTTCAAAAGACAAAGAGTTTGGAGCGATGTAGAAAACACGCTTACCAGCTTTAGCCTCTTCCATCGCTTTTCTTGCCAAAATTTCAGTCATATCAAACTGAATATCTGTATATAATAATTTCATAATAATCCTTCGTCATATCACTAGATAATCCTATTATACCAAATTCTGCTATCAGTTTGGCTTTTTGATAAACAAGAAACCACCACTACTTTCGTAGCGGTGGTTTATCTATATATTAACCCAAATAGCCTAATATTGTCTCAAATGACTAACGAACTTCTGCTCCGAGTTGTTCAACAAGGACTTTAGTGATTTTATCCATGTATTTAGTAACTTCTTCATCAGTCAAGTTGTCGTTTGGATTTTGGAAAGTAAGGCTGTAAGCCATTGATTTCATACCTTCAGCAATATTTGCACCAGCATAGACGTCAAAGAGCTTGATATCAGTTAAACGTTTCACTTTAGCTGATTCAATAGCAGCAACGATTTCTTTGTGAGTAGTAGTTGCTGGCAATAGCAAAGCAATATCACGAGAAACCGCTGGGAATTTAGTGATTTCAACAAACGCTTTATCAGCTTGAAGAGCAGCTTCAATAATATCCAAGTTTAATTCAGCTACGTAAGTTTCTGGAACGTTGTAGTTTTTAGCTGTTTGTGGGTGGATTTGACCAACAAAACCAACTAACTGACCATCCAAGTAGATGCTTGCTGTACGACCTGGATGCATGCTTTCAAGACCTTTTTCAGCAACATATTCAACTGTCAAATCAAGTTTGTTAAAGATAGCTTCAACGATACCTTTAGCATAGAAGAAATCAACTGGAATTGCTTTTGTTTGGAAATCTTTTTCAGCAACTAAACCAGAGATAGCAAAGGCAAATGTGCTGATTTCGTTTGGTAATTCTTCTTTTGGATTACCTTTTTGTTCGAAGACTTTACCGATTTCGTAAATTGCTAAGTTACTGTTTTTACGAGCAACGTTGTAGGCAATAGTATCAAGCATACCAGAAACAACATTTTGACGAAGAACTGAACGTTCTACTGACATTGGCCACATCAATTCAGTTAAATTGCTTGGTTGCAACGTGAATTCAGTAGCTTTTTCAGGTGTTGTTAAAGCGTATGAGGCGATTTCAGTCAATCCAGCACCTTCAGCGATTGAACGCATTTTACGACGCAATTTTTGTGTTGCTGTCAATTCACCTGCAGTACCAGCAGCTTCTGGAAGTGTTGTTGGAAGGTTTTCGTAACCGTAAATACGAGCAATTTCTTCAACCAAGTCAGCTTGGATAGCAATATCCCAACGACGACGTGGTACTGAAACTGTGAATTTATCAGCATTTCCTGACAAACCAAAACCAAGTTTTGCAAAGACATCTTCAATATCAGCATATGTCAATTCAGTTCCCAAACGAACGTTTACGTAGTCAAGGGTTGTTGATACTTCAACATCTTCAGTTGGTACAGAACCAGCTTCCACACGACCAGAAAGAACTTCACCTTCAGCTAATTCTGTAAGCATTGCTGCTGCAAAATCAAGAGCTTCGTCGACAGTAGCGTAGTTGATACCTTTTTCAAAACGAGCTGAGCTTTCAGAACGAAGATTCAAACGAGATCCAGTACGGCGGATGGCTGTACCATCAAAGACAGCAGCTTCAAGAACAACGTTTTTAGAATCGTTGTCGATTTCAGTAGCTTGACCACCCATCACACCAGCAAGAGCAACTGGTTTGTCAGCAACTGTGATAACAAGGTCTTCTTCTATCAATTCACGTTCTTCGCCATCAAGAGTGACCAATTTTTCACCAGCACGCGCATTGCGAGCGACGATTTTATTGTCTTCAAATTTATTCAAATCAAAAGCATGCATTGGTTGACCGAAGTACAATAGCACGTAGTTTGTCACGTCGACAACATTGTTGATTGGACGAATACCAGCGTTCATCAAAAGGTTTTGCAACCATTGTGGACTTGGTTTAACAGTCACGTTTTCAACGACACGTGCTTTGTAAGTCAAGACTTTGTCAGACTCGATAGCAACATCGATAACGTCTTTTGCAGCTTTAGAAACTTCTTTGAGTTCTTTTTCTGGGAAGTGAACTTCTTTTCCGTAGATAGCAGCTACTTCATGTGCAACCCCACGCATTGAAAGGGCATCCGCACGGTTTGGTGTGATTGACAATTCAACGATTTCATCATCCAAATCAAGATATGGGAAAATGCTGTCACCTGGTTTAGCATCTTCTGGCAAGATTTGAATACCGTCTGAAAATTCTTTTGGAATGATTGATTCTGGCAAACCAAGCTCTTGGAGTGAGCAAATCATACCAAGTGATTCCATACCACGGATTTTACCTTTTTTGATTTTGTAGTTGTCAGCAATACGTGCGCCTGGTACAGCTACGATAACTTTGATACCTGCAGTAACGTTTGGAGCACCACAAACGATTTGGCGCAATTCATCATCACCAGTATCTACTTGGCAAAGGTGCAAGTGTGTTTCAGGAACATCTTCACAAGATACAACGTGACCAACAACCAATTTTGTCAATCCTTCAGATGGTGATGAAACTCCTTCAACCTCAATCCCTGTTGTTGACATTTTTTCAGAAAGCTCATGTGTTGTAACATCAACATCAACAAGCTCTTTTAACCATTTATAACTTACTAACATAATATGTGTTAAAAGCTTTTCGCAGTCAAAATACGTTTGACAGGTAAGCTTCTTTATCCCTTTCTACTCTTATTCTTTTAAGGCTTTTCGCATAAGCCAATCTGTGTCTACTTTATCGCCAACTTTAAATAAGTGCTCTGAAAATTTTTCAAATCCGTATTTATGGTAGAAACCTTGAGCTTTGATATTGCCTTCCCAGACACCTAACCAAGCCCAATCAAATTCACCTGCCTTAGCCATATCAAGCGCCAGCTCAAATAATTTCTTACCTAAGCCAAATCCCTGACATTCACTAAGAATGTAGATACGTTGAATTTCAAAAGCATTTTCCAACTCATGCTCAGTCTGTGCTGCGCCCCAGTTTACTTTCATAAAACCAACCTCGCGCCCATCAACTTTGACAAATCGAACATCAGATTCTTTATCTGTCACATCTTTTTCAAGTTGCGCTAAAGTATAATTCTCATCGAAAAATTGTTGAAGTTCTTCTTCGGTATTATCAAAACCAAAGGTTTCACGGAAAGTATCGATGCTAAGCTTTTGCAGCGCCTCTAACTTATCCAAGGTCACTTTTTCAACTTTGATTTCTGCCATGATGACCTCCGATTCTTTTTCTTGCTAATCAATTATTTAAATTGATCTGAGAAACGGACATCGCCTTGATAGAAACCACGAATATCATTGATACCGTAACGAAGCATCGCAATACGTTCTTGACCAAGACCAAAAGCAAATCCAGAATATTTTTCTGAGTCTACACCAGACATTTCAAGAACACGAGGGTGTACCATACCAGCACCAAGGATTTCAATCCAACCAGTTTTCTTACATACGTTACATCCAGCTCCACCACATTTGAAGCAAGAAACGTCCACCTCAACCGATGGCTCAGTGAATGGGAAGTAAGAAGGACGCAAACGGATTTGACGTTCTGCACCAAACATCTTTTGCACGATCAATTGTAGCGTTCCTTGAAGGTCTGCCATAGAAATGTTCTTCCCAACAACCAAACCTTCGATCTGATGGAACTGGTGGCTGTGGGTCGCATCATCTGTATCCCGACGGAAAACACGCCCTGGAGAGATCATCTTCAATGGTCCCTTGCTAAAGTCATGCGCATCCATCGCCCGCGCCTGTACTGGTGAGGTATGGGTCCGAAGCAAGATTTCTTCTGTGATATAGAAGGTATCCTGCATATCCCGCGCAGGGTGATCTTTAGGCAGATTCATGCGTTCAAAGTTGTAGTAGTCTTGCTCCACTTCAAAGCCATCCACGACTTGGTAACCCATTCCGATAAAGATATCTTCGATTTCTTCACTGGTTTGGGTCAAGATATGACGGTAACCACTAGCAACCGGACGCCCTGGAAGCGTCACATCGATACTTTCGCTAGCTAGTTTAGCTTGGACTTTCTTTTCTTCCAAGAGTTTGGTTGTTTCTTCAAAAGCAGCCGTCAAGACATCGCGAGCTTCATTGACGTGTTTCCCGATAACCGGACGCATCTCAGCAGAGACATCTTTCATCCCTTTGAGGATCTCAGTCAAAGATCCTTTTTTCCCAAGGACAGAGACCCGTAGTTCTTGCAATTCTTTTTCATTTTCAGCAGAGATCTGCTTCAAAGCTGCCAGCGTTTCTTCGCGAAGCGCTTTTAATTGTTCTTCAATCGTTGACATATTTCCTCCACCATGGTCCCTCTACAGACATAGAAAAAACCACGCGCCAACACCCACATTCGGAGCGTTGACACGCGGTACCATCCGTTTTTATCTGTAAACCAGACCTTAATTTCTAAATCCTTTACGCAAGTGAATTCACTCAGCTTTCATGCAAAGAGCTTTCAGTCACGGCCCTTCTCCCTGTCGCACTTCCATTGAGATACTAGTCTTGCAGATTTCTATTCGATTACTATCTAGTTTAGCAGATTTTTTGTTAAAAAACAAGTTAGATGAGACTAATTTCAATAGACAAAGGAACAAGAGGCAGTGCATTATCTATTTACCTTGTCTGTTGCATCTGCTTTCTTCTTCAATAGAAGAGTGGCTGCTTGGTTAAAACCATCACACCAGTTATACCATTTTGCTTCATACTCATCTTGAGGTAAGATACGATGTTTTAAATCCAAAACAGAGGTTATCTTTCTTTCCTCGCAAGCTTGCGCATAGAGAGCATACAACTCATCGCCACCATCTCTATCAAGCTCAGCAGAAATCATATCCCGACCTGCCAATAAAGCCTGATAAGCCCTGTGATGCCCGTCT
>OHUN01000987.1_pt1 | contig 14345 bp, 4 predicted proteins | sample 1579211 | NCBI WGS metagenome assembly OHUN01 (sample SAMEA3879560, study PRJEB24766) | human gut metagenome | biome: human-associated habitat; feature: feces | place: USA | collected 1985/1987
GAAGAACCGTCACCGCATCAACATCATCGACACCCCGGGCCACGTTGACTTCACTGTTGAAGTTCAGCGTTCTCTGCGTGTTCTGGACGGTTCTGTTACCGTTCTGGCCGCAAAGGGTGGCGTTGAGCCTCAGTCTGAAACCGTTTGGCGCCAGGCTGACGAGTACAAGGTTCCCCGCATGGTTTACGTCAACAAGATGGATACCATGGGTGCTGACTTCTTCCGCTGCGTACAGATGATGCATGATCGTCTGCATGCCAACGGTGTGCCTATCCAGCTGCCTGTCGGCCAGGAAGACACTTTCCGCGGCATCATCGATCTGATCGACATGAACGCCGATATCTACTATGATGATATGGGCAATGATGTGCGCGTTGAGGAAATTCCTGAAGACCTGAAAGAACAGGCTCAGGAATATCATGACAAGCTGATCGAAGCTGTTGCTGAGACCGACGAAGAGCTGATGATGAAGTACCTGGAAGGCGAAGAGCTGACCAAGGGAGAAATCAAGGCTGCTCTGCGTAAGGCTACTATTTCCAACGAGATCGTTCCTGTTGTCTGCGGCTCTTCTTACAAGAACCGTGGCGTTCAGAAACTGTTGGATGCAATCGTTGATTATATGCCTGCTCCGACCGACGTTGCGGCCATCAAGGGCACCAACCCGGAGACTGGCGAGGAAGAAGATCGCACTTCTTCCGATGATCAGCCGTTCTCTGCACTGGCATTCAAGATTATGACTGACCCGTATGTCGGTAAGCTGTGCTTCTTCCGCGTGTACTCTGGTACCGTTGAGGCTGGCACCACTGTTTACAACTCTGTTAAGGATCAGGACGAGCGTATCGGCCGTATCCTGCAGATGCATGCAAACAACCGTAAGGATATCGACATCTGCTACGCTGGCGATATCGCCGCTGCTGTTGGTCTGAAGAACACCACCACTGGTGATACCCTGTGCGATGAGAAGCATCCCATCATCCTCGAGTCCATGAACTTCCCCGAGCCGGTTATCCGCGTTGCCATCGAGCCCAAGACCAAGGCTGGCAGCGAGAAGATGGGTATTGCCCTGTCTAAGCTGGCTGAAGAGGACCCGACTTTCCGTACCTGGACCGATGAAGAAACCGGTCAGACCATCATCGCCGGCATGGGCGAGCTCCACCTGGAAATCATCGTGGACCGTCTGCTCCGCGAGTTTAAGGTCGAAGCTAACGTTGGCGCACCTCAGGTTGCCTACCGTGAAACCATCCGCAAGGATGCTAACCAGGAAACCAAGTACGCACGTCAGTCCGGTGGTAAGGGCCAGTATGGTCACGTTAAGATCAAGATTGAGCCCAACCCGGGTAAGGGTTATGAGTTTGTCAACGGTATTGTTGGCGGCGCTATCCCGAAGGAATACATCCCCGCTGTTGACAACGGTATCCAGGGCGCGATGAAGTCCGGCATTCTGGCTGGCTATCCCGTCGTGGATGTCAAGGTCACTCTGTGGGACGGCTCCTATCATGAAGTTGACTCCTCTGAAATGGCGTTCTCCATCGCCGGCTCCATGGCATTCAAGGATGCTATGAAGAAGGCTGATCCCGTCATTATGGAGCCCATCATGAAGGTTGACGTTGTTGTTCCTGACGAGTATATGGGCAACGTCATTGGCGACTTGAACAGCCGCCGCGGCGCGATCCAGAACCAGGAATCCACCGATGGCACTGCCCGTGTCACCGCGATGGTTCCTCTGTCCGAGATGTTCGGTTACGCTACTGACCTGCGTTCCAAGACCCAGGGCCGTGGCCAGTACTCCATGGAGCCGGCTGATTACCAGCAGGTTCCCAAGAGTGTTGCAGATAAGATCATGACCGAGCGCAATAAGGGCTGATTCTGCACAAATTCGCGCAAAATACTTGATTTTTCTTGAAAAATCTAGTATGATAGCCTTACAACAGGCTATTTTATCTGTTTGAATTAAAGGAGGATACTTCCAATGGCTGAAAAGGAAAAATTTGACCGCTCTTTGGAGCATGTCAACATCGGTACCATCGGTCACGTTGACCACGGCAAGACCACTCTGACTGCCGCTATCACCAAGGTTCTGGCTCTGAAGGGCGACGCCGATTTCATGGATTACTCCAGCATCGATAAGGCTCCTGAAGAGAAGGCTCGTGGTATCACGATCAATACCGCTCACGTTGAGTACCACACCGCGAAGCGTCACTATGCCCACGTTGACTGCCCGGGCCATGCTGACTACATCAAGAACATGATCACCGGTGCTGCTCAGATGGACGGCGCTATCCTGGTTGTTGCTGCAACCGATGGCCCGATGCCGCAGACCCGTGAGCACATCCTGCTGGCTCGTCAGGTTGGCGTGCCCAAGATCGTTGTGTTCCTGAACAAGTGCGATATGGTTGACGACGAAGAGCTGCTCGACCTGGTCGAAATGGAAGTTCGCGAACTGCTGGACAGCCAGGATTTCGATGGCGACAACACCCCGATCATCCGTGGTTCCGCTCTGAAGGCTCTGGAGAGCACTTCCAAGGATCCCGATGCTCCGGAATACAAGTGCATTTGGGAGCTGATGGACGCTGTTGACAGCTACATCCCGACTCCGGACCGTGCTGCTGATAAGCCGTTCCTGATGCCCGTTGAGGACGTTATGACCATCTCCGGCCGTGGTACCGTTGCTACCGGTCGTGTTGAGCGTGGTACTGCTCATGTCGGCGATCAGATGGAAATCGTTGGTCTGAAGGAAGAGAAGCTGACCACCACCATCACTGGTCTGGAAATGTTCCGCAAGAGCCTCGAGTTCGCTCAGGCTGGCGACAACATCGGCGCTCTGCTGCGTGGTATTGACCGTGACCAGATCGAGCGTGGCCAGGTTCTGGCTGTTCCCGGTTCTGTTCATCCCCACACCACTTTCGATGGCCATGTTTACGTCCTGAAGAAGGAAGAAGGCGGCCGTCATACCCCGTTCTTCAACAACTATCGTCCTCAGTTCTACTTCCGTACCACCGACGTTACCGGCATCATCACCCTGCCCGAAGGCACTGAGATGTGCATGCCCGGCGACAACGTTGATATGCACGTTGAGCTGATCACCCCGGTTGCCATGGAAGAAGGCATGCGTTTCGCTATCCGCGAAGGCGGCCACACTGTTGGTTCCGGCGTTGTTTCCAAGATCGAGAAGTAATTTTCGGCTTGTAATATAGCTTTCAAGGCCCCTGCTGTTAAGGCAGGGGCCTTTTTGTTGTGTACGACTTATGGGACGGGGAGGGGGCAAAGGCCGGGTGTGGAAGACCAAGGAAGGCATCATGAAAACATCAGGAATTGTAGATAGGGGAGAAGACACCATTCGGAACTTTGAAAAAGTGGAGCAGGAGGGGGCACTCACACCGCCCTACCTTGGGAAGGTGTATTTCAGGTCGCGGTTAAGGGGCAAGGGTTGATCTATCCCTAAGTTCTCGGAACGGTCAGGAACGCTCTCTACAGTACAATTTATAATGGGCAATTCTCAACCTCCAATTTTCCCTTCAAGTTTCCTCAAATCTCTGCCAAATCTCTCAACAACAAGCCAAACCGAAATGACAAAAAATGCGCGATCACAATACCGGGTGATTGTATTAAGAGATTGCAAAGAACATTATCGGGGTAAATGTTTAATCATTTGATAAAATCAGGAATAAACCATTCAAAAATGTTAATAAATACCGCCAAAGGGTCACCGCACCGCAACGCAAATAATGTGCGAAAAACAGGTTTCAGTTGATTCAAGGACAAAAATTTACATAGAAACCGCTCTAATTAACTATGCAAATTCTGGCAACTGTGATATAATGTATATACCTAGATGTGTCGGAATGATTATCATTTGCGGGATCAAGGCATGCAGCCGGTACAACGTTTTGTCAGCCGCTGTGCCGGGGCCAAAAGCCCCAAAAGCAGGCCGCAGCCCGGCAGGGGATCGCCAGACCGAGGGAAGCACAACCAGGCGTTTTGCAATCAACACCTGCAAAGTGCCGCACATCTGCCGTACCACTTTTCACACAAAAGGGGAAAGTAGTAACACTTAAGGGAGGATAAAACTATGAAGAAAAACCTTCAGCGTTTTGGTGCATCCGTGCTGGCAGCAGCCATGGTTGCCCAGAGCGTGGCGCTTCCCGCAGCAGCCGAAACTACCAAGATTGATTCTTCGGTAGCGCAGTCTGTTGCAGCTAGCGCAGCAAGCGCGGCCAGCGCTGTGCAGTCCCTGCCCAAGTTCACCAGCACCGCAGACCTGATCAAGCAGACAGCCCAAACGCTGGCTGCCCAGGGCGAAGTGCATGAACTGGAGCAGGACGATGCCAAGCTGGAAGCGACTGCACAGAGCAAGGCGGGCATGAGCCTTGCAGCGTTGGAAAATGCATTGGCCGATGCCATGTACGCCAACGCCGCAGCCGGCAAGATCAACACCGAAGCCTATGGCCTGAACAAGGACGAGATGGCATCGGTGATGGTTGCCACCATCAAAACGTATCATCTGTCCAGCGCCGTTACTGACCTGGGCTATGAGACGAACGCCGCAGGCGTTGTGACTGCCGTTACCTTTACCGGCAGCTCCGGCATGACCTCTGCGATGGAGTCCATGACCAACAGCGATGATGAAGTGATTGCGCAGCAGGCTGACAGCTACGCACAGGCTTACGTTGCTGAAAACTCCGATACCTTTGCTGCCAGCGCCGCTGCAGACGGCCATACCTATGGCGAGCCGAAATGGTACTGGAATGACACCAACCCGGAGGATGGCCACACCCATACCTGGAAGGAAACCCCCGATGGTTACTGGACCAAGACCGATGACGGCTGGGCTTACACCGCTGTGTATACCTGTGAAAAGGGCGATGCCTACCAGAAGGTAGAAGGCACCGTAACCAAGGATACCACCGAGGCAAAGCCCGGCGTTGCCGGCAAGACCGTTTACTCTGCCAGCGTGCCCGCTGACAAGAGCCCGCTTAAGAAGGAATACAAGGAACCCACCACCCGCACCGACGACATTGCCGCCCTGCCCTGCCAGAGCCATGTCGTGCCCAAGGATGCAGATGGCAACTTTGTTGCTACCTTCAACTGGGAAATGAAGAAGGTCGAGGGCAAGCTGGCCGATGACTACAGCAACGCCCAGCTGTTCTATGACAGCGAAACCGGCAAAATTTCTGCCGGCGCTCCCGTTACCATTGACTGGGAATGCACCAGCGTCACCTTCAAGTGCGCTGTCTGCGGCGAAGAAATCAAAACCCAGCCGGTAATGACCATGCCGGTCAGCGTTGTGGTAGACCAGAATAACAATTCCGTCTACATCAATGTGGGCGGCACCCCGACCCTGGATACCACCTCCGGCGGCACCGGCGTTACACTGGTGTCCGCAATGGATGGCGGCAACTGGTACGATATGCAGAACAACCCGGTTGACGCAAGCAAGGTGAACTTCACCTATCAGAGCGGCGACAACAAGGGCAAGAACAGCCTGCTGCTGTACGACAGCCAGAAGACTGCCGTGTATGTGGACGACCAGGGCAACCAGGTCACCAATACTTACGATGTCTCGACTGCGCAGATGAACTACTACTACTTCCAGCTGTCGCAGTTCAACCAGGACGAAGCAGAGTACTTCGGCGTGGTTGCCCCGTTCTGGACCTCCAAGGGCGTTCAGAAGCAGGGCGAGGATGGCAGCATCACCGGCACCATGGGCGCAATCAAGATATTGTGCAGCATTGATCCGAACGATGATGTCCCGCCGACCACCATGGCATTCATGCTGAACATGCTGCCGCAGGCGTTCATGTCTTACGTCATGAACTATGGCGAAGCTCTGAAAGCCATCCGTGATGCAGGCTTGGCACAGGTTGCCAAGCTGGGTGACGCTGACTATGTCACCAAGCTGCTGATCCTGCACGACTGGATCTCCCAGGTTGCAGAATTCGATATGGGCTCCATGGGCGATATCACCGGCGGCGGCAACAACGACCCCATCCAGACGACTGCTTTCGGTGCCCTGCTGGGCGGCGAGATCGGCGCTAAGGGCGTTGAGTATGGCTGCATCTGCCTGGGCTATGCAGCTGCATTTAACTACATGGTCCAGAATTTGCCTGACAACAAGAGCATCTATAAGAATGATGACGGCAGCTGGAAGACCCCCGATGAAGTAGGCGATAACGCTGTTGTTGACTTTGCCCAGATCCTGTATTACTGCGATACTTCTGATACCAGTGTTGCCGGTAATGCGTTCGGCGGCGGCATGTTCAACAACGTCCACTACTTTAACGCAGTCAAGGTCAACAAGCTGCAGGGCGACAGCAACTCTGCTACGATGACCACCGGCGAAGCCAACAAGAACTGGTACTATGTTGACGTCTGCTATGATGACGTGAACACCGAGTGCATGGCCCAGACCCGTGTTGAGAACGCAGGCGACATGCGCCATGTCAACTTCCTGGTTTCTCCCTCCGGTCTGGAAGGCCGTTACAGCAAGTACTATGATTACATTGACTCGCTGTACGATGGCTACACCTACACCAAGAACAAGAATCCCGATGTGGATAAAGACGGCAATGTTGTGCTGAACAACGGCAAGCCGCATTACTCTTACACCAAGGCGGATAACAAGAACGAGACCCGTTACACCGATACCTGCTACGAGGATACCTGGTTCACCTCTATCTGCAGCCCCATCTACTTCGACAATAATTACTTCTATTACGTTGATACCACGACCAACCAGAACCTGTATAACAACATGCGCCGCCAGCAGTCCGAGAACGGCAACAACGGCAACTCTGGTTCCGGCAGCTCTGGTAACAACTCCCAGATGCAGCAGTTCATGAAGAAGATGCAGAACCAGGGCCCCGATACTCTGGAAGCACGTCCGCGTAATGCGAACTACTATATCCGCAAAGAGGATTCCAGCAGCAGACCCGGCGGCTTCAGCATGAGCAGCTTTACCAAGACGGATGACCCGTTTGATATCATCCTGATGTACTACAACGATCTGAAGGAAACCAGCAGCAACTTCAATGATGACGACAGCAATGCCAAGGTCCTGGCCGAAGCTGGCACCATCTATAAGATCGATACCAGTGCAAAAGATAAGCATGCCAAGGTTGAAAACAACCTGAACACCGAGTGCCTGGCAGACGCTGCTGCAAAGCGGATCTACCCCGCACTGGTACACTCTACCGCACTGTATGATGGCAAGCTGTACTTCAACGTCAACAACGCCATCTACCGTATGGACCCGACCACCGGCGCAGTGGAAGAAGTGAAGGAATACAACACTGTCTATGGCGGCATTAAGCTGACCAAGGATAAGGACGGCAACAAGGTTCCCGATACCCACTTTCCCGGCATGAGCATGGTTATCATGGATAGCAAACAGAATACCGACAGTGTGCAGTATCTGGACACCTTCATGAACCATCCTCTGGCTGGCCTGACCCTGCGTGACAGCTACAGCTTTGCTACCACCACCCAGCAGGGCCAGACTGTGATCACCGGCATCAACACCACCAAGGATCAGCTGGTCGTTTCTGTCGGCACCAACCTGTCCAACACTTACAAGAGCCTGGACGAGCTGGGTTCCGATGGCAAGCCGGTTGTTAAGACCGATGCCTCCGGCACTTCTTATGCAAACCGTAAGAGCTACAAGACCGAGTCCTGGAACTACAACCCGAGTTACAACCAGAACATGGGCAGCTCTGACGAGAAGAACAAGAACGAAGAGTTCATGTGGTGCGCTAACCTGGTTGAAACCATGCCGATGTCCGACATGGTCAGCGACCTGAGCAGCGGCGCAACCACCGATGTTTCCGTTGAAGCATGGTGTGATACCCCCGCTTACACCCAGGCCCGCACCAACAAGTACGGCCTGACCAAGGGTGAAAAGAAGTACGCTGACGGCGCACTGCCCAAGGGCCATACCTGGGCTCTGGACGAGCTGGAAACCAAGTCCGTTGGCAACAATGTGTACCTGTGCTCTGATTGCCATACCGCAACCGAAAGCACCCCCCACACCGTTACCCTGCCCGATCCAGTTGAAGGCGTTACCCTGACCCTGGGCACCACCAGCAACACCTACATCAAGGACGATACCGTTACCCTGACCGTAGAAAAGGAAGGCACCGCTATCGTTACCGTTACCGCAAAGAACGGCGATACCGATGTTGCCCTGACTGAAGTTCAGGAAGCAGCGCAGGACGAAGCCGCAGCCCAGGCTACCACCGAAAAGGCGAAGACGGTTTACACCTTCACCATGCCGGACGGCGATGTGACCATCAGCGTTACCAAAGACGCCAAGACCTATGCGGTCAATGTTGCTACCCTGACCAATGGTGAGATCACTGCTTCCGCTAAAGAAGCAGCTGAGAAGGAAACCGTAACCCTGACTGCTAAGCCCGCAACCGGCTATGCCCTGAAGGCTGGCAGCGTGAAGGTTACCTACAAAGACGCTGACAACACCGATAAGACCGTTGAAGTGAAGGCTGATACCGAAAAAGCCAACACCTACACCTTTGCAATGCCTGCTTACCCTGTCAACGTCAGCGCAGAGTTTGTTAAGGAATACAAGGTTACCGCAGCTCCTGCTGAGAACGGCACTGTTACCGTAGACCCGACCGCAGCTGTTGAAGGCACCGACGTTACCGTTACCGTTAAGGCAGCTGATAACTACCAGCTCAAGGCTGACAGCCTGACCTACAGCTATCAGATCGGCGAAGATAAAAAGACCGAAAAGCTGACCCTGACCGATGGCAAGGCTACCTTCAAGATGCCTGCCGCTGATGTTACCGTTAGCGCTGTGTTTGAAGCACTGACTGCAACTCCGACTGCAACTCCGACCGCAACTCCGACCGCAAAGCCGGCAGAGCCGACTGCTGTGCCGGAGCCGACTGCTGTGCCGGAACCGACTGCTGTGCCGGAGCCGACTGAGGCACCGTCTACTGAACCCGAAACGCGCACCGTCCATGGTGCCGCTGAAAAGACCACCATTACCGCAATGGCTGTCTTTACCTGCACCGATAAGAACTGCGCAAGCGCACAGTTCGTGGATGCAACTGTAAAGCAGACCAGCGGCGTTACCACCGCTGCTGTCACCTTCAACGGCAAGGACTACACCGCCAAGTACGGCGAGAAGAACGGCTGGGTTGAAGAAAACGGCAAGAAGTACTGGTACGAAAAGGGCGTGAAGCAGGGTACCACCGGCCGCGGCAAAGAGATCTATGATCCCGATTCCGACGCCTGGTACTGGCTGGATGCTGTCCAGGGCGGCGCAATGACCGTCAACAAGGACGTTTACCAGGAATCCGCCGCCGGCCAGTGGGCTGATAAGCCCGATGGCACCGGCAAGTGGGTCCGTTACGATGAGAACGGCCACATGGTCAAGGGCTGGCAGACGACCGATAAGGGCACCTATTACTTTGACCTGATCACCGGCGCTATGGCTAAGGGCGCAGGCGATATTGACGGTGTACCTTGCGCATTTGACGAGTACACCGGTATCGCTCTGGACGGCCAGTGGCTGACCATCAAAGGCGCTGACTTCTGGTACGAAAAGGGCGTTCGCCAGGGCCTGGATGGCCGCGGCAAGGAAATCTATGACCCGGCTTCCGACGCTTGGTACTGGCTGGATGCCGTTGATCAGGGCAAGAAAGCCACCAGCAAGGATGTCTATCAGGAATCCGAAGCTGGCCAGTGGGCTGACCGCGCCGATGGTACCGGCAAGTGGGTCCGTTACGATGCACAGGGCCACATGATCAAGGGCTGGAGCGCTGACAAGCGTTACTACTTCGACCCGATTTATGGCACCATGGCTAAGGGCGATGCAGTCATCGACGGCCGTACTTATCGCTTTGATAAGAACACCGGCGTTCTGCAGTAATCCCACAGCCGAACAATGAGCTGTAACCAGCCCATTAACCTCTAAATAAAAATGCCGCAGCAGATGTAACAGTCTGCTGCGGCATTTTTGTATTTGTGGGCATAGGTTCGGCGAAATATTTGCCAGGCCAGTAGGGCGGGGGACCCCACCCCGCCGAAAGCTAGAAATAGTACACGATTAAAAAATCGCAATTTACCTTACCCGCATAATAAAGGCAGCACACAAAAACATGGCGAACACATCAGGCCGGTGCAAGGGCAAAACCTACTAAAAAGCTGCGGCTAAATTTGGCAAATATGGCGCGCGAAGTATAATTTTTGGAGGATATCACAAGCAGAACAAACAAACTTTGTCAGTTCAAACAACAAAAAAACAACAAACTGGCATGAATGCCAAAGAATGCGGCCGCGAATTGTGAAAGATTTTAATATATTTTCTTCGTTTTCTCCTTACCTGTTATCATTTGAATTTGCAATCGAAATATGGAACTTGTATAATAGAATAAAAGAAAAGTGTAAACTAAATGGGTGAAGAGGATTTGGTGCAATGGAAGATAAAAATAGATTCAGCATTCTGCTGGAGCATTTGCTGGAAGTTGCGGAGGTCAAGAACTATACCCTGGCCAAGCACCTGCAATACGATGTTTCCTATATCAGCAAATGGGTCAGCGGCCGCATGCTGCCTGCCAAAAAGACTGAAAAGCGCGTGATGGAGGGCATCAGTGCCTGCGTGGTGGATGAAGCCACCGATGATGGCCGTAACCTGCTGCTGCGGGAATACAGCGTTAGCATCCCCAGTGACCTGAAAGCCGCCATTTATGATAACCTGATTGCTGAATATGATTATTTGCAAGAGGAGCTGGACAGCGGCGAGGCGCGCATTGGCCCCTATACGGACTTTTGGGCCGAGCTGAACATGCTGCAATACCTGACCAAAATGGCGCACCCCGTGCTGCGCCGCGTCAGCCAGCTGGACATTGTGGCTGTGATGGACCTGATGGAAATGGCGCGCGAATACCGCCTGAAAGTTGCCAACCTGCAAAACGGCCAGCTGGTGGACCAGCGCAGCTATGATAACGTCTATTTCAAGCTGATGATCGATATCAGCCGCGAAAAATGGGACCCCATCTATGATGCCGCGCTCATTATTAACGTGTTGACCAACTTCAGCCATATTCATTTCAAGCTGTTTGGCAGCACCGCGGCTGCCGGGCGCGCGGTGTTTGTGGTCAAGGGCGATTTTGCCATTACCGGCCTGCTGGTCAGCCACAGCCGCTGCGCCGCCGTTACCGCCACCGAGGACCCGCAGAACTGCGAAAGCCTGTATGATAACTTCTCCAAGCTCTGCGTGCGGGATGACCAGCTTTTCCGCGATACCAGCATGCGCCAGCTGATCAGCCAGTACGACTATATGCACACGCTGCTGGCCTCCAATCTGCGGTGGATGTTCGGCCACCTGAATGAGCTTCTGCTGCCGGATGACTTGTTTGAAGAGATCCTGACCGCCCACGAGGCCGAGCTGAAAGATTTTTTGGGTGCTACCCCTGCGGAGCTGCGTAGCGTACACAATCTTGCCAAAGGTGTGGTGGAGGAAACAAACATCCGCATCCTGATTTATGAAGCTGCATTTTCCTCCATGGCGGTTTCCGGCGAGCTGGACTTTTTCAGTTACAAGGTCAGCCTTACCCCGGATCAGCGCAGCCGGTGCATCAGCTATGTGCTGCAGCTTTGCAAGCAGCGTGAAAAACTTGAATTCCGCTTGATCAGCGGCCGCATTGTGAACGATTTCCAGTATGTGGCGGACCCCAATATGTTCCTTTCTGGTGCTGCATCGTATCTTCGGCTGGATAACAACTGCCCCATCAACCGGATTGCAATGGTCAACAACAGTGTGATGGAAGACCGCCTGAGTGAATATTTTGATCAGGTCTGGAATTTGGATGACCAGAACGTGACAAAAGAGCGCAACGCCATTGCGGAGCACATCCATCATGTCCTGCAGGGAATCCATCTGATTACCCGCGCCAAAAGTGATGAAATGGAAGAACTGCAAGAGAGTTGGATGAACAAAATCTAAAAATACAACATACATACGCATAAACATAAAGCCCTGGCTGCTGCGGTAGCTGGGGCTTTTGTTGCACCGAGGAAAATGAAATTGCAAGAAAACTCCATGCCAAAGCGTGAAAATCCATGTGAAAAAAGTGAATCATGCGGAATCAATTTCTGGAAATTTGTGCCATGGGATTCTCGTGCTTTCCGTAAACAGGAATGGTATACTATGTTCAGCACCGAAGATAATTATAGCATTATGGTTCGGCGACGCTGTGCAACGATGTGCACAGCAGGGGAAAGCGCCATAAAGGTTTGGCGTGATTTGATTTGGATAATTTAATTCCCTGCAACTATAAGGGAAAGACATTTGGAGGAAATTGCAATGAATGAAAACGCGATGTTGACTGGCAAGCCCAGCATTGACCGCCCCTGGATGAAGTTCTATCCAGAAGTTCTGCGCGGTATCCAGGTTCCGGCCTGCACCGTGGAGCAGTACCTCTCCGTGCGCGCTGCAGACCCTAACGTGATTGCCATGCACTACTATGGTGTGGATATCACCTGGGGTACCGTGTTCCGTAAGGTGGACGCCACCGCCCGCGCTCTGCAGGTGCTTGGCATCAAGCAGGGGGACCAGATCCCCGTGTTCCTGCGTTCTGTGCCGGAATTCATTTATCTGCTGCTGGCAGCCGAGCGCATCGGCGCTTCGCTGCTGTGCCGTGACAACACCCTGGAAGAAAACATTGAAGCTGTTCAGAAAGCCAATGCCAAGGTGATTTTTGTTCACGACTTCTTCTCCAAGGCCGAAATCGAAGCCTACCGTGAGCAGACCAACGTGAATACCTATGTTATCGTTCCCGCTCTGGAAAGCGGCGACCGCGCCGCTATGCCGGTTTACCTGCAGCATTCCCTGGATGCCCTGTATCCGGATGTTCCCGCCCGTGGCTCTGATACCATGATGTGGGCTGATTTCTGTAACATGGGCCAGCGTTTTCGCGGCTTTGTGCCCGCTCCTGTCAACATTGACCGCCCGCTGCTGCGCGCCTACACCAGCGGTTCCACCGGCCCTTCCAAGCAGGTCATCCATTCTGCACACAGCATCATCGGCGTGCTGGCCCAGATGAACTTTTATGGCTCTTCGGATAAATTCCGCCCCACCTGGCTGCTGACCATCCTGCCCCCGGCTCTGATCGCTGTTGTGGTTTCCATGATGCTGCTGCCCCTGGCCGGCGGTATGCTGCTCATTCTGGATCCGTTTGTGGATGTGTACGATGTTGACCTGGAAATGATGCGCTACCGCCCCAACAACTGGCCCCTGATCCCCATGTTTGTGGAGGTTATCCGCCGCAGCAAGCGTCTTCCGGCTGACTATGATATGTCCCACATGCTGGCCATCGGCGCCGGCTGCGAGGCATTCAACAACAAGCAGCTGCGCAATGTTGAGGAGTTCCTCAAGCAGCATAACTGCAACCTGCGCTTTACTGCCGGCTACGGCAGCAGCGAGGCCGGCTCCAACGCCACTCTGCCCATGGCTCCGTTCCCGGTGCGTGACGGCAACGTTGGTGTGCCGATGATCCACAGCGTCATCAGCATCTTCAAGCCCGGCACCCAGGAAGAGCTGACCTACAATACCCCCGGTGAGATTTGCATGACGGGCCCCGGCGTGATGCTGGGCTATGACCGCCCCGAAGCAACCGCCAAGGCACTGCAGGTCCACGCAGACGGCAAGACCTGGCTGCACACCGGCGATATCGGCTATATGTCCGAGGACGGTGTGCTCTACACGATGACCCGCGGCGCATCCCCGCGCTTTGGCGGCGGCGACCTGATGGTGCAGCCGCTGGAGAACATCGTGGCTGATGCCGACATCAAGGGCATCAAGGACGAGTTCTTTGTTATCGTGCCGGATGATGAGCACGAGGGCTGCTTCCTGCCGTACCTGTACGTCCAGCTCAAAGATGGCTACACCTTGGACGATGTGCGCGATAAGATCAATGCCTGCCTGCCGGAACGTTACATGCGTCCGGTGGAGATTTTCACCGTACCGGAACGCCCGTTCTTCCACTTCAAGACCAACCGTATTGGCCTGAGCAAAGAAATCATCGCCAAGCGCAACCAGCAGAAAGAGAAAGCCAAGCGCAACAGCTTTGCCGATGGCTGCATTGCCTGATGACTTTGGCGTGATAAAATCATGATAATGTAATGGCATGTGCCCACCTTATGATAGAGATAAGGGGGCACATGCCTTTTGTTTTGGGGTGGGGGAGCGGATGAAGATGAACGGTACGCGCGGTTGGGGGATAGGGGAGAAGGGCAATCGGATTCCGGTGCGGGGGAGATACTTGTGAAGTTGTAAAGGCAATACCGCATAATTCTAAGTGCCGATACGGCGAGCGAGGTGCGGCAGA
>OHUN01000990.1_pt1 | contig 14330 bp, 18 predicted proteins | sample 1579211 | NCBI WGS metagenome assembly OHUN01 (sample SAMEA3879560, study PRJEB24766) | human gut metagenome | biome: human-associated habitat; feature: feces | place: USA | collected 1985/1987
AAAGCTCTATAATCTCTACAGTGGTTTTACCCACTACAGAAATTATAGAGCCAAATAAAATTGCTAATAACCTCTTGTTCTATTGTTCAATAGTTAGCAGGAGGTTTTTGTTATGGAAGTTATGACTGAAACGTGTTTTGGAATTGATGTCCACCAAAAGTCTATCATTTGTTGTATTCTAGATGGTCCACTAGGAAGCAATAAACCTAAAAAATTCAGAAAAAATTTAGTACAACAACTATAGCTCTCCAAAATCCCTTAGCTTGGATATTGGAAAATCACGCCATACATGTCTTTTTCTAAAGCACTAGCCAATATTGGGTGCTGCTCTTTAATATATTCTCAGATTCAGAACTCAATTTGATATTAGGTACCCCCCAATATATCAAGAATGTGCCTAGTCGAAAAACAGACATGAAAGATGCCGAATGGATTGCACAGCTCGGACGTTATGGACTTATTGAGACATCTTATATTCCTTGCAGTTACGTTCTTACAAACAACGTCAAACTCAAATAAAGAATGAGATTCATAACCTCTTACTACGTGCTAATATCAAACTAACCAGCTATCTTTCTGATATCTTCTCTAAGACAAGGCAGTCTCTTTTAATGCTCTTTATCAATGGGAAACTCATTGATTATGACAATGTGACAGCTTGTATTCACAAGCATGTCAAAGCAAATCCCGAAGAATTAATGGAGGCCATGAATGGGAAGTTGTCACTGGAAGATCGATTTTTCTTGGACAAAAGCCTAGAAGAATATCAATTGTATCAAAACCTCATGAATAAATTAACGAGTGAAATAATAGCTTATATCGAAAAGGAGTTCCCCTGAAGAAAATAGATTACTTCAAATGATTCCTGGCGTGAGTGAAACTTGTGAAGCCACTATTTTAGCTAAGATCGGTCCAGATGTGAAGGCTTTTCAATCGGACGCACACTTAACTTCTTGGGCTGGGCTCTGCCCAGGATCTTATGAAAGTGCTGGCATTTAAAGATACTCACACATCACGCAAGGAAATCGATATATCAGGCAGGGCTTTGACCATGTCGGGATTGATTCCGGCTCATTCTAAAGACAGTGAGTTTTCATCTTTTTATAGCAAAACTTCCCAAAGAGGAAGTAATATGAAAGCCGTCATTGCTTGCGCACATAAGCTGCTTCGTATCATTTACAAAACTCTCGCAACACACCAAGAATACAACAAAGAAAAAATGCTAGGACTAAGGCAACAGTTCTAACACCAAAAATTAAAAAAATCTCAATTACAGTATATCACAAGAAGAGTTCTTTGTCCTATTTTTGATGTTTTTTCAAATAAAATGTACTAGAATCATATTAATGAAATGCAAAACTTGAAGCTACTAACAAGTTAATCAAAGATATTAAACGTCAGGGCTTCGGTTTTAGAAACTTTATTAACTTTAGGAAGCGTGTTTTCATCACTCTGAACATACAAAAAGAGAAAACCTATCAGGTTCTCTCTAGATGTTAATTACTACAGTTGACATAGATCCAGAATAGCTATTGTCTTAACTCTTTTTTTACTTAAAGCCTACAACCTTGGAGTTGCAGTACATTTCAATTAAATATATTTTATAAAATATATTTAATTGAAATTACATGATTCCAAGGAAGTAACGGATGAAGAAGAAGGCAAGGACAGCACCAACAAATGGAGCAGTACCTGGCACAAGAAGTCCATATTGCCAGTCGTTGTTTACTTTATCTTTGATTGGCAAGATTTGGTAAGCGAAACGAGGTCCAAGGTCACGCGCTTGGTTCATCGCGAAACCTGTAGTACCACCAAGCCCCATACCGATAGCCCAAACGATCAAACCAACAGTGAATGGAAGCAATTCTTCATTAGCATGTTCAGCAGCCATGATAGATGTCAAGAAGATAAATGTTGCAAAGGCTTCGACGAAGTAGTTACGTGGAAGGTTACGGCAGTTAGGGTTTGTAGAGAAGATGTTACGGATAGCAACACCATCAATTTGACCTTCAGAAATCTTGAAGTGGTCAGCATACATAAAGTAAGCAATCAAAGCTCCAAGGAAGGCACCAATCATTTCAGCGATTGCGATTGGGAAGAATTGAGCGATTGTCAATTTACCAAGAAGGAGTTTCAGCAAAGCCATAGCTGGGTTCATTGAAACACCGCCAAAGACGAACAAGCAGACAGTGATACCAAATGCCCAAGTTGTGATGGCGAATAAGTGTCCAGTTCCAGCATATTTCGTTTTCTTCAAAACGTCGTCACAGTGTACGCCAACCCCGAAGATAATCATCAAAGCTGTACTCATAACTTCTGCAAGTAATTGATGTGTCATGTTAATAAATTTCTCCTAAATTAATAAATGTATTTTTGTAATTGGTTGTAAACTTCTTGAATCGGCAACTGCATCTTCTTAGCAATCCGCTGACAGTCTTCGTATTCAAGCGTCTTCTTAGTGATGGATCCGTACTGATTGATTTTAACTGTAACGGTTCCAAATTCCGTGTCGATTTGTTCAAAACGACGTTGCATGACCTTGCGGTCAATTTGTTGGTATCGAAAACCAATGGTACTGGTTTCTTTGAACAAGAGGGTTGAAAAATCTTCCAGCTGGGTATTTTGAATCAAAAGCGTTAACTCAAAACCAGGACGATTTTTTTTCATAACGATGCTACGATAGTAGACATCCAAAGCTCCAGCATCCAAGAACCGATTTAGAATATAAGCCAGTTGTTCTGGTGTTTGATCATCGATTGTAGTGGTGATTTCAACGATGTAATCATCGGTGTGATGAACGTTGGTCGTGCTATGTGAGGCGTCTTCCTTTAATAGCGAACCGCGTAAAGCATTGAATTTTCCGGTATCTCTTTTACCAAATCCATAGCCGACACTTTGGATAGCAAAGTGGGATGGAATCGGTTCAAAGATGGGATCCAATGCTTTCAAGAGAGCTAACCCTGTTGGGGTGATCAACTCTGTTTTGACGGTGAAGTCTTGAGTGATCGGAATGGTGGTTCCCTTTCTCAACTGCATGACAGCAGGAACTGGAACCGGCATTTCCCCATGGGCGACTGAGATCGTCCCACTTCCCTCTGTGAGAGGAGTGGAGTAGACTGTGTCGATCCCGAGCGATTCCACTAGGATGAAAAAGCTAACGATGTCGACGATCGAGTCAATGGCACCAATCTCGTGAAAATGAATCTGCTCAACAGGCATGTTGTGCACAGCTGCTTCAGCCTTGGCAATGTCGAGAAAGACTGCAAGGCTCTTTTCTTTTACAAAAGGACTCAGCTGAGAAGCGGCAATCAAATCGTGGATGTCTGCATAACTGCGGGCATCCGCATGGGAATGTCCATGTTCATGATCGTGATGGTGTTTATGATCAAAATCGCCTTCAATCCCTGTATCTTTCTCCACGTGGTGAAGGTGAACATCAAAGTCAGTTCCCCAGATGGCGCTTTTAGCGATATGATCAACATGGAGGTGGAAGCCATCAATTCCCAGTTTTTCGAGTTCGGAGCGAAGCAAGGTGACATCTCCCCCAAGGTCAACCAATAGACCATTGAGCATATCACCACTTATTCCAGAAAAAGGTTCTAAAAATAGACTGGTCATTCGTTTTCCTTTCGATTGTGGTTGAGTCGGTTGATCATACAAGCCGAATAAGCTGCGCCAAATCCATTGTCAATATTGACGACGGTGACTCCAGAAGCACAGGAAGTCAGCATACTCATCAAAGTCGTAAGTCCTTGAAGATTGCTCCCGTATCCGATACTAGTCGGCACGGCAATCACAGGCACATCCACAAGCCCTCCAACAACGCTGACAAGAGCTCCTTCCATTCCAGCGATGACAATTACCACACTGGCCTTTTGAATCTCATCTAAGCGTCTAAAGAGGCGATGAATACCGGCGACTCCTACGTCATAAATCCGATGGACCGCGTGGCCAAAGGTCTCTGCAGTTACGGCAGCTTCTTCGGCAACAGGAACGTCACTAGTCCCTGCTGTCACAATGGCAATGTAATGCTCCGCATCTACCTCTTCTTTTTTAGAGTTGAGGATGAAGCAGCGAGCTTCTGGATAATAGTGGCCGTTAGGAAAGAGCTGAGAAAGAGCCTCTCCCTTTTGGAGAGAGACCCTAGTTGCAAGGATCGGCAATTCTTTTTGTAAAAGGAATTGCATGATACCTTCCATTTGCTCAACTGTCTTTCCTTCGCCGAAGATGACTTCAGGGAAGCCATTGCGGCGTTGTCGGTCAGTATCAATTGCTGCATAGCCTAGTTCTTTCACGCCGTTAATTTGCTCCAGCGCATCCTCTACAGAGAGGTGGCCAGCTTGCAAGTCACGGAGTGTTTGTTCTAGATTTGGTTGAAAATCCATGGTAGATTCTATTCAACAACGACAGAAAGTCCGTCGCGGATAACAGTTACTTTAGCATCTTTTCCTTCACGAGCTAAGGCTTTTTCAAGCGCTTCGTCAAATGAAGTTGCAAGTTCCATGTGCATACCTGTGATCAAAGCAGGATCGACAAGGTCAGATACAAAGATAACATGGTGGTGTACCAAGATACGAGCCAAGATTTGAGAAGTCCATTGGTCTGGGACAGTTTCCAAACGAGGTGTGTTGATGGCTTGTTCCAAGAAATCCTTTGGATCTTTGACGTCAGCAAGGTTACGATAGAATCCTTCTCCACCGTGACCGTCCGCACATCCAGCAACCATGATGATAGTTCCGCCTTCTTTGTTTGAAGCTTCAGCAGCTGTCATCCCTTTAACGGCTTGGTAGATGTTTTGGTCAAGTGGGAAACCACCGTTTGTTGAAATAGTGATGTCACTTTCGACCTTAGACACGTGTGCCAAGTCTGCAACAAATTCACAACCAACTTTGTGGGCTTCAACCATGTCCCCAGCGAAAGATCCGATGATGTGTTTTTCGCCGTCCAATACAACATTGACGATGAAGGCCAATTTTGCAGTACGAGCAGCGTAAAGCATATCTTCGTGAATTGGGTTGTGGTCAAGGTTACCAGTACGTGCTTTATCAGAGTTGATGAAATCACCTGAGTGGTTCGCCATGATAGTCTTGTATGAAGCAATACCTGGAAGGACTGATTTACGTCCACCTGAGAATCCAGCAAAGAAGTGAGATTCGATGAATCCTTCTGCTAGCAACAAGTCAGCTTCAGCAGCAATCTTGTTGATGATACAATCCCCACCTGAAGGAAGTTGACCGATCTTAACCATGTCATCGTCATTTGTTGAAATGTGCATAACGATTTCTTCATTATCAACGATTTCTTGGCCGTATTTGTTGATCAATTCTTCACGAGTTGAAGGACGGTGGAAACCAGTAGCAACCAAGATACGCACGCGTGCATCAGGGTTAACTGAGCGAATGCGACGCAAAATGATTGGGGTAATGATATGAGAAGGTACAGGACGAGTGTGGTCAGAACTGATCAACACGATGTCTTTTTTACCTTTAGCGAGTTCTTCCAAAGATGGGCTGCCGATAGGGTTATCCAATGAACGTTCAACAGTTTCTTCTTCAGACAGTGGGTTATGGAAGTTTTCCGCTTTTGACTCTAACAAACCAGCAAAGTTTTCATCTGGAATCTTTGCAACAATCGTCTTTTTGTCGTACGGTAATTTAATTTCTACCATTATTTGCGATCTCCTTTATTATTAATACTTACACCAGTATTATAAGTCTTTTTTTAAAATACATAAGTATCATTTGATGTTAACAAAGGATGATATAGAATTGGTAGTATAGGTGTATTATTAGTGTTATTAAGATATCACAATAAACAGTAAAGTAATAAGAGGAAGATGCTTGTGAATTCAGAATTTTTAGTTAATTTTTTAGAAGAGAGACGAACTCCAATTATTAAGAAAAAATACCATAGTTATCTATCTTATCGAGGGGTTAAGGATGATTACATCTATATTTTAAAAGAAGGGATTGTTAAAACTAGTGTTATTATGCACGACGGACGTGAGTATAGTTTTTCTTATCTCAAAGCTATTGATATTGTTTCTTTGATTCGAGATGAAGTATCAAATTATTCAAATTCTGCTTTTAATGTGAGAGTAGAGACCGATGAAGCAAGTTTTTATCGTATTTCTCGAGTTAAATTTTGGAATTTTGTTAAGGAGCAAAAAGAACTGCAGGACTACGTATTGGATTATTATTGCCATAAGCTCTCTGAGAGTATGGAAGCTCAGCAGTATATGATGATGAATGGGAAAAAGGGAGCAGTTTGTTTTCAGTTGCAAAAACTAAGCGGCTTGTTTGGTGTAGAGCAAGAAGATGGCGTCTTGATTGATTTCAACATTACCAATGAAGATATTGCTGGCTTTTGCGGAATTTCGACGCGAAACAGTGTCAATCGCATTCTCAACGAATTAAAACGAGAAGGAGTTTTGGATATTCGACAGCAAAAAATCGTGATTTTGGATAATGAAAGGATTGAAGAATTTATAGGAAGGGAGCTATTCTAAGATGGCAACAGAAGCACAAACCAGAAAAGAAAAAGAAGAAAAATTACAAGATATTTTACGGCAAATCGGAAAAGTAGCCGTTACCTATTCAGGCGGAATTGACAGTTCTTATCTCTTGAAGGTAGCCTTGGATACCTTGGGACCCGACAATGTCATTGCAGCTGTCGTGAACTCTGAGATGTTCTCAAATGAAGAGTTTGATCTAGCACTCGACTTGGCTGATCAGCTAGGAGCACCGGTGCTTGGTTTGGAAATGAGAGAATTGAGTGATCCGCGGATTGCTGCCAACACGCCCAATATTTGGTATTACACCAAACAATTGATGTACCAAACCATTAAGGATTCGGTCACGGAATTGGGATTTGAGCAATTGGTGGACGGTATGATCATGGATGATATCAACGACTTCCGTCCTGGGATCAAGGCTCGGGATGAAGCGGGTGTCCGTAGTGTCTTGCAAGAAGCAGGTCTCTATAAGACAGAAATTCGTCAATTGGCCAAGGAAAGAGGCGTCTCCAATTGGAATAAGGTGCCATCTTGTAGCGTTGCCTCACGCTTCCCATACGGGGTGAAAATCACTTCAGAAAATGTGCAACGGGTCTTTGAAGGGGAAGAGTTCCTCGTAGGGCTCGGCTTTGAGCAAGCCCGTGTGCGGGTGCATGGGGACTTGGCGCGCATCGAAGTGGAAGAAGATCGTCTGCTTGAAGCCATTCAACTGCATGACAAGATCAATGACTACATGAAGAAAATCGGATTTACATATGTAGCCTTGGATTTGGCCGGATACAAGTACGGCCGGATGAATGACTCATTGGATGAAAAAACCAAAGAAAAGATTATGGCGGGTTAAGAAATGCAGGAAGTGATAAGATTCTGGTTTGAAGAGTTGAAGCCAGAGGATTGGTTCAAAAAATCAGATGCGCTGGATCAAGAAATGCGCGTGCGTTTTGAAGAACTTTATTGGAAGGCCAATCGTGGGGAATTGTTCAGCTGGCGCGCGTCAGATCAAGGGCGTTTAGCAGAGATTTTGCTCCTGGACCAGATTCCTCGCAATATTTTTCGAGGGACGGCCCAAGCTTTTGCGACAGATTCCTTGGCCTTGGTATTGGCCCAAGAAGGCTTAGAGCAAGCCTTGGATCTACCAGTTGTACAAAGAGGATTTTTCTACATGCCTTTTATGCATTCTGAGTCCTTAGTCATTCATGAAGAAGCCCTGCGCTTGTTTGATCAACCGGGGCTCGAAAAACGCTTGAAGTATGAGAAGATGCATGTGGAGATTCTCCGACAATTTGGGCGCTATCCGCATCGCAATGCCATTTTAGGAAGACCATCGACCAAAGAAGAAGAGGAGTATTTGAAAGAACATGCAGGCTTTTAAAAGAAAAAAGGGATATTGGGTCAAGCTCTGCTGGGCGCTCCTGTTAGCTGGACTTTGCTTACTAGGCTTGAGGTCTTATCAGGGAGCGCAGGGAAAAACGGTATCTTCTCGTGATACGGTTACGATGGGCTATACTCAATTTCCGGCTAATGTTGATCCAGTCAAAGAGTACAATGGCTGGTTTACAGTGCGCTATGGGGTCGGGGAGACTTTGTTTAAAATGAATGATCAGCTACAGATCCAGCCTTGGCTTGCCACCAAAGGTGTGCAGTTGTCTCCACTTGAGTGGGAAATCACCATCCGTCAAGGGGTTCATTTCCATGATGGGAGTCTCATGACTCCTAAGACAGTCAAGGAGTCCTTGGAACACCTTTTGGCGTCCAATCAGCGGGCAGCAGGTGAATTAATGATCGAGCAAATAACAGCGACGGATCAAAGTATTCGGATCAAAACCAAAGATCCTCAACCGATCCTTTTGAACCTCTTGGCGGATCCTTATTCGACCATTATTCATGTTGGAGCTAAAGAGTCGACTGGAAAATCGGTTGTAGCGACAGGTCCTTACCAGATGACAGCTTTTCGACCAGAGAATGGTGCTAGTCTAAAGGCCTTTCACAACTATTGGAATGGGGCCCCTAAGGTACAGAAGGTCGAGATTAATTCATTTTCAGATGCGACTTCGATGAGTCTTGCCTTAGATGCAGGGGAGATCGATGCGGCTTATGGAATGCCTGCTCTCAATCTAGCTTCTTATCGCCAGAAAAAAGGCTATCGGATTTCAGAAGTCGATGGCTCGCGCTATCTTTCATATGTCTATAATTTCCGAGATCCTTGGATGCAGGATAAGACGCTACGAAAAGCTCTTGATTTGGTGATTGATCGGAATACCTATAGTCAATCGCTCTTTCAAAAGGGTTCCCAAGCCACAAGTGGTCCGTTTCCAAGTCGTTTTCCTTTTGCTTTAGAAGAGCCTGTTCCAAATGCGAATGCCAAGGAAGCAGAGAAACTCTTAGATCAAGCGGGATATTTGAAAAAAGCGGATGGTTTTCGCTATAAAGACGGTAAGAAGGTTACATTGACAGCTCTTTCTTATGATCGTTTACCTGAGATTCCTTTAGCAGTTCAGGCGACACAAGCTTCCTTGAAACAAATTGGGATCGATGTGAAGATTCGGACTGTTGAAGTAGGATCGATTGCTGCTGCAGAAGACTATTCGTTTACACCGTATACCATGGTGGCGACTCCAGTGGGTGACCCCTATCCCTTCTTTAAGAGCTCGCTGGCATCAGACGGCTCGGTTAACCTTGGAAAATACAAGAGCGCCAAGGTAGACCGATTGATCCAAGCCCTTGCGATAGAAGGCAATCAAGAGAAGCGCCAAGAGCTGAGTAAGGACCTTCAAAGGGAAATCAAAGAAGACCTACCGATTAGCTTTTTGGTGACGTTTAAGGTGGCGGTTATTATGAATGATCGCGTGTCAGGACTCACATCGAGTGCCTCAGACTATTATCATATTACCAATCAATTAAAGAAGGAATAAGGATGATTGAACTCCAACATGTAACGGTCCAGTCCCAGGATCGGATCATTATTGAAGATTTATCGTTTCAGTTGAAAAAATCCCAAAGTCTTGCGATTGTCGGAGAAAGTGGCAGTGGGAAGTCTACCTTGTTGAAGATTTTGCTAGGGCTCCCCTTGAGAGATCTTTGGATTGCAAAGGGACAGTATAGTTGGCAAGGAAAGGAACAGCTCCAGCAGTCCACTCCCTACCCTTTCGTTGGGAATGAGATGGCTTGGGTTAGCCAGCAAGCTGGAAGATTTTTTTATGATCGACGAACCATTGAAAACCATTATAAGGACCTGGTCAACAGTCTAAAAGGGCGGACTTCCAAAGTTCGTTCTCTCAAAGAATGTATGGACCTGGTCAGTTTAGATATGAAGAAGGTTGCGCCTGCCTATCCCTTTGAATTAAGTGGGGGCATGATGCAGCGGGTGGCGATCGCTTTGTCTTTGGTCTCTTATCCTAAGATTTTGCTAGCTGATGAGCCCACCAGTGCACTGGATGTTGTCACCAAGCTAGAAATCGTGGATTTATTAGATCGCCTAAAAAGAGAAGAAGGATTGGCTCTTCTATTAGTGACACATGATATGGCAGTTGCTGCAGCTTTGACGGATCAGATGCTTGTGATCCGTGAGGGACAGGTCATTGAGCAGGGACCTACAGCCCAATTGTTGCAGTCTGCAACAGAAGACTATACAAGAGAGCTGCTTGCAGCAACCCCACGTTTACGGAAAGGAGCCTCAGATGGGCACAATATTGACCTGTAAAAATCTACAATTTACTTACCGTAATTCTGCTTCAGGGATGCAAGTAGGGCCGATTTCATTTGAGTTAGAAGAGGGGGAGAGCTTTGGGATCGTAGGAGAATCTGGGTCTGGAAAGACTAGCCTCAGTCATCTCCTGTGTCGTTTTATCACCCCTGATCAAGGGCAACTCTATTTACAGGGCCGGTCTTTTGAAGAATTTTCAACGAAAGAATTCTATCAAACGATCCAGTATATTGATCAACACCCACATGCTAGTTTTCATCCAGCACGCTCGGTTTATTCGAGTTTGATGGAAGTCTGTGATCATTTTGATCAGGCCACAACAAAAGCTGAAAAAGAAAAAGCAGTTGAAGAAGTTTTGGACGCGGTTCATCTCAATTGCCATCTGCTGCAGCAAAGACCCCAATTTTTAAGTGGTGGAGAGTGCCAGCGGGCAGCTATTGCGCGTGCTTTGCTCATCAAACCGAGAATCCTCGTTTGCGACGAGATGACCAGCGCCCTTGATATGACCATTCAAGCAGAACTGATGCGCTTGATGGAGCAACTAAAAGATTGCTATCAGATGAATTTTGTCTTTATCTCTCATGATCTAGCCTTGGTGAGCCAATTTTGCCAACAGATATTAGTTTTAAAAGATGGACAAGTAAAAGAGATGGGAAGGACAAGTGATTGCTTAAGTGCTCCACAAAATCCTTATACTCAGGAACTGTTAGATACTTATCAGAAGCAAGAAAGGTGGCTGAATAAATGTTTCGACTAAGCTGTAAATTGTTGCTTCGTTTCTTTCTGATCTTACTAGGTGTCAGTTTGATCTCCTTCTTACTCATGTACTTAGCACCGGGAGATCCAGCTAAAAATATGTTGGCTTCGCAGGGGATTCCTTTTACAAAAGAACTGTTAGAGGCCAAGCGTTTGGAATTTGGCTTTCAGGATCCTTTCTGGGTACAGTATGGACGATGGTTGTTGGGAGTCTTCCATGGAAATCTGGGAATAACCTATCATTCGGGATCTTCCGTCGCAAAAGAGTTGGCCTTTTATTTTCCTAACACTTTATTCTTAGCAGGATTTACCTTGTTCTTAACTCTCTTGATCTCCATTCCGCTGAGTTTTATCTCAGTATTTTATAAGAAGAGCCTGATTTCTAAGGTCATTTCTTTTGCGACTGCTTTGGCCAATACCATCCCTAATTTCGTTCTAGGGATTGGTTTGATAGTGGTGTTTTCACTATATTTACATCTGTTTCCAATCCAATCAACGGTTGATCTAAAAGGAGTTGTATTGCCAGCTTTGACCTTGGCCGTAACCATGTCTAGCCGCTACATTCCCCAGCTCCAAGAAGGGGTGACAGGGATTCTCGAGTCGGATGCCGTACTGGGGGCTATGGGGCGCGGTTTGAGACGAGGACAGATCCTCGGGACAACCATTTTTCCTCAACTATTTCCTCTGCTCTTGACCTTGATCACTCTATCTTTAACCTCCTTATTAGGGGGAGTGGCAGTAATCGAGTACCTCTTTTCTTGGCCAGGAATTGGGAAAATGTTGATCACAGCTGTTCACAATCGGGATTTTCCCTTAATCCAGGGATCGGTTCTGGTCATTACAACCAGTGTCCTTCTGGTCAATACCGTTGCTGAATTTATCCAGCTCATCATTAATCCAAAACGAAAGCGTAAGGAGGGGGCCAACCATGTCATCTGATCAGATCAAACGTAACATTCGATGGGTACTAGGGTGTCTCATAGCCTTTCTTGTCTTTTTAGTACTGGTTCAGTGGTTTGGATTTGACCAAGCCAATCGGGTTGATTTACCCAATGTTTTGGCAGCACCCTCTCGTCAAGCCTTATTTGGGAAAGATGAGTTGGGCCGCGATCTCTTTGTCCGTGTATTTGTCGGAGGGGCCCATACCCTCTTGCCATCCCTTCTCGCTCTCATTTTGGTCGTCCTTTTTGGTTGCTTCATGGGGGTCTTGAGTGTCAGATTTGGTGGGATTGTGGACCGCTTTGTTCAAGTAGCTATTACGCTGTTTCAAGCCTTTCCTCCCATTATCTTTGTGATCGGAGTCGTCGGCTTCTTGGGCCTTGGGATGGAGCAAACCTTGCTGGCTATCTGTTTGACCAGCTGGACCAAGTATGCCTATCTTGTGCGCTCGCTCCTCCTTGATAGTAAAGAAGAACCGTATTTCCGCTATGCAGATATGTTTGGCAATACCTTCTGGAGTAAGATCAAGCTCTACTATCTTCCTAGTGCCTTTCCCCAAGTCGTAACGACCATGGTGTATGATTTAAATACGATTATCATGGAAATTGCAGGGATGAGTTTTATCGGTTTGGGTGCTCAGATGCCCTATGCAGAGTGGGGTGCGATGATCAATAACGGTAGAAGTTACTTACAAATAGCCCCATGGATTGTTGCTTTTCCAAGTCTCTTTCTCATCCTCTTTATTGGAGGAGTGATGTATCTAGGAAGGCTTCTCAAACAGTACTTCGCTATCCAACAAGAATATAAAAGAAGCTGATTTCTGTGTAAATCAGCTTCTTTTTGTTATATAAAGGGCAAACATCGGTGTGGCTGCGTAATTGAGTTCTTCTTCTCGGCTCCAAATTTTTGGTCCAAATTCGGTGTCAACCGTAGCTTCGACCTCTTCAAATTGATTCAAAAACTCCAGATCCCATGCGGGACGAAGGCGTTTGGTTAGTGGTAATTGGCGGGCAATCTCCTCAATCAAGGCCTCATCGACCCCTTCACCATGCCAGTAATCTTCTAATTGTTCGCTGGAAACGATCTTTAGATTATTCTCAAATTGTGAACGAATAGCAGGATCATTGAGATAAGAGTACCAGTTGGCATCATAAATAAGAAGTTGTCCACCTGGTTTGAGAGTGCGTAACCAGGCCTCATAAGCCTTTTCAGGATTTTCCAAATTCCATGTAACATTCCGCATTATAATGACGTCAAAAGATTCTGGATCAAAGTCCAACTCTTGGGCATTCATTTGTAGATAGCGAACTGTGCTTGAATTTTTTCTATATTGAAGGAGATTCTCTTGTGCAATCTGTAGCATATTTTCTGAGACGTCGATTGCAGTAACATTAGTATAACCAATTTGTGTTAACAAAATCGGAAAAAATCCGGGTCCTGTGCCGATGTCTAAAATACTAGTTGTGCTATCCTTTGGTAGACAACGTATCAGTTCATACTTCCATTTTTCTAGTTGAAGACTTTCAAGTTCTTTTTTATTTTTTTGAGAATATCCATGATAACGTTTATCCCAGTATTTTTGTATGATTTTGTATAACATGGTGACCTCTTTTTTATTCATAAAATTACTTGTAATAGTATACTACAGAAAGAATTGAAGTTCAAAGAAAAATTTGGTTTAGGCAGTTACAAATCTGGATTAATTTAATCTCAAAAATATCCTGACTTTTCTCATTAATTATTAACACGTTCAATAATAAGTGAGGTTTTTAGAATATATTTTGAGATATAGATTTGTTCGTCATTTTTTTAAATCCTCTCATTTATGTTAGACTAGTCGGGAACATTAAAAAAGAGTTTAGCACCCCCCATGAACAAATTCTTAAGAGTCCTATTTATCCTCGTCATCCTGGCCATGACTGGTGCTATTATTTTTCAGCTGTTCTTCCCAACTTATATGGGAAGTCACTTGGGGTACGGCATTTCAGTTGGTTGGCAGAGGGAGATTGGTATCTGGAATGTGGCAGTTCTAATCATCCTTCTTGCTGTGAATCTCAAATACGATTGGTTTTATCTGAGAGCTGTGCTGATAGCTTTGATTATTGGAGGCCTTGTGATTGGGACCAATCATTTCCTTAGCTATCTTCAACATCATCACTCAGTCAATGCTATTGGAGTACTTGAAAATTATCTTTTAGTCTTTGGCTGGGTTGTAGGTTGGTCGCTTGAAAATTCCTCAAGAAAAACAGTTTAAGTTTTATGGGGTAACCGCTTACCTTATCCACTCTGTGATATAATAATTAATCATTATCATAATCGAGGAAAACACATGTCTAAACAACTAAAAGGGAGCTTGATGGTATTGACAGCAGGAATTGCCTGGGGATTTTCAGGAGTTTCTGGTCAATACCTAATGGC
>OHUN01000991.1_pt1 | contig 14312 bp, 10 predicted proteins | sample 1579211 | NCBI WGS metagenome assembly OHUN01 (sample SAMEA3879560, study PRJEB24766) | human gut metagenome | biome: human-associated habitat; feature: feces | place: USA | collected 1985/1987
TTGTGCTCGCCGGGGCCGATGTGATCCGGCGAAAGGTTGGTGAACACGCCCACATTGTAGTGCACACCGGCCACGCGGTCCATCATCAAGCCCTGGCTGGAAACTTCCATCACGCAGGCATCGCACCCGGCATCCGCCAGCTGGCGCAGGATCTTTTGCAGCTCATAGCTCTCGGGGGTGGTGTTGTTCAGGTCATAGTGGTGGCCGGGGTAATACACGCCGTTGGTGCCGACCATGCCGACCTTGTGACCTGCGGCTTCCAGCACAGCCTTGATCATGTGGGTGGTGGTGGTTTTGCCCTTGGTGCCGGTCACGCCAACCATCGTCATTTCCAGCGCGGGACGGCCAAAATAGGCGGTGGAAAGCAGCGCCATGGCGTAACGGGTGCTCTCGAACTTGACCACGGTCACGTCCGGCAAAGCGGCCAGCACCTCGGCGGGCAGGTCGTGCTGGATGACCAGCACGGCGGCGCCTTTGGCGGCAACGTCCGCGGCGTAATCATGGCTGTCCCGCTGGGTGCCGACGATGCAGACAAACAGACCGCCCGGCGTTACCTTGCGGGAATCATAGTAAATGTCAGTCACTTCGGTATTCAGGCAGCCCTGAACAAGTGTATAGTCCAGATTTTTCAGCAGTTGTTTTAACAGCATGTTGTTATCACCTCAGCGTTTTACAAAGTATTCATCGTACCAGACTAAGAACATAAAAATGCACCAGATCTGCCGCCAGTTATCCCGCTTGCCGGAAATATGCTGATCCAGCATGGCGTTTAGCTCTTTTGTGCGGAAAAACTGCTCCGCGGCGGGGGTGTTAAATGCCTTGCGCACAATACCCGCATACTGCTCATCCCGCAGCCAGGCGCGTACCGGAACAGGGAAGCCGAGCTTCTTTTTGTCTGCCGTTTTGGCGGGAATGGTCTTTTCTGCCGCACCGCGCATCGCAATCTTGGTCTGGTTGGCGTTCACCTTGCACTTGGTCGGAATATGACTTGCCAGTTCAAATACTTTGCGGTCCAGGAACGGCACGCGCAGCTCCAGGCTGTTGGCCATGCTCATCTTGTCGGCTTTCAGCAGAATATCGCCCACCATCCACAGGTTCAGGTCGCAGGTTTCCATCTGGGTCACAGCGTCCTGCCCTTTGGAAAGCTCAAAGTACGGGCGGGAAAGGTCGGTGGGCAGCTTGCCAGGGTGGTAGTTTTTCAGCAGCTTTTTCTTGCGGTGCTCATCCATCAGGTTGGTGTTGCCGATGTAACGCTCTGCCAGCGGCTTGCCGCGGCGCACCAAAAAGTTGATGCCATGCACCGGCGGCAGCAGGTCCGCCACCGCGCCGATGGCCCGGCGGATGGGCAGGGGAATCTTGTCATACCAGGTTACGGTAAACGGCTCTTTATAAATGTTGTACCCGCCGAAAAATTCATCGGCGCCCTCGCCGGACAGGCAGACTTTGACCTGCTTGGATGCTTCGCGGTTGACAAAGTACAGCGCGACCGAAGCGGCATCCGCCAGAGGCTCATCCATGTGGTACTGGATCTTGCCCAGGTTGGCCCAGTATTCCTCCGGCGTAATGCGGTAAGCGTAATTCTTGACCCCGATGTGCTTGGAAAACTCCTGTGCATAGTCGGTTTCGTCATACTGCTTGTTGGCAAAGCCAACGGTGAATGTTTTGTCCACATGGGCCAGCGCGGCCATGTAGCTGGAATCCACGCCGGAAGAAAGGAAGCTGCCAACCTCAACATCGGCAATCTTGTGTGCCTGCACGCTCTCTTTCATCGCCGCGCTGATCTCGTCCTCCCACTCTTCCAGTGTGCGGGAATCATCGGGGTCAAACTTGGGCTGCCAGTAGCGCTGCACCGTCAGCTGCCCGGCTTTCCATTCCAGCCAGTGGGCGGGCATCAGCTTTTTGACGCCCTTGAAGAACGTATCCTCCCCGGGGGAATACTGGTAAGAGAGGTACAGCGGCAGCTGCTCCTCGTTCAGCTCTTTCTTGAAGCCGGGGTGGGCCAAAAAGCTTTTGATCTCGCTGCCAAACAGCAGCTCTCCGGCATCGTTTTGGTAATAATAGAACGGCTTGATGCCAAAATGGTCGCGCGCGCAGAACAACGTTTCGTTCTTGCGGTCCCAGATGGCAAAAGTAAACATGCCGCGCAGCTTTTGCAGCATCTCCTTGCCCCACTGCTCGTACCCGTGCAGCAAAACTTCGGTGTCGGACCGGGTGGCGAAGGTGTGCCCGGCGCGCATCAATTCGGCGGTCAACTCCTGGAAGTTGTAGATCTCGCCGTTAAAGATGACGGCGAGGTTCTGGTCCTCATTGAACATGGGCTGTTTGCCGCCCTCCAGATCAATGATGGAAAGGCGGCGCTGGCCAAGGGCTGCCGGGCCTTCAATAAACTGGCCCTGGCCATCGGGGCCGCGGTGGGCGATGGCATCCATCATGCCCTGCAAAATTTCCTGCATGTCGGCGCGTGCGCCGACAAAGCCAACAATTCCACACATGGTTATAATCCTCAACTGGCTGCGGAGCTAAAAACAAACCGCAGGTTATTACTTTCTTGCCCCGGCGGAAACCGGTACTGTTTGTACGATATGCCCTATTATACACGGTTCGCGCCGTAAAGAAAAGCATTTTGCGGCGAATGCTGCTGGAATTTTCGCCCGCGCAGACAAAAAACGCCGTGCCCGCACCCCCAAAGCAGGCGATATTGCCGTTTGACATGTGGTGGCAATGGCGGTAAAATAAAGGATAACCAAAATGGGAAAGGTTTGGTATTATGTCTGATTTTTTACCGGTACTTCTTGGCAGCGATGCCAATGTTTATGGTATGGCACGCAGCTTTTACCAGCAGTATGGCGTGCGCAGCGTGGCCATCTGCAAGGGTGCGCTGGTTGCAACTTCCAACACCAATCTTGTAAAAATTGCCGTGCTGGAACCTGATTTGGAAAACGATGAAACGTTTGTGAAAACGCTGACCGATTACGCAAAAGCCCATGCGGACAAGCCGCTGGTGCTGGTTTCCTGCGCGGACGGTTACACCGTGTTGATGGGCCGCCACCGCGATGCCCTGAAACCCTATTACCACTTTGCCTGCCCGGAACTGCAAACCGTGCTGGACCTGGATATTAAGGAAAACTTTTACCGTGCCTGCGAAGCACACGGCCTGAGCTACCCCAAAACGGCAACCTGCAATGCGCAGAACTATAAAAATATAGAACTGCCGTTTGCGTTCCCCGTTATCATCAAGGCGAGCAATTCCCCGGCGTATTGGAACTGCACCTTCCCCCACAAGAAAAAGGTGTTCCTTGCCAATAACCGCGAAGAATTTGACGCCATCACCGCCGCCATTTACGGCAGCAGCTACCAGGACGAATTGATTCTGCAGGAGTATATCCCCGGCGATGACAACTGCATGCGTGTGCTGAACGCCTACTGCGGCCTGGACCACAAAGTCAAGCTGATGGCTTTGGGCCGCCCCCTGCTGGAAGAGCAGACCCCCGAAGGCATCGGCAACTATGCGGCTATCTTGTCTGACCCCGAATACAATGATGCTGCCCTGCTGGAAAAGCTGAAAAACTTTTTGGAAGATATGCAGTGGGAGGGCTTTGCCAATATGGACATCAAGTACGACGCCCGCACCGGCGAGTACAAGATGTTTGAGATGAACCCCCGTCAGGGCCGTTCCAGCTACTTTGTCACTGCGGCAGGGTATAACCTGTCCAAGTGGCTGGTGGAGGATGTGCTGGAGCACAAGGAACTTGGCCTGACCATTGCCGATACCAAGAGCCTGTGGATGATTGCCCCCTACGGCGTGATCAAAAAATACCTGAAGGACCCGGATCTGCTGGCCCGTGCGGATAAGCTGAAAAAAGAGGGCAAATGTGCCCACCAGCTGTTCTGCAAAGAGGATTGGAACCTGAAGCGCTGGCTCTGGTACATCCGCAGCCAGCTGAACTACTACCGCAAAACCGCCCGCTACTATGGCAATAAGGGCCTGCGGGATTGATGATAGAATAAAGGCTATCACACACTATAAATAAAATCGCTGGCCCCCGTAGGGGCGCACATTGTGCACCCGCCGCCCTTTTGGCAATCATAGAAACGCCAGCCTGTAACAAAAAAAACATTATAATATAGAGAGGGGAAAGCGCCTATGTGTGGCATTACCGGCTTTGCTGAGCGCAACCATAAAGCGGAAACCGCCCGCCGCATTGTAAAAGGAATGGCGGACCTGATCACCTACCGCGGCCCGGACGGCGAAGGCTACTATGTGGACGACCAGGTAGCCCTGGGCCACCGCCGCCTTTCCATCATTGACCTGGAGGGCGGCAAGCAGCCCATGTTCAATGAGGATGGCAGTCTTGTCTGCATTTTTAACGGCGAGATCTATAACTTCCAGACCCTGCGCGAGGAACTGATCGCCGCAGGCCATACCTTTGCCACCCGGTCCGATACCGAGGTGCTGCTGCATGGCTATGAGCAGTGGGGTAATCAGCTGCCCGGCAAACTGCGCGGCATGTTCACCTTCGTGATCTGGGACCAGAAAACCAAAACTATGTTTGGTGCGCGGGATATCTTCGGTATCAAACCGTTCTATTATTATAATCAGGATGGTCTGTTCCTGTTTGGCAGCGAGATCAAAAGCTTTCTGGCTCATCCCGGTTTCAAAAAGGAACTAAACGAGGAACGCCTGCCGGAATATTTGAGCATTGAGTATATCCCCAATGAAGAAACCATGTTCAAAAATGTCTACAAGCTGCCCAGCGGATGTATGTTCACCTGGGAAAATGGCGAGCTGACAGTGGAACGCTACTATGAGATCAAGTACCATGTGGACGATTCCAAGAGCCTGGAAGAGTGGGAAAAAATCATCACCGATACCTTTGCCGAAAGCGTTGCCGCCCACCAGATTGCCGATGTTGAGGTTGGCTGCTTCCTTTCTTCCGGTGTGGATTCCAGCTTTGTGGTCAACGAGGTTGCTAAGGGTACTCCGCATGTCAAGAGCTTCTCGGTCGGCTATGCGGAGGAAAAATACTCCGAGCTGCCGTATGCCCAGGAGTTCAGTAAGGAAATCGGTGTGCCCAGCATTGCCAATAAGGTGGATGCCGAACAGTTCTTTGAAGCCAACCGCCTGATCCAGTGGTACCTGGATGAACCCATGCCCAACCCGGCGGAAGTTCCGCTTTACTTTTTGGCCCAGAACGCCCGCAAGTACGTCAAGGTCGTGCTTTCCGGCGAAGGTGCCGATGAACTGTTTGGCGGCTACCCCATGTACTGCCAGGCGGTTCACTTTATGGATTACGAGCATAAGGTGCCCAAAGCGCTGCGTAAGGCCGCAGGCGCAGTGGCATCCAAACTGCCGGACTTTAAGGGCAAGCACTTCCTGGTGCGCGGTGCAGAAGAACCCTGGCAGCGCTATATGCGCGCCAACTATGTTTTCCTGGACCCGGCTGAACGTGACCGCTGCCTGAAAAAGAACTACCACAGCCCCCGCCCGGAACAGTTCTTTAAGCCTTATTTTGATAAAGTGCAGGGTCTGGATGAACCCACCCAGCTGCAGTGGGTGGATATGCACACCTGGATGCTGTATGATATCCTGCTGAAAGCCGACCGCATGAGCATGGCCAACAGCCTGGAACTGCGCGTGCCTTTCCTGGACCGCAACATGCTGGATGTGGCACTGTCCATCCCGCAGAAATACCGCTCCGGCAAAGAGTCCACCAAGATCGCTCTGCGCGGTGCCGCCATGAAGCAGCTGCCGGAAAGCGTTGCCCATCGCAAAAAGCTGGGCTTCCCCGTTCCGCTGAACGACTGGCTGCGGGAAGATAAGTACTATAATATGGTAAAGGAAAAGTTCACTGGTCCAGTTGCCGAAAAGTTCTTTAATGTGGACGAAATCATGCGCCTGCTGGATGATCATAAGGCGGGCAAGGCCAAGAACATGACCAAGATTTGGAGCTTCTATTCCTTTATTTTGTGGTACGAGCTGTATTTCGTAAACACCCAGGCCCCGGCAGGAATCTATTAAGGCAATACCGCACAATTCCCGCCTAACGGCTTAAGCACCGCTTCGGCGGCTGCGGCACGGCATCTGCGTTGCCAAAATGCTCGATAATGTCGGGTTGCGGTACCCGCATCGTGCTTCGGGGGCAAAAGCCCCTCGCACTCTGCGACCGCTGCCCCTGCTTCGGTTCGCTGTTTCCGCCACTGGCGGCGCTCACCTTTGCAGCATCCAGTATTATCTGCGCTTTTGGCTTAGCATCTGCCGTACCTCGCTCGCCGTATCGGCACTTAGAATTATGCGGTATTGCCTTAAAAGCCGGGCAGAAAGCCCCGATAAAAACACAAATAAAAAAGTTCAAAAAAATTGAACTTTACTATTGACACAATGCGCCCCATGTGATATTATAATTCTCGCAGCATGTTCCCAGACAACAGGAACTGACCCGTGCGCGCCCGTAGCTCAGGTGGATAGAGCAACTGCCTTCTAAGCAGTGGGCCAGGGGTTCAAGTCCCTTCGGGCGCATTCTATGGTGCCTATGGCGCAGTTGGTTAGCGCGCCAGATTGTGGCTCTGGAGGCCGAGAGTTCGAATCTCTCTAGGCACCCCACCAAAGACCGCACAGTGATTATGCTGCGCGGTCTTTTCTTTTGCTGGGCCGTCGCCAAGCGGTAAGGCAGAGGACTTTGACTCCTCCATTGCGTCGGTTCAAATCCGGCCGGCCCAACCAAGATGCAACCTCGCAGGGGGTTGCATCTTTTTATTTGTAATAAACGGCGGCGGGAGAACATAGGCCGAATTTGAACAGCCCGTGCCCGGCGTCCCACGTCCCGCCGGGTAAAAACAGTCCAGCGGACTGTTTTTAGGGCGCGGCTTGCCAAATCCGGCCAGCCCAACCAAAATCGCTCATAAATTTAACGTGAAAACGTTGAATACGTGGGCGGTTTTTCTTTTTCCTTGAATATGCTAAAACTCTGTTTTCCCTAATTTTCCCGATTTTTACATACTTTTCCTAATGCTTTGAGCGACCAAGTGAGCGACTTTTTAGGAGGTTATTTTTATGTCAGGAAAAGCTCGTCGGGGAAGAGGAGAAGGCTCCGTGTACCAGGATACAAAAGGCGTATGGCACGCGAAGTTGAATCTTGGCCGGTATAAAAACGGCAAGAGACGTTTTAAAGAATTTCAAGGAAAAAGAAAAGCGGATGTAATAGCAAGGCGAGATGTGTACTTGAGAGAACATGGAGATTTATCTCTTGAACCGGGTGCGAACATGTCGTTTGCTGACTACATCACGCGCTGGCTAGAGAATGTCAAGCGTAACGAACAAAAGGAAGCTACACATAATAGAGCAGTGAGCACTGCGAAGACCTACATCATTCCTATGATACCCTTTCCAATATCCCATAGCCCATTGAAGCCACTATACTTCAACGGGCTTTTTTCTATATCTGTAACCTGTCGCAAAATTTCCCCTACAACCCTGTTGACAAACCCGTACATTCTCACTATAATTAACCGTGATAATTATCAAAGGCAATTACAAGGAGGAAATATGACAACAGAGAACATGAAGGCGCTGCTGGATGCCTGTTACCAGGCAAAGCGGGTGCGGGAGCTGCTGCCGGCGCTGCCAAAAGGAGTCAGCCCTTCTTATATTCACTATCTGGATACCATCGAGGAACTGGAACGCCGCGGCGTTCGGGTAAAGGTTTCGGACATCAGCGATGCGCTGAACTTGCCGCGCCCCGGCGTTACGCGCACGGTCAAAGAGATGGAGGATAAAGGCTACCTGAAAAAAATCGCATCGGAGCAGGATGGCCGCGTGACCTACCTTTCTATTACGGAAAGCGGCCGCCAGCTTTCGCAGGTGCACAACACCGAGTTCTTTGCGCAGCTGGCGCCGCTTGTGGCTGACATTTCGGATGCGGATGCAGCCTGCACGGTCCAGACGATTGAAAAGATATACAAAATCATGTCGGGAAGGAAAAATTCACTTGAACACAGATAAAACAGATTTTACGCAAGGGAGCATTTTAAAAAAACTTTCCCTTTTTATGCTGCCGGTACTCGGAGCTTTGGTGCTGCAGGCGGCATATGGCGCGGTTGACCTGCTGGTGGTGGGGCACTTTGGCTCCACGGCGGGGCTTTCGGCGGTTTCTACCGGCAGCCAGCTGCTGAACCTGGTCACCTTTGTGGTAACGCAGCTTGCCATGGGCGTTACGGTTTTGATTGCCCGCTATATTGGTGAGAAGAAACCCCAGCAGATCGGGGCGGTGCTTGGCGGTGCCGCGGTGGTGTTTGCCATTATGTCCGTGGTTCTGTTTATTTTGCTGGTCGCATTTGCACGGCCCATTGCGGTGCTGATGCAGGCTCCGGAGGAAGCCATTGGCCTTACCGCAAGCTACATCCGCATCTGCGGCAGCGGTATTTTCTTTATTGTGGCATACAACCTGATGGCCGCCATCTTCCGCGGTCTGGGCGACAGCAAATCCCCGTTGTTGTTCGTGCTGGTGGCCTGCATTGTCAACATTGCGGGCGACCTGCTGCTGGTGGCCGGGCTCAAGATGGATGCTGCCGGTGCTGCGGCGGCAACGGTGTTGGCACAGGCTGTCAGCGTGGTGTTCGCCATTGTAATGCTGGTGAAGAAAGATCTCCCGTTTACCATCAAAAAGTCGGATTTTCGCCTCGACGTACAGTGCCGGAAATTCCTGGAGATCGGTCTGCCGCTGGCCTTGCAGGAATTTTTGACCCAGCTTTCTTTCCTGGCGCTCTGCGCCTTTGTCAACCGCCTGGGTCTGGCTGCATCCTCCGGCTATGGCGTTGCCTGCAAGATCGTTAACTTTGCCATGCTGATCCCCAGCGCGTTGATGCAGTCGATGGCTTCGTTTGTGGCGCAGAATGTGGGTGCGGGCAACCCCAAGCGCGCCCAAAAAGCGATGCTGACTGGTATTGGGGTGGGGCTGATGTTTGGCTGCGCGGTGTTTGCCCTTGTTATGTTCAGGGGCGACCTGTTGGCGGGCGTTTTCTCCACCGATGCAGAGGTTGTACAGAAAGGCTTTGAGTACCTGAAAGGCTTTGCACCCGAAACTATTGTGACGGCGATTCTGTTCAGCATGGTGGGTTACTTTAACGGCAACAATAAAACCCTCTGGGTTATGATTCAGGGCCTGGTCCAGACGCTGTTGGTGCGTTTGCCGATGGCATATTTCATGAGCATTCAGCCGAACGCCAGCCTGACCAAGATCGGCCTTGCCGCCCCGGTATCTACCACAGTGGGCGTTGTGCTGAACATTGCGTTTTACATGTACCTGAACCGTGCCGAACAGCGCAAACAGCGCACGGCAGCATAACGAGGAAGTGCAGCATGACACCGCCTGCAAAAGTGAAAAGACAGTCGTTATAATATATCATCATATCAAAAAAGCTGCTGCACCGGGAAAGCCAGGTGCGGCAGCTTTTTGTATAGAAAGGCAGCAGCAAACAAAGCAGCGGACCTCTATTCCGCTGTCTACACAATGGCGACGGAATGTGCAAAATAAATCAACTTGAACTTGATTTTTTGTGCATTTAACGCTATGATTAAACCAATGGAAACCATGTTGACAGGATGGATTTTTGCATCCTGAATGACCAATACAACTGGGAGGTAGTTATGCTGGATGTAGCAATCATTGGCTGTGGTGTGGTTGGTGCAGCTGCAGCGTATGAACTGTCGCACTATCCGCTGCATGTGGCAGTGCTGGAAGCAGAAAACGATGTGGCGGATGGAACAACGAAGGCAAACAGCGCCATCCTGCACGCCGGGTATGACCCGGAACCGGGTACCCAAATGGCCCGCCTGAATGTGCAGGGCGTGGCGCTGGCAAAGGAAATCTGCGCCCGGCTGGATGTGCCCTACCGCCAGTGCGGTAGCCTGGTGCTGGCGCTGAGCCAGGCAGAGCTGCCCCACCTGCAAAAGCTGTACGCGAACGGCGTGGCAAACGGCGTGCCGGGCATCCGGCTGCTGACAGCGGAGGAAACCCTGGCGATGGAGCCGCAGCTTGCCCCCACAGTGGCCGGGGCGCTGTTTGCCCCCAGCGCAGCCATCGTCAGTCCGTGGGAGTTTGCGCTGGCCATGGCGGAGGTGGCTGTGCGCAACGGGGTGGAGTTGTACCGCAGCACTCCTGTAACCAACATTGAAAAGATTGACGGCGGCTGGCAGCTGACCACGCCAAACGGCAGCTTTGCGGCCCGCTATGTGGTCAATGCGGCGGGACTGAACGCCCAGGCCATCCATGAGATGGCCGCGCCGCACACCTTTACGCTGGAACCTACCCGCGGGGAATACTATCTGCTGGACAAAAGCGAAGGCAACCGCGTGAACCATGTGATCTTCCAGTGCCCGAACGAGAACGGCAAAGGGGTGCTGGTAACGCCCACCGTACACGGCAACCTGCTGGTGGGGCCGAACGCCCAGCCGGTAGCGGGGGATGATACCGCCTGCACGGCAGACGGCCTTGCCTTTGTGGCGGCAACGGCCAGGCGCAGTGTGCCGGGGATCCGCTTTGGCGAGTCCATCCGCAACTTTGCCGGTGTGCGCGCCAACGTGGATACCGGGGACTTCGTGATCGGCGAAGCGGACGGCGCGCCGGGTTTTATTGACCTGGCGGGCATGAAATCGCCGGGGCTTTCCAGTGCACCGGCTGTGGCAAAAGAGGTAACTAAAATTCTGGCAACCCACAACGACCTGCCGGAGCCAAAGACGGATTATAAGGATGGCCGTACCCGCGTGCGGTTCAAGGAGCTGCCGCCGGAGCAAAAGGTGGAGCTGATTGCCAAAAATCCCGCCTATGGCCGCGTGATCTGCCGGTGTGAGACGATCACCGAGGGCGAGATTCTGGATGCCTTGCAGAGCGAGATCCCAGCCGTGAGCATTGATGGTGTAAAGCGGCGGTGCAACGCGGGCATGGGCCGCTGTCAGGGCGGCTTTTGCGGGCCGCGCGTGCTGGAACTGATCAGCAAAACACGAGGCATTGACCCGTTGGATGTATTGCAGGACAAAGCCGGCACCAATGTGCTGCTGTGTGAAACCAAAACCGGAAGGGGGTGCAACCATGGTTGAACTTGTTATCATCGGCGGCGGCCCGGCGGGCCTGGCAGCGGCGTACAGCGCGTGGCAGCATGGCCTGCGCGATATTTTGATTTTGGAACGCGATGCAGAGCTGGGTGGTATTTTGAACCAGTGCATCCACAACGGGTTTGGCCTGCATCGGTTTGGCCAGCAGCTTACCGGCCCGGAATACGCCGGGCGCTATATCGAGATGCTGCGCACAACCGGCGTGCGGGTGGAACTGGGCACCATGGTGCTGGAAGTGACCCCCGATAAGCAGGTACACTGCGTCAGCCGCAGCAAGGGCTACCAGATCATTCAGGCCAAAAGCATTATCCTGTGCATGGGCTGCCGCGAGCGCACCCGCGGGGCCATCGGCACCCCCGGCACCCGCCCGGCGGGAATTTATACCGCCGGTGCAGCCCAGCGCTATGTAAATATGGAAGGCTACCTGGTGGGCAGACGGGTATTGATTTTGGGCAGCGGCGATATCGGCCTGATCATGGCACGCCGTATGACGCTGGAGGGAGCCAAAGTGCTCGCCTGCGTGGAAGTGATGCCTTATTCCGGCGGGTTGACCCGCAACATTGTGCAGTGCTTGCAGGATTTTGATATTCCGCTGTACTTATCCCACACCATTGTGGAAATTCAGGGCAAAAAGCGAGTGGAAAAAGCCATCGTTGCCAAGGTGGATGAAAACCGCCGCCCTATCCCTGGAACCGAGATGGAGTTTGATGTGGATACCATCCTGCTCAGTGTGGGGTTGATCCCCGAAAACGAGTTGACCCGCCAGGCAGGTATTGCCATGGACCCCCACACCAAGGGGGCCGTGGTATATGAAAATATGGAAACCGAGATCCCCGGTGTATTTGCCTGCGGCAACGTGGTGCATGTGCACGATCTGGTGGATTTTGTTTCCGGCGAAAGCGAAACCGCCGGTGCAGCCGCGGCAGCCTATGTGCAAAATGGCGAGATAGAAACCGAAACCGTTCTGCCGCTGGCAGCGGGGGAGGGCATTGGCTACACCGTGCCGCAGCATATCCGGCTGGACGGCGTGCAGAAAAGCGTGAGCATATCGTTCCGTGTGCGGCGCAATTATGGGCCCAGCACCATAACGGTGCGCTGCGGACCAAACAAAATTGCCGCCTTTAAGCGGGAACACCTGGCACCGGGGGAGATGGAGCACATTACGCTGCCCAAAGCTCTGCTGCAAAAAGCGGACGGCCCGCTGATCGTTGCTGTGGAGGAGGTGCCGCAATCATGACAGAAACAATAAAAGAGCTGATCTGCATCTGCTGCCCCAAGGGGTGCCATCTGCGGGTGGACACCGCAAATGACTATGCCGTGACCGGCAATGCCTGCCCCAACGGCGCTGCATACGGCAAAGAGGAACTGACCCACCCCACCCGCATCATTACCAGCACCGTGCGCATTACGGGTGGGCTGTACCCGCGCTGCCCGGTCAAAACCGCGCAGGCGGTGCCAAAGGAAACGATGTTTTCCGTGATGGCTGCGCTGAATACCGCGGCTCTGCAAGCCCCCGTGCATACCGGGGATGTGGTACTGCCTAACGTGTGCGGCACCGGCGTGGCTGTGGTGGCCACAAAAAACATCGGCTAAGCGTTGAAAAAGTCCTCTGTCCCGTGGTAACATAGGGACAGAGGATTTTTTTGCATCTTGCGGGCGGCCATGGGCCGCTGCGGGTCATGGGCCTGCCCTGTGGGCGGCGGAAAGGAGGGACGGCCATGCGCCATCCCATGATGAGCGTGCTGGAGCAGAACCCGGTGCTTCCGGCGGTGAAGGATGCCGGACGGCTGGAGGCGTGTCTGGCCCAACCGGCGGGGGTGGTGTTCCTGCTGTGCGGGGACATTCTGAACATCGACCGGCTCATTGACCGGGTGCATCAGGCGGGGGAAATACGCCGTGGTCCACGCCGATCTGGTGGCGGGGCTGGCCCCCCGTGAAATTGCCGTGGACTTCCTGCACCGCTGCGGGGCCGACGGCATCATCTCCACCCGGCCCATGCTGCTGCGCCGTGGCCGGGAGCTGGGTCTGCTGACGGTGCTGCGGGTGTTCGCCATTGACTCCAAGGCCGTCAGCAATCTGGGCCGGGAGACGGAGGGCGGGATGCCCAACGTTATTGAAATTCTGCCGGGGACACTGTGCAAGGTGCTGCGGCGGCTGAGCCGGGAGCTGCCGGTGCCGCTGATCGCCGGGGGTCTGCTGTCGGACAAGGCGGATGTGCTGGCGTCGCTGGGGGCTGGCGCCCTGTGCGTCTCCGCCAGCGACGAGAGCCTGTGGGCGCTGTGAGCCGTGCCGAAATGAGCTGCCGTGCCGAAGGGGACTGCCGGGTACAGGCTGTCGCCTGCGAAGCCGCCGTCCTGTGGCGCTGCGGCGCTGAGACGATGGAGAACCGCCATTCTGCCACGGCATGGGAAGAAAACGTGAAACGGATGGGCTGTAGGATGGGTACATGAAACGGATAGGCAAAAACGAAACAACGGAAATGGCCCCGGTGAAAAAATGCTTCGTGGGGCTGGAGACGGCGCTGTACCTGCTGTTTTTGGCGCTGGATGCTTTTTCCACCGGCGGCGACGGGGTGAAATACCTCACCATCGTGGTGTGCCTGCTGGCGGCGGTGTGGTCGGCCCAGCACGGCGGCAGCTGCCTGATGGCGTGGGCCATGGTCTTTACTCTGGCGGCGGATACCTTCCTTCTGCTGCTGAATCGGTGGTACGGGGCGGGCATCGTCCTGTTCTGCGTGGTACAGGGGCTGTATCTGGCCCGCATCCGGCGGGCCTGCGGACACACCCTGTGGGTGCTGCGGGCGGGACTGGTGCCGGCGGCGTGGGTGCTGCTGAATGCTTTGGGAATGGGAACGGCCCTGAATTTGCTGGCGGCGCTGTATTTCGTGAATTTTCTGGTGAATGCCTTCCAGTCCCTGACTCTGCGCTCCGAGAGACTGTTTGCGGCGGGGATGTGGCTGTTTCTGCTGTGCGACGTATGCGTGGGGCTGCGGAACCAGCCGTCGCTGCTGCCGGGTCTTGCCGGGGCGGCGCAGGTGGGGATGTGGCTGTTCTATCTGCCGGGACAGGTGCTGCTGGTGCTGTCCGGCTTTCCGAAGCGAAGGGAGAATACGGCATGAAGGAAGTGAAGAGGCTGTGGTCGTGGCTGGCCATCCCCTGTATCGCCTTGGCGGTGCTCACCGGCTCCATCCTGCCGGTGCTGCTGG
>OHUN01000999.1_pt1 | contig 14222 bp, 16 predicted proteins | sample 1579211 | NCBI WGS metagenome assembly OHUN01 (sample SAMEA3879560, study PRJEB24766) | human gut metagenome | biome: human-associated habitat; feature: feces | place: USA | collected 1985/1987
ATGGTGGAAAGGTGCTTGCGGTCACGAATGGGAAACAAGTATAAAGGCTCGTTCCAGTGGCGAGAAATGCCCAATATGCTCCGGTGCAAGAGTAGTTGCAGGCATTAGCGATTTAAGTACATTGAAGCCGGAATTAGCTTCAGAGTGGTCAGAGGAAAATGAAATCAAACCGACAGAGGTATCTATCGGCTCACACAAGAAAGTGATATGGAAATGTAAATTAGGACACGAATGGATAGCCACTGTAAAGAGCAGAACCATCAACAAAACAGGTTGCCCGTACTGCTCCCATAACAAAGTGCTTGCAGGATTTAATGACCTTGCGACAGTATTTCCGGATGTAGCAGACGAATGGTCTGATAGAAACGAAAAGAAGCCCACCGAAGTTACGGCGTTTGCAAACAGCAAGGCTTGGTGGAAGTGTAAAACCTGTGGCTATGAATGGAATACACTTATCTCCACACGCTCCTATGGCAGCAAATGCCCTTGTTGTAGCGGATATGTTCTTGTGAAAGGCAGAAATGATTTGAAAACCACTCACCCAAACATTGCCGAGGAATGGTCGAAACAAAATTTCCCATTGCAGCCTGATGAGGTTAATGCCAAATCAAGAAAGAATGTATGGTGGCATTGCAAGAAATGCGGTAACGAGTGGAAATCAGTTATCAATGCCCGTGTGAAAGGTACGGTATGCCCCGTTTGTGCGGAGAGAGAAGTCCTTGCCGGATATAATGATTTGGCGACAACAGATAATCAGCTTCTTAGCGAATGGGATTATGAACAGAATAAACTGAAGCCGACAGAGGTATCACGAACTTCAGCAAAGAGAGCGTGGTGGAAATGCAGGCACGGTCATTCATGGAGTATGAAGATCAATGAACGGACAATTCTCGGAAAAGGTTGCAGGATATGTGAGCAGGAGTATCTGTCGTTGTTCCCGGCTCTTGCAATCAGTTATTATGCCAATTTGAAAGGATTGAAAGTTGAACTTGGCTCTGACAGGTTATTCGGTATTCCACTTGATGTATATATCCCACTGGAGCAGGTTGCCATTCAAGTGAATACGGACTCGGAGAAGATAGACATACTAAAGGAACATCTCTGTAAACAACGTGGAATCAAACTCATTAAGTTGCCGATGAAGCCAAACGAAGCGGAACCCGAATATGCACAGCGTATCAAAGCGGCATTTCAGAGCGTACATATATTTATATCTTCCGATACAGAAGAAGATATTAAGATAATCAGGAAAATATTTAAGAACTGGAGGAACAGCCGATGAGAGAAAAGAAATATCACATTTACCTAACCGATGATGAGCAAAGCAGAGTGATACAGTCGCTTATCAATCTGAAAAATAATCTCATAGTACAAGGAAGATACACCGACGCAGTAGATGATACGGTTCTTCATCAGGTTTTACAGATTGCTGTCGATGATGACTTTATCAGAAATAACCCGTCAGATAATGTGTTGAGAGAATTGAAAAAAGCACATTGTTTTCAGTCGGAAAAGCGTAGAGCGTTGACGAAACCGGAGCAGGAGCTATTTCTGAATTTCCTGAAAACCCACCCTGTATATGAACACTGGTATCCGGTCTTTGCAGTAATGATAGGAACTGGACTTCGTGTGGGGGAAGTAACTGGATTGAGATGGTGTGATATTGATATGGAAAGTGGAATGATTGATGTTAATCATACTCTTGTATATTATGACCACAGAACCGAGGGAAGTAAAAGTGGCTGTTATTTCAATGTAAATACAACGAAGACTCCGGCGAGTATGAGGCAGGTTCCAATGCTCGGTTTTGTGAAAGAAGCATTTGAACATGAGAAACAGAAGCAGGAAGATTTAGGACTTCATTGCGAGGTCACGATTGACGGATATACAGATTTTATTTTCATCAATCGTTTTGGTCAGGCACAGCACCAAGCCACACTCAACAAAGCAATCCGAAGAATTATCCGTGATTGCAATGATGAGCAGTTTTTGCACAGTGATGAACCTGATGTGTTACTTCCTCATTTTAGCTGCCACTCGCTTAGACATACATTTACAACAAGAATGTGTGAAGCTGGAGTAAATATAAAGGTCATTCAAGACGCACTCGGACATTCAGATATTTCAACTACACTGAACATCTATGCTGATGTTACAAAAGAAATGAAAGCGGAAGAGTTCAAAGGATTGGATAGCTACTTCAAAGTATAATATTGGACTTCACATACAGAAAGAGAACATACAGAGTGTTGTGTGTTCTTTTTTTCGTTGGATAAAAAGAGAAATGCTTGAATGGGATATCTTTATGTATCTTTAAACGCCCAAATTAGAAATATTACTCTTCTTCACTCTTCTTCAACTTCGAATAATAACTATCCGCAGTATAAAGCGCCGCCACCGGATTATGCCCCAATACACGGTCTTTCGTCACTGCTGTCGTAGTCAGTGCCTCGGAATATTTGTAAAACAGACTGTCATGCCCCACACAAAGTCCGACCACAACATTCAGGTCCGTCTTCGCCTTGTTCAGAAGCTTTGCCTGCAGGATCGGATTACACATATTCACACCGACACCTTCGCAGCATTCCGGGATGCCGACCGATGTCTTCTTCTGTGTTCCGGCTTTACAGCCGACACCATACACCTCAAAGCCATGTCTGCGCAGGATATCTGCCAGGATACGGCTTTCTTTCAACAATCCGACACAGGTTGCGATCCCGATCTTTTTCGCATTAATCTTCTTTGCAAAATCCATGATTTCTTCGACACGGGTATGTTTGCAGTAATTCTCATACTCTACTTCAGCTGCAGCGATTGTTACTTTGCGGTTCTCGTCTTCATTGTAGCATTCCATAGCTTCATTTAGAACTTCTTCATCCATGTGTGTTGTCAGACAGAAATCCGGATAGGTTTTATCCATTTTGTTGCAGTTTTTTACTGCGCAGTCGATACAGGACATGTCTTCTTTTTTCATTTTTTCATTCTCCTTTTGTATACCTTGGTATCTACAGAGGCCTGCCACTGGCAGATTCTCTAGATTAAGCTTTACTTTGTAAAATATCCTCTATTTACTTCATAATAACAAATACTTATACTACAGACAATGGTTTTCCGTTTTTATTTTCTTATTTTTTGTAGTTCTTTTCTATGAGAAACGTTCCCCGATTCAGGGTTGATTTGTCATGAATTGTCGATTCTGATTTTTGAAAAATTATTGAAAATTATCTTTTTAAACTTGAAGATATATAACAGTCTCTCTGATAGACCATCATCTTTGGATTTATACTATCATGTATAGGTTATTTCGTCAATCAAAACATTTATCCACTTCCCTCATTTCAATCCCAGCTCTTTCAATACCTCAGCCGAATACCAGCTACATGGAAGCCAATAAACCATGCAACAGCGGTTCTTTTATTCGCCAGTATATGCAATTTCTATCTCATAGCCGCCGTTTTCATAGTAGGCGTGGGAAAAATAGTATCTTATTATTATTTCTGAAATATAAAATTTGAATCATAAAACTTCTTTCCCTCTCAAATCCATTTTTACCAAACCAACTACTAACAATCCAATAAAAATTGCCGTGTCCACAAATAACAGTACAACAACACTTTTTACCACTCCGAAAGTAAAAAGTATGGAGAAGATTTCCACTGACAACACAATAAAACACATATAATTTGTCAAATACTCTGTTATAATTTCTCCATAATAATTGTTCATCTGCAATTTCGCATAGATAAAAGGTTTTAATAAATAACGGATTATGATACATATAACAGGACAAATAAAAATCCAGTTTTTATTAACTAGGGATGTTGCCACTCCTTTACTCCATTGTACTGGAATTTCTGTCGGCAACTTAGAATAAGACAAAGCCCCAATAATCAAGCATAGTGCGGTAATCATAGTCCAGGTAAGCATACTTCCCCATATATACAAAAAGCTGACTGAATCCAGTTTGAAAACAGTTCGATTATCTTTCCAATAGTCATGAAAATCTGTTACATACTGTTCTACCTGTAATTTTTCATAACTAATACTTTCTTCATCCAGCATTTTTTCGCACATGAGTTTTGCCTTATTCAAATCAGTAATCTGATTTTTTAATACTTCCTTTTGCTTCTCAAGCATTTCCTGCAATGTTACTTTTTCGGATATAATATTTCGTATATCTTCAACAGAAATTCCCAATGTACGTAGATATGCAATCTTCTTTATATTTTCCACATCATTTTCAGAATAATCTCTATAACCATTACTTTCATTTCTTGAAGGCTCAACGAGTTTTTCCTTTTCATAAAAACGGACATTAGAACGGGATAAACCTGTTCGTTCTTCTACATCTTTTATTGTCATGTTATGCACTCCTTTCAAGCAACTCTATTTTATCTTAAGAATAAGCTATAAACAAGGTTTACAGTCAAGCATTTATCCAAAATCTCTTTTCTTTTAGTTATAAATCAATTCGGCGTTCACAACCTCTCTTGCACACGCCTGTATATTGTTCATTCTCGATACCCATTCCATCTGATTTTCTGCCTTTAACTGTTCTGTAATGCCCTGCTCCTGTTTCATCTGCTCTATAATCCTTTCCTTATTTATATTCGCCATCTTACTAACGCCGATATACATTTTTATGAATTTCCAATAACTGCTTTAACACATCCTCTATCATCTCATTATTTTCGGTATAAAAAATGTTCTCTTTCTCGTTCAAAGTATTTTCCATGATCTCGATATTGCTATCTTTATCAAAGCAACCTTTTATACTTCTAAAATGATTAAATTCAATAGCAAAATCCTCTCCATCATAAATAGAAATACTAATCTCTATATCTTCAATCATAAAATCGGCATAACTGTTTTTTACATGAAAGTCCTTCTTTAAGAACGGGAGTTTTTGGTTTGGCAGTCGATACCGAACATTGTCTTTTTCTAATTCGTAAAGTTCTCCTTTTACGAATCCTAATTTCTCTGCATTCATTTCAAATGCTTGATTCATATTTCTTTCTGTAATTTTCCAGTTAATAAATACAATTGCATATATAAGCAAACCAGCCAACAGACACATGCCCACTAATCGAATTGCCTTTTTATATTTATTGTAAAAATCTATTTTCTCAACAAACTCTTTATCCTCGTTTAATAGCTTATCCAAAGAAACATGATAGGTGTTACAGATATCAATCAACATTTGAAGATCTGGCAGACTTCTTCCATTTTCCCAACTGGAAACTGTCTGTCTTGAAACACCAAATTTTGCTCCATATTCTCCTTGAGTCATGTTTGCTTCAGTCCGAGTTTTTTTTATCATCTCTGCAACTGTCATTTCAGCTCACCTTTCCATTGTATAATAATGCGCTGTCTCAAGTATGCCATAATCGTGTATTTTACACAAGATATTATCGTTTTACATGCATGTAAAGTAACCTTATCCTTCTAAAATCCAACTGTAAAAGGCTATTTGCTTTATTTTTTTCTTCCAACAACCTATACTTTCATTAACAACAGCAATTGCCGTACAGATTTAGAAAGGATGAATTTTATGAATGATATTATTAGAACCCAAAACCTTTGTAAACATTACAAAGAAACAATCGCTTTAGATAATGTTTCCCTTCATATTCCTCGAGGTGCTATCTATGGATTGATTGGAAATAATGGTGCAGGCAAGACGACTTTAATGAGAATACTTTCTAATTTGCAAAGTCCATCCTCAGGAACAGTTGTTAAATCTGAAAATATTAAAATCGGTGCCATTATTGAAACACCTGCATTATATCCTACCTTAAGTGCAAAAGGAAATTTGAAGTATCAGCTTAAAATTTGTGGATGTCCATCAAAGGAAGTAAAGTCGAAGATTGCTGAACTATTAGAACTGGTACATCTGAAAGATACTCGAAAACTGGTAATGAATTATTCATTAGGTATGCGTCAGCGTCTGGCTTTAGCAATGGCACTTGTAGGAAATCCGCAATTCCTCATTTTAGACGAGCCTCTTAACGGACTTGATCCTGAAGGCATAAAAGATGTCAGAGCTATCATCGCAAAGTTAAATGAAGAGTATGGTGTTACCATTATGATTTCAAGTCATATCTTAAGCGAACTTCAAAAAGTGGCAAACCACTATGGTTTCCTCAAAAATGGTGTTTTAATTCAAGAATTCTCTTCATCAGAAATAGCCGATACCGATTTAGAAACTTTTTACTTCAAAAATTTTTTATAGAAAAGCAGAAAGGAGACTTAAACTATGAATAAACTTTTATCTATGGAACTAAAGCGTGCTGCAAAATCTCCAATTCTATGGCTTGGAGTAATCGCAGTAATTGCCATCAATGTTTATGGAATCTTATTAAATGGATATGGTTTCAAAATCTTTACAACAACATTTTTATTGGAAAATTCTGACCTGATATGTATCATTTTGGCAGTGTTGATTCCGTTATACTTAGGGAGTGACTTTGAAAACAGAACAATCAACAACAAGATATCCGCAGGATATACACGAAAAGAGATTTATATTGTCGAACTAATCGTCAGTAGCATATGTGCTACAGTTCTCTTTGTTGCTGATATATTATCTGTTTTCACAAGCTCAAATATTGCTGGATTAGAATTTAGTGATAAAGTCAATGTAACTGAATTTGCATTTCATGCTGCGATTGCTTTTGTGTGCATCATCACAGTATCTGCTTTGTACACTATGATTGTAATGATTTCACATAAGCAACTTATCAGTCTTGGAATTGCAGTTATTCTAACCTTAGCATTGTTGACATTAGGTGGAAAGTCAGTTTCCAGCTTAAATCAATCAAGCACTTGGACTGATCCTATCACTCATGAAATTGTGGAAAACCCTCTACGAATAGATAGTTTTGCCCGTACAGCAAATAACATTCATGTTTTAGTATCACCGTTTGCGCAGGCTGAATTTCACAGTTATCTGCTATTTGAATCAGAATTCGGCACAAAGGAAGAAACTTCTCTTATTTTCAAAGACTTTCCTTACCACATAGAATTTTGCCTGTTCAATATTCTGGAAATTCTTCTGTTTTACAAGATTGGGATTCGTATTTTTAGAAAGCAGGACTTGAAATAGTAACTTTAATAGTCTTTGTCCCCTGCATTATAAATATGCTTAATACAGATTTTATTAAGAAGGTAAAAACAGTCGCAATATACGCCTGCTTTTACCTTCTGATATTAAATTCATGAATTTATGATTTATAATTATATACATCAGCCGCCTACATTGTAAAGCAAAAAGCAAGCCATTTTAGACTTGCTTTCCGCCACTCTTATTCCTTATTGATAAATGATTTCTTTATCTACAATCTCCCTCGCACACGCCTGTATATTATTCATCCTGCCTACCCACTCCCACGCATTGTCTGCCTTTAACCGTTCTGTAATTCCTTGTGCCTGTTTCATCTGCTCTACAATTCTTTCAAAGCGTTCCTGTGCCTGTTCCTCTATATCTGCCAGATAACTGTTCAGTCTGCCGCTCATCATCAGATCCAGATATACATTCCTGCGGTATTCTTTCAAATACTGCAAATGTCTTTGTCCCCATACTCCAACAAATCTCGGTTCTTCTTCCTCCGGCAAAGTAAGGTTGGGGATAAAGTAATCCCCACATCTTACATAAGTGCCGCCCATTTCTTCAAAAATTGTTTTCTTCATTTTCTGTTCCACCTTTCTCATCGTCCTCTGTCCATTGATTTCTTCTTTGCTGTCTGTTTTGGCTGTTGCCTGCTTTCCTGCTGATAGCGGTGCAATTTTTCCCGTATGCTTGCCTTTTTCGACGGTTCTGATAGCTTCTCTTTTTTCGGTTCTGTCTGATTTTTCCATGCTCGCAGCTCCTCATTATATTCCCTGACCAGTTTTTCCGATTTCTGATATGTCTTTGCAAAGGACTGAACATCTGGATATCCTGCCTGTTTTACAGTCTGCTCCATATCCGTGTGGATACGTTTTTCCTGTTTCTCTGACTGTTCAATTTTGCCCTCTAAAGATTTCCGTGCTTTCCCTTTAAAAAATCCAGTTGTCTCGGAAAGCTGTTTCTTCAATGAGGAAATCTCCTGCTGTGTGGATTTCATTGCCTGTGACTGCTTCTGAAGTTTCTCCATCAGCTTCCGCATATCATTCCATTCCTGTAAATCAATCTTCGGTACTGGCTTCGGCGGCAGCTTAAACTTGAAAATCATTTCCTGTAAGAAGTCTTTTGCACCACGGATAATCTGCTGAAACATATCTGGCAACCAACCATGTGTCCGTATAGATTGCAATGTTTTGTCTGTGATTTTCTCACGCTTAATTGTCAAAATATCTTCTTCGGGAACACCCTCAACCAATGCTACATCTACCGTCCGATTCCATTCCTGCCTTGCCACATTGTCCGCCCGTATCTCTGCTTCTTTCGGGTTGTTCTTCCCAATTTTCTTTGTTGCCAGATACACGCCGCCCTGCTGAAATACAGACAGTTTTTCGGATTCTTCTTTCACATGGCTGTTAATGATTTCCGTAAACATCTCCTTAACTTCTCTGGTAAACGCATCGCTCTTAAACCACTCATCTTTCTTTGTAAAAATATGGCTTTCATAAACCTCCCCTTTGGGAATAATGCTGCATCCTGCCCGAAGATTTCCCTGCTCATCTAAAATCTCTTTCTTCGTGCGTCTGTGCTTGCCCTGCTCATCATAAAACATATTTCTGGTAGCAATTTTCACTTCGGGATGTTCTAACATTTTCCGTTCGCTGAATACGAGATGAATATGGTAATTGGTCATTTTTTTGTTATGATGAAGTGCTGCACTGCATTCCACACCATACCCTTTATGAAAGCTGTCTGTAAAAAGCCTTACCACATCATCTGCCTTGTACTCAACAAAACTTTCAGGAAGTGCAATAATAAACTCCCGCCCTTCAATACATTTCCCTGTTGTTCCGCTTGCTTTAAAATCCAACTGATTCTCTCTGGCAAGATTCTTCCAGAACTCTGGTGTTGCTCCCTCTGTCTGATAGGTCGCATAAAGATGTTCCTGTCTTTTCGGATTGGAAATATAATCAATTCTTCCTGCCACATCAGACAGCTTGTTTTGTCTGATAAATGAATGTCTGCCTATAAGCATTCTCCTTTCCGGCTCTCGCCTGCTTTGCTGTGAGTAGGTGCATAGGCACCTGTTTACGAACTAACTGCCGTTTCCGGCACAAATAGCTCCCGGCAGGGCGAAATACCCTGAGTACAAATCTCTGATTTGTGCGATGGGTGTATTTCGCTCTCAAACGCCGAGGGCTTTATAAGGTGCTACCTTTCTCTACCACGTTTCGGCTTTTGCTTTTCATCTTGGGCGTATCCGCCCTTTTTATTTGCCCGTATCCGGGCTTATTTTTTATCCCTGACAGCAAACCGATTCTTTACTTTTCTATCTGATTTATTTCGGTATTCTTGCCCGTACATACTCCAGATCGCCGCAATAAGGTGTTCCCACCAGATACCATTCCATTGCAGGATTCATCTCCATTCTTGTCCGTACCCACTGGTCATCCACTAAAACTTCCATACACTCTCCGCAGTGAAATCCCGTATCAATCCATAAGTCCATTGACAATAATCCATATCTGCCATTTTCACAGTTATAACCTAATCTTCCTTCTCTCATTGCATGGTTCTCCTTTCCAGATTTCTCCGTGTCTACTGTCCACAGGGGCGTGCCACGCTCCTGTTCTTATCATCAAGGAAGAATTACCATCGGAAACTCTCCGGCACTCCTCGTCTGTCCAGATACTCTTTTCTCGCCCGTTCCCGTTCTTCCTCTGTCGGGGCAGTCTTGAATTTTCCATACAGGTCACGCATGACCATCCTGTCTAATTTCTTCTCTAACCCCTGCTTAATTTCTTTTTCGCAGCTCTCATCTTCAACTAAGTGAAAGCGGAGCAACTGCATAAATAATTCCTGTGATATTTGCACATTTCCCATCTTATCCATCCTTTCCGTGACAGTACGTGACGGTATGTGACAGTCGTGACGGTTATTTTGATACCGCCCCTGCTGTCAAAAATACCGTCACAACCGTCACGTACTGTCACGCATTCTCTGTATTGTCTTTCCAAAATCTTAGTTTCCGTCCCTCATGGACACGCTCACTCCGAAATAGAATCCCATGTTCTGTATACAACCGTCCTGCAAGAACGTTCAGTTTTCTTGTGATAACGTGCGGTTGAATGTCCATATTTATCAAAGCGACAAGTGCTGTTGGCGAACCTTCCCAATAAGGATTGTCCTTCATAACAAGCTCTGCAATCTCATCCTCCACAGCCACACGACCATAACGGACAATCTCATCCAGTAACGGCTCTGGCGGTTCTTTCCACAATTCCGTTTCTGCCTTTTGCAAATCCCACAACAAGGTTTCTGTATTGCGGATCAGATACAACTTCTGGTCTTGCTGATCTCTGCCTGATACTTCCAGTGTTGCGGCATTACCTGTCCGCTTTTCTTTCTGAAGAAGAAACGCCCCGTCTGCCGCCCCAAGCAGTCCGCTTGTCCCGGAAATCATGTCAAACTTGTCATCCGCATTCTGCTTTCTTGTATGGTGTACGAGCAACAGACAAAGCCCATGAGCATCTGCAAAACTTTTCAGTCTTGCCATGATCTGATAGTCATTTGCGTAACTGTAATTATCGCCGCCAACCTCACGCACTTTCTGAAGCGTATCAATGATAATCAGCTTCGTGTCCCTATGCTCTGCCACAAATCTTGCAAACTGTTCATCCAGTCCATTTCCAAGCTGACTGGCAGAAACAGAGAAGTAAAGATTATCGGTGCTTTCTGTTCCAAACATCCGGTACAGACGCTCCTGCAAACGGCGGTAATCATCCTCAAGTGCCAGATACAGCACCGTTCCTTTTCGGGTGGGATAATTCCAAAGCGGTGTGCCTGTGCTGACATGGTAGGCAAGCTGTGCCATCAGGAAACTCTTTCCCAGTTTGGGTGAACCTGCAAAAATATAAGTGCCGGGGTAGAGCAGACCGTCAATCAACGGCTGCTTACTCCGATACTGTGTGTCAAACAGTTCATTCATGGAAATAGTCTGGAGATAGGACGGGTCTGATTGCAACTGCATTTCCCTTTGCAATTCCTCAAAACTCTTGATATTTCCACCATTCTCGGATATACTACTTATAGTGTTTTTAGAAATCGGCTGCTCCGTATCTGCGCCAACAGATACATCCGGGGCAGTCTTTTCTTTTTTATTTTCCATCCGTATCCTCTCCTTTCAGACCGCCCAGAATAACAGCGATCAGTTCAATGACATTCAGCAGTTCTTCATCCACACCGTTTCCTGCTTCAATCCGCTTTAATTCTGTGAGGACAGTGGCAAGTTCCGTTTTAAGTGCCTTGAATACTCTCGGATTGCCCTGTACCACTACATCCTGATTCAGACAACGGCGGTAACAGTATTCCTGCTTTGGCAGTCCCGATAAGGCAACTGCCTTGTTAATGAGTTCATTTTCTTCGGGCGATACCCGAAACCCTACTGTGATGTTTCTCCAACGGTTTTTGTTATCTCTGTTCTTAGCTGACATTTTCAATCTCTCCTTTCCCTAAATCGTCTAATCTATCTGCCATTTCCGTTTGCTTTGACGGGAACAGATGAGCGTACTGGTAAGTGATGTCAATGCTTTCATGCCCTACACGGTCTGCAATCGCCACCGCTGAAAATCCCATATCAATCAACAGGCTGATGTGGCTGTGCCGTAAATCATGGATACGGATTCGTTTTACGCCTGCGGCTTTCGCACCTCTGTCCATCTCGTGATGAAGATAACTTTTTGTGACTGTAAAGATTCGGTCTTTCTTCTTCAATCCGTAAAGCATCTGCAAATATTCCTGCATTTCTTCACATAGGAACTTCGGCATTTTGATGATGCGGTTACTTTTCTTTGTTTTCGGTGTGGTAATCACATCTTCGCCGTGTAATCGCTGATAGGACTTATTGATTCTGACCGTTTCTTTCTCAAAATCGAAATCAGCGGCGGTCAGTGCCAGCAGTTCTCCTTCACGGATGCCGCACCAGTAGAGCATTTCAAAAGCGTAAAAGGAAACAGGCTTGTCCATCATCTCAAATGAGAATTTTTTGTATTCTTCTTTCGTCCAGAACAGCATTTCCTTGTGTTCCTCACTTCCCATATTTCCCACCTTTGCGGCAGGATTGGAACGCAGCTCATAGTAACGTACCGCATGATTAAATATGGCTGACAGCTCTGACTGCATTGTTTTCAGATAAGTCGGCTTATATGGCTTACCGTCTGCCTGTCTCTTCTTAATCATCTCATTCTGCCATTTTATAATATCCGCAGGACTGATTTCATTCATCTTCTTGTCCTTGAAATATGGAATCAGCTTCTTCTGAAAAATGACATCCTTTGTACGCCACGTGTTAAGCTTCAGCTTAGGCTTTAAATCTTCCTCATACAGCTTGTAGAAATCTTCAAACCTCATATCCAGATTTATTGCCTGTTGCAGCAGAAACTTCTGCTCGTATTCCAATGCCTCCTTTCTCGTCCGAAAGCCACGCTTTAGCTTTCTTTTGTTTTTACCTGTCCAATCGTTGTAGTGAAAGGAGACATACCATGTCCCCCTCGCCTCATCCTTGTATGCTGCCATACACTACTCCTTTCCCTTATGCTGTCTTATCACATAAGTCATATACTTTACTGTCAAGATACTTGCGGCTTACTCTGCCAGCTCTGACATAGAAGCCTTTAGAAGATAACTCCCTGTTAGCTTCTCTTATTACTTTGTATGCATGAGATACCGATACATCAAGCATCTCAGCAACCTCTTTTGCTGTGTAATATAACTTCTCCATGGTGCATTCACCTCCTCTCCCCGGCAATTACCGGTATGTATCAAGCACTTGTATTGGCAGCTACAACTTCTATATAACTCGTTGCAACTATTGTATTTTCTTGTCTTAAATTTTAAAAGGGACAAACCCGACCCTTTTTCTCAGATAAGGGTACAATAGCGGTTTTTTTACAAATATAGCAGCATCCCTGTCTCTTGATTACATCACTCATTCTAATTCAAAACATGAATTTGCTAAATATTCTCTCATGGACTTTTTTCGTCAAAACATATTCTCTGACGGACTTTTTTATCTTTAAGTACAATTAATCCATACTTAAACCTATAAAGATATCTCTACAAACACTGTCGGAGTCATCAGGTAACATTGTGGCAATACTGGCACATTGTGTGTTAAAAACTTTCTGTGAGATAAATTCTATAACCAACCCACAAATTACGGAAGTGACACCACTGGTGTATTTTCACTAATTTGCACCAGTTTTTGGTGCTTCATATAATTGGGATAATTTTTGAAAATAAAAAGAAATGTGATAATAGATAATACCTATGACACTTCTGTTTAGTACTCATTAATATCTGTGGTACTATCAAAACAGGTATCATATAGGTATCACGATAAAAGAAAAAGCCCCATAAATGGCTTGTTTACGCCATTTATGAAGCTCTGTTTACTATTCAAACTCTTCCCAAAGGAAGTATCATCAAATCGAAAATGCTGATTTGATGCGACATTCCACCACATCTATTTCATCTAATGTTACTCTTTTCATATCGTTTTCAAAAACTTTAGTAGCAAATTAGTTGCAATACTTCCCTGTTGCTTCTATGAAATCCATGGCAGATATAATCTACTTTTACTACTAAAAACGAATAATCAAATGTGGCTTGCGGGTGCTTAACTGTGCCTGCTGCCACACCCAGTATGAAAGGAGCTTTTCTATGAGCAATCAACATAAACATCCAACTATAAGTTTTAGAATCAGCGATGCTGAACGCAAACAAATTGAAGCCCGCATCCTTGCCAGTGGCATGATGAAAAAAGATTACTTTGTCCGTTCCTGCATCTATAACCGCATCTGCGTTGTCGGCAAGAAAGAAACTATATATCCGCTTGTTCAGACTGTTAATGCTCTGTATCTGCAATTACTTGAAATGCAGAAAGCATTTACCACACCAAACTGCACTCCCGATACTCTTCCTACGTCAGAAGCCATTAAGGACTTACATATCGAATACACTAATATGCTTACAGCTATTATCGACCTGCTGGATGGTGCAAAATATCTGTGGGAAGGAGACTGTCATGAACAATAATCTTAATTTTCTATTCGGTATGTAC
>OHUN01001003.1_pt1 | contig 14171 bp, 12 predicted proteins | sample 1579211 | NCBI WGS metagenome assembly OHUN01 (sample SAMEA3879560, study PRJEB24766) | human gut metagenome | biome: human-associated habitat; feature: feces | place: USA | collected 1985/1987
GCAGCGCGCCTCTTGCATAAAGCTCTGCTGAGGTTTGAAATTAGCTCGCTATGTAAATAAAGAAACCTTAATTCCCAATACTTCAAATTCTGAAATTAGACAATGCACTTCTTGAGTCTTAATTGCAAATATCGGATTAATTCGAAATAATGAAAGACGATTAAGCTATTTGATTTCAAAGGGGCGATGAAGCGATGGCGTACAAGACGCTCGAAAAACTCTTTTATGCAGATTCAAGCTCCGATCGTTATGCTTGCCATGACGAGCTGCTGCGCGAGCGCCTTACTGCCGACGGCACGGTGCGGACTGGAATTCACCTTGAGCATGGTGAACTGTTCGCTTGTGTTCCTTTGAACCTGTCCGTTGCTAGCGAGCGGATCCTCAGAAAAGAGCGAAAGATTTCCAACCTGTGGAACAGCTTGCCTTATGTGGCTTTGGGGGCCTCGATTCGTTCGCTGGTGCTTGAGGAGGTTGTTTTCAGCAACGAAATGGAGGGTGTGCACAGCACACGGCGCCAGATTGAAGCGGCGCTGGAGTCTGCGGAGGATGCCGCGGTCGAACTTTGCGGTGCCGCCGAAAAGGAGCACACTCCTTTTATTGAATTCGCTCGCCTCTACCTTCAGCTGGTGGATGGTTCAAGTCGTCCCGGCAAACCCGAGGATATCCGCGAGATTTTCGATGCCGTCACTAAGGGCGTGCTTGACCCGAAGGACCGTCCGGATGGCAAGATGTTCCGTTTGGGTCCCGTTGTGATTGAGAACAGTCGGGGCAAGATTCTCCATCAGGGTGTTTCCTCGGAGCCCGAAATCATTGACCTCCTTGACAAGATGATAGAGTTGGGCAATCGCGAAGATGTCCCAAGCCTCTATGCAGCCTCAATCTGCCATTTTCTCTTTGAGTACATTCACCCCTTCTATGACGGTAACGGAAGAACGGGGAGATATCTTCTCGCGTTGAGCCTGAACGAGACGTTGTCGCAGCCTACGGTGTTGTCGCTCTCCAGGACGATTGCTGAGAATAAAACCGCATATTACAAGGCGTTTGACGTGGTGGAGAGGCCCCTTAATGGTAGCGAGGCTACTCCGTTTGTTGCAATGATTCTTGATTTGGTCGAGCAAGCGCAAGATGCCGTTCTGAGTGATTTGGCCGAAAAGCGCGTACAACTCGATGATCTTAAGCGGGCGATCGATGAGCTTGACGATACGTTTACCGAAAGGGCAAAAGATATTCTGTTTTATGCGGCACAGATGCATATCTTCGGTGCCTTTGGCGAATCTACGCTTGATGGTGTGTCGGGCTATCTCGATGTGACAAAACCGACAGCGAGTAGGTCATTGTCGAGCCTAATCGCTGCCGGATATTTAGAAAAGGTGTCCGCAAGGCCGCTCGTGTGCAAGATGACGGTGGCGGGACTTAATCTGCTCGGGCTAGAGTGAATATCGGTTATCAGACAAATGAACACTCCGAGCGCTTGCCCGCCATTCCTCCATGGTGTGAAATCGCTCTTATCCCATTGAGGCGCCTTTGAGGTCACCAATGGACTGTTGCGGCGAGCGGTGAAAGCTATGATTCAATTTCGTTTGACACGTACGCCAGGAGTTCATCGTCTAAGGCCTTCAGAGAGTTCTTGATTTCCCGCCTGCGCTCGCGAGCCTGTTCGATTTTTGCATCACATTCTCGTTTTGCCTTGAATTCGAACGGGCTGAAAAAGGAACGTCTGCTCTTAAGCTCTCGAAGTTCGTTCCCCAAACGGTCAAATTCATCTTCGAGCGCTTGTTTTTGCGACTTTTTAATAGGATTATCTAACCAATATTTGGCTTGGAGTTCTGCTTCTTTTTCAGCGCGCTCACGTTCCTTCTTCTTCTCGGGGTCGTATTCGTCACGCTTTGCCATGTCCTCTTTGAGGCGTTCCTTTCGTAACGTGATCGACTCGGCATTTAGTGAAAAGCCTTCCTTCACGCTATTTGATACATATGCGCCGTGGGCTCTCGTATAGGTTTTATGTCCAATGTTCAACTCTTCAATTACACATAAGTTTGACCACACATTGAACAATAGCTCGGGTGCCAAGATAAGACCTGTAATCGAACGGCCCTCAGTCTCTGTCTCTAAGAATTTAATCGCGGTTCTCAACGCTAATTCATATCGAATGTATACGAGCGTGCACATGTCGAAAGCGTCCTCTTCTGCGGACTGGTCGACGCCGCTGCCGTCAAGATAGTAATCAAAAATGTTGTTGTTTTCCCACTTGTCTCGCCATTTGGTCACACCGTCTACTACAGAACTGTTGATGATGCTTGCTGCTGTAAAATACATCCGTGGTATCTCTTCAGTAAAGAGGTACTTCTCCATGTCTGTATCATTTAAAGCGTGGCGTTGACCGTCAGAAATATCCGGAGAGTTGAGCCTTTCTTCCTTTGCTTTACAAAAAGTAAAGGAAAGCTTGCCAATTGCTGTCCATTGGCTTTTTCTTATTTCGAGATGGGATGCCAGTGTATCTGTAATCAACGCGAGATTATTATCTGATGGTGTGTTGATTATTGGCTCGGCATACAAAGAGCTGGCTGCTTCGACAATATCATCGAGGTGCAGTTTTAAACTTTTGATAACGCTCCACGCATGAATTAGGCCTTCACAGGTTTTTACTTCATTTGGAAGCAGCTGAAAGGTTTTGAGAAAACAGTCCGAAGATTCGCGAAGGCGATTGTTTTTAATTGTCAGTTGCCAGTCGATTGCTATTGACTTGATTGCCCAAGCATCAATGTTGTCTAAATCAATCTCTAACACCTTGTTCGCATATCGTTCGGCTTCGCAGAAGTTTCTAGTTTCGCATGCAGTTTTGGCCAACTTGAGCAGCCTTTTTGCATCAGCCGTCTTGTCTGTTTTCACCGTGCCTTCGACTTGAACAACGCCTTCGACCATCATTTTCTTTGCGGACTCGAGCGTATATTTCATACCGCAGTTTTGGTAGACGAAGAAATCCCCATCTTTGACGATTTCGGTGCCGCCGCAAAGTTCACATTTCAGGGCTTTCATGAAGCTAGACCTCTTTCTTTTCAACGATATATATCCATGCAAGAAGCGTTTCTTTGCGAATGAGAATCCGGGCAGTAATTCTTTTGCCGTCGCGATCTTCGATTAGCACCAAACCGGTTGGAAACAGATACGTCTGTCCGTGTGCAATCCCATTTCGTAGATGGCGAAATAGGCACTGCATTCTGTTTTCATCACCGCTGCGGCGCTCGATGGAGTTGTCCTCTCGGAGCGTTAGTTTGACATCTTTGTGTAGAACCGCTCTTGGGTGTTCGGCGCATATTTCTTTATCTAGGGCCATGTTCTCCAGAGTTCCATCAATGGTCTGGCTTCCTATGAAAATGAAAGAGGTTATCCCGGACGCCTTTAATAGCTTTCTCTCTAGTATCTTGATGGAGGGTCCGTTCCAACCTAATGACGTCAACGTCCGCTGCGTCGACAAAGCGGTCTTATCTTTTGCGATGGGTGCTTGCAAAACGTAGAACCGAAATAGCTCTGACAGCTCGTCTGGCGTAAAGCAATCTGATAGAGGGGCTCGATAACCTTCGAGTTTGAATTTAGTGCTGTCGCAGGCGTGTTGATAGTTTTCATTGACGTGTGATTTATTGGTTCCCATACCCGGCTTCCTCTAGAGCTTATTTATGATTTCCTGCTGACGGATATATGCTTTTAGTTGCTTACAAGTATCTTGGGTGTCGGGGAGCGAATTTGCTTTTACCGCTTTGTCGAGATTTTCGATAGCGATAGGTATCAAATTTGAAAGGGGCCGGTTTTCCGTTTTATCTGAAACGGGGTTTGCGTAGCGCATAGTTTCCAGAACGTCTGCGATTGCCGGTTTCAGATCGCTAGGTGCTTCTTCTAGGAGCAGTTCGAGTTTGATTTTGTTTGATTTCATTGAATTGGTAAGTGTCGAGACATGTTCCTCGACATCTGAGGTTTGACTCTCGGATGCATTTGCTACACACAGCGTAATTACTGACGTGCCAAGTAAAAGGATGCTGAAACCCGAAAGAACGGACAACGCATCGGTCTTTAGCGCTGCTCCGAAAAGAACTAGGGTCAGCTGGATTGCAAATGAAGCCCCCATGAGGACTGTCTTGGAAATACCAAGCAGTTTTAGTTTCTTTGCGGGGTCATGAAGGATGACTGCGACCAACAAGGAGAGCGCAACCAAAGAGAATGCGCTCTCAATCCAAAAAGTGGTTGAGGGTCCAAATAAAAGTATTGTCACGCTTTCGATAGCTATGAAGAGGGCTACGGGGATTGCTGCAATATATGCCTGTGTGTTCTTCATTACGACCTCCGTGCTCCGCACTCGGGACAGAACTTCTCGGTTCCAGAGAAGCGATATCCACACTCGGAGCAGAACTTTGCAGCACTTTGCTGCGAATTGGTATCCGCAGGGATGGGCTGCGTCGCGGACGTGCCGGTCGCTTGTGAGAGTGCACCGGTCATAACTGACCCCATGGTTCCGCCGACACCGGCCATTACGCCCAGGCCAATTCCCATGTTTGCGTATTCGCCAGTCGCTTCGTTTTGGGCCATCTTTTCGGCAACATCGAAGCTGCGTTCCTGTTGATAGGTATAGCCCTCGATTTGCCGTTTTTCTGCGCGTGCTTTTGCGGAGATTACGGTGCGCTGCGCCGCAGTTTCTTGTTCGATAATGCTGACCTGTCGTTTTATCTGTGCTTCGCGTACGTCGGCATATTGCTTGAAATGGAGGTCCTTAAACTTCTCGTATACCGGATCGCCTTCGGGTTTGACGATTGCGGTGACCAGCATTTGCGTTAATGAGAGGCCGTATGCGGCAAAGTCGGGAAGCAGCTTGTTCTTAAGCGAGTCGGATAACTCTTCAAGGTGTGCATCAAGTTCGAAAATGGAGAGTTTTTGTTCGGTAATTACTTGTGCAAGATGAGTTTTTATTCGAGTTTGCAGGAAAGCTTTGAAATAACTGATCAGCTTGTCCTGGGAGAGCAAAGCTTCGGTTCCAACAAGCTTGAGAAGGAGCCTGCGGGGCTCTTTTACAGCAAGAGCCATCTCTCCGGACGCCCCGAGCGAGAGCGGAAATCCATAAGTCGGTTCCATGAACTGAATCCTGGAATTGGTTCCCCAGCGGATGCCCATCTGCTCGATGAGGTTAACAAAGTAGACCTCTGAGTGAAACGGGCTGACACCACCGGTCGTTATCTTCGAAATGCCGTTCAGTAACGGTAGATTTTGAGTCTCAAGTTCATGCCTGCCTGGTCCAAACGAATCCAGGGCCTGTCCATTAAGGAAGAAAATTGCTTCTTGGGTCTCGTGAACAATGAGTTGCGAGCCCGTATTGAAGTCTTCTGAGGGGTGTTTCCAGATAAAAGTTTGGTTGTTGCCCTCATATTTGATGACATCCGTGATGCTCATAGTCACCTTGTTTCCATGGTTAGTAATGTTGATTTGCTAAGATAGCCGTCGTTGCTACGACGGCAAAAGTGGTGCTGAGACCCAGGCGCAGGATGTCGCCGGGGTACAGCCGGGCGGGTGCTCCGGTGCTGATGTCGAGTTCGTTGTTGTCGGCTGTTCGAATCAGATGCGTGCCGTTGGTCGAACCGAGGTCTTGTGCGTACCAAGCATTGTTCTCGGCGAAGATACGGAGATGTCTGGCGGAGACATCCAGCCCAACATCGGTGACAGCGCCGTCTTCGAGTGCGAGCGCTCCGATGGTGGTGCCCATGGCAGAAGGCTCAATGACATAAGGGCCGCCGATGACGAGTTCGTTATCGATCCTGATAAGGCCGATCGCATGTTCGGTGCCCGTTTGTTTTAAATCGCATGGACAGAAAGAAATACTTGAGGGGGTAAACGACCTGACATTCTCTGCGAATTCAAAGCGGTTCCTGATGTACGCGATAGCACGGGCCGGATCGCACCAACAGGCGGTCGAAACAACGAGCGCGATTGAGATAAGAGCCCTGTCATCTTTGTCTGGCTGGCAGCTGACGAGGCGCGAGGCGGCGTTCCGGTAAAGGAACCCATTGCGCCCACAGGCACTGAGCGCTTGAGCCATCGCGTCAGTTGCTGCCGCAATCATGGTATAGATGTCGGCGTCCGAATACCCTTTTTCCTGTAGCTTGTGCAGGATTTGATTCGATGCGCAGGACCAGTCGGTAAAGTAGCGATCTTCTAGGGAGCCCGGCTGCGAGTGCACAATCGTGCGCGAAAGCCAGCTGGTGTCCTGTGCCATTTGGGCGGTAGGCTGTCCATTTGTTAACGGCAGATCGGATAGTAACAGTTCAGCAAGTGCGCGATGGCTCAGGGTAAATGAAGTCTTGAACAGGGAGAACATGACCTCGAGCGGTGTTTGCCGTCTTGGCATGATACTCTCCCTTCCTTGACCTTATTCGCTAAATAAAGGATAAGGGTGCCACTAGCCGATTTTACTGTGCAACAAATTGCACGTCGGCGAGCGGTCGTGCTGCCTGATGCGCTTGCTCCAGAATGAGAGCTGGTTATCTTAGGGGTGCTATACGGTCTCGTTTTGATTAGGATGGCATGACTCAACCGCCCTTCGGGAAACTGTGCCCCGGAATGGATAACCAGATTGGGATGTAGTTTCCGCAGTCCCGACCCGTTGCGGAAACGGTGTCCCAGAATCGGCGTTCGAAACGGGATGCAGTTTCCCTTACAAACAGAACAAGGCGCGCTGCCTGCGGTTGATGCAGACAGCGCGCCTTTTGCGTTGAGCTCCGTTGAGGTCCGAAATCGTGGCTTGCGACCTTTAGGAGCGGGCGGCTCCGTCGACGGGGAGCACGGCGCCAGTGACGTAGGAGGACATGTCGCTCGCCAGGAAAACAAAGGCGTTGGCGACATCCTCGGGCTCGCCCATGCGACCCAGCGGAATGGTGGCGATGATGGGCTTGATGACCTCTTCGGGCAGGTTGGCGACCATATCGGTCTTGGTCACGCCGGGTGCGACGGCATTGACGCGAATGCCCATGGAGGCGAGCTCGCGCGAGAGCGACTGGACCATACCGTTGACGGCAAACTTGGACGTGGGATAGCCAACGCCGGAGGGCTGGCCGTACTTGGCGACCATCGAGCTTGTGGTAGTGATGGTGCCGCCGTGGCCGGCCTCGGTCATGATCTTGGCGGCAGCCTGGTGGCCGTTAAAGACGGCGACGACGTTGAGGTCCATAACTTTGGCGAACTCCTCAGCCGTGTAGTTGAGCAGCGGCGAGCGCTGGGAAATTCCGGCGTTGTTGACGACCGTGTCCAAGCCGCCCATGTCGGCTGCAGCCTGGGTAAAGGCCTCGGTCACGGCCTCGAGTGAGGTGAGGTCGCAGGAGCGGCCCCAGACCTTGGCGTCGGGATAGGCGGCCGCCAGTTTCTCAACGGCCGCGTCGGCAGTCTCCTGGCGCGAGCCAAAGACGGTGACGGCAGCGCCTTCCTCGATAAAACGGCAGGCGATCGCATAGCCGATACCGCGCGTGCCTCCGGTGATGATTGCTTTCTTGCCCTCGAGCAACATGGTGCTTCCTCTCATCGCGGGCGGACATTCGCAGCACAGCGTAGCCGTAACCGGAATCGGCCGTGTTTGCATATCGGTGAACGGTAGCCCGCGTTACCGATGAGCGGCTCGCGCAAATGTGTCCTGTCGTTGTGCTTAGGGCAGGAGACAAAAGGGCTCCCATCCCACATCGGACGGGAGCCCTCAAAGCGCGTATTGCTAGGCGAGCGTTGGGTTAGTTGGCCATAACGCCTTCGGTCCAAGCCTCAACGTCCTCAATGCGCAGGACGTTGGCGACCTCGGCCACGCAGTCGACGCTGGCAAGCTCGGCGGCGGCAGCCTGGGCGTCCTTCTCGAGCGCGCGGTGCGTCAGGAAGATGACCGAGCAGGTATCGCTGGCGCCCGACTTGCCGTCCTCGACCTGGTTGATGAGCGAGATCGAGATGTTGTGCTTGGCAAAGATGTCGACCGTCTCGGACAGGGCGCCTACGCGGTCGGCGACCTTCAGGCGCACATAGTACTTGGTCTGGAGCTCGTCCATGGGCTTAAAGGCGAGGTTGTGACCATAGGGCTCAATCTCGGGCAGCGGAGCCACACCGCGGCTGATCTGCTCGGAGAGCGACAGGATATCGCCCACGACGGCGCTCGCGGTGGGGAAGGAGCCTGCGCCGGCACCGTAGAACATGGTCTCGCCCACGGCGTCGCCTACCACGTAGACAGCGTTCATGGCGCCGTTGACCTTGGCAAGCATGTGGTCGGCGGGGATCAGCGTGGGATGCACGCGGACGTCGACGCCGGCGTCGGTATTGCGGGCGATGCCGAGCAGCTTAATGGTGTAGCCGAGCTCGCGGGCCTGGGCGATGTCCTCGGCGCCGATGGTACGGATACCCTGCTGGTAAACATCGTCGGTGGTAACGCGGGTGCCAAAACCGATGGAGGCGAGGATTGCCGTCTTGCTGGCGGCATCGAAGCCGTCGACGTCGGCGGACGGGTCGGCCTCGGCATAGCCCTTTGCCTGGGCGTCGGCGAGCACGTCAGCGTAATCGGCGCCCTCGGCGTCCATGCGCGACAGGATGTAGTTGGTGGTGCCGTTGAGAATGCCAGCGATGGTCAGGATCTTGTTGCCCACCAGGTCGTGCTCGAGCGTGCTGACAATGGGGATGCCACCGCCGCAGCTGGCCTCGCACTTAATCTGCACGCCGCACGCGCGCGCCTTCTCGGCGAGCGTCTCGACATGACGGCCCAGCAGGGCCTTGTTGGCAGAGACGACGTGCTTGCCGTTCTCGAAGGCGGTGGTGAAGATTTCGGTCGCGGGGTGCTCGCCGCCGATGAGCTCGACGACGATATCGACGGCGGGGTCGGTGACGACGTCGTGCCAGTCGCTCGTAAAGGCCTCGCGCTCAATACCGGCAGCTTCGGCCTGCTCCCAGGCAAGCGCGCAGGCGCGGGTCAGCTTAAGGTCGATGCCGTAGGCGGCCAGGTACTCATCGTGGTGGCTCTTGATCAGACGGGCCACGCCGCCGCCGACGGTTCCAAGACCGATCAGACCGACGTTCACGGTGCGCAGGGGTTCGCTCATAGATAGCTCCTTCGTGCATCTTATGGATGGATTAACCGCTTAAAGGTTGAGTGCATTCTAGCGTGAACCGAGGGCGCGTGCTCGCCAGGCAACAGGAGTCGCACAAAACGGCACCCCCGAAACGCTGCGGAAACATTGGAAACATGCTCGCTACAAACGGAACTCCGTAACAAACTGTCAACGTTTGCACCATAAGGTTTGCCCTGTACCGCAAGACGGCCGCACCGCGGCCAGCGAAAAGGGGGACACCATGCTTAGCATCAACAACGTACTTAACCGCAGGAGTTTCCTTGTCGGAGCCACGCTTATTTTTGCCCCGATCTATTTCACCCCAGCGTCCGTTTTGCTCAAGAACGCCAAGGACATGAGCTACGACATGACACTAATGGGTGCCGACGGCATGGACAGCCTATGTAATCCAGGACGGCAAGTACATCTCCGCCTAAGTGCATATAACGAGACCGGTGAGGCCGTTTTATTCAGGGCAAGGGCGCTTGTAACAGAACAGAAACATTACTTTCACATAATAAAGTGGCTAAACTGCATAAACTGATAGAAATACGCATAAATATGGATAAATGGACAAAGCAAAAGAAAAGTTGAAATAATCGCCACTTTTCTCAACTAAAGCGTCTACTATTTTGCGAACGCCGAACACGGCGAAGGATGGCCTGTCGGGTAACCGAAACCCGACGAGATTTGAGAGGAGAGCCGCATGTCGAGCCTCACCGGTAAGTCATTGAACCCTGTTATGAATCGCAGGAGCGTTATCGCGAGCGCAGCAGGTCTGGGGGCGATGTCCATTCTAGCTGGTTGCTCCTCCAACGGCGGCGACAGCGGTTCCGCTTCGAGCGACGCTTCGTTTAAGATCGGCACCATCGGCCCGCTGACCGGTGCCAACGCGTCCTACGGCAAGTCCGTTACCCAGGGTGTCGAGCTTGGCTGCAAGGATTTCTCGACCAAGGAGTTGCCGCTTGCCAGCAAGGCCGAGGATGACCAGGCCGACGGCGAGAAGGCCGTCAACGCCTTCAATACCCTGCTCGACTGGGGCATGCAGGCCCTCGTCGGCCCGACCACCACGGGTGCGTCGGTTGCCGTTGCCGCCGAGTGCGGTAACGACCCCAAGACGTTCATGATCACCCCGTCCGCGTCCTCCGAGGACGTCACCGACGGCAAGGATTGCGTCTTCCAGGTTTGCTTCACCGACCCCAACCAGGGTGTCAACGCTGCCAAGTTCCTGGCGCAGAAGTATGCGGACGAGAAGTTCGTGCTGTTCTATAACTCCGGCGACGCCTATTCTTCGGGCATCGCAGATTCCTTTAAGGCCCAGGCCGCTGAGTCCAAGCTCGAGATTGTTGACGAGGAGACCTTTAAGGACGACTCCGCCACGAGCTTTACGAACCAGCTGACCAAGGCCAAGCAGGCCGGCGCCACCATGATCTTTGCGCCGATCTACTACACGCCGGCGTCCGTCCTGCTCAAGAACGCCAAGGACATGGGCTACGACGTCAAGATGATGGGCTGCGACGGCATGGACGGCATCCTGGGCGTTGAGGGCTTCGATACCTCTCTTGCTGAGGGTCTGCTGCTCATGACCCCGTTCTCCGCCGACGACGAGAAGAACGCCGACTTCGTCAACGCTTACAAGGATAAGTACGGCGATACCCCCGACCAGTTTGCCGCCGACGCCTACGATGGCGTGCACGCGGTGGCCGAGGCCCTCAAGGAGGCCGGTCTTGGTGTCGACGCCGACCCGACCGAGGCCGCCGAGAAGCTGTCCAAGGCTATGCTCAAGATTACCGTTGACGGTCTGACCGGCAAGCTCACCTGGAACGATAAGGGCCAGGTCCAGAAGGAGCCCACGGCGTACGTCATCACCGACGGCAAGTACGTACAGGCCTAATTGGCCGCCTTACATAGAGCGGTTTTGATCCCAAGCAGGGGAGGTTTTGGCCTTCCCTGCTTGCTTGGTATCTAGGGACGATGTAACGTCCCTGTTTCATACATCAACTGGAAACCTATTCGAAAGGGGGATGTGGAACATGACGGTCTTTATCCAATACCTGGTCAACGGCCTGTCCATGGGCAGCGTCTACGCCATCATCGCGTTGGGCTACACCATGGTCTACGGTATCGCCAAGATGCTGAACTTCGCTCACGGCGACGTCATCATGGTCGGTGCCTATGTCTCGTTCTGCGCCACGTCGTATCTCGGCCTCCCGGGCTGGGTATCTGTAATTTTTTCTTGTGTGGTCTGCACGGTTCTCGGCGTTCTCATTGAGGGTCTGGCCTATAAGCCGCTGCGCCAAGCAGGCCCGCTGGCCGTTCTGATCACGGCTATCGGCGTGTCTTACTTCCTGCAGAACGCCGCGCAGCTTCTGTGGGGCGCCACGCCCAAGAACTTCACTTCGCTCGTCACCTTCCAGGTGCCGGAGTTCTTGGCCAAGTTCAACGTAAGCGCCGTCTCGCTCGTCACCATCGTCGCCTGCCTGGTTATCATGGCCGGCCTGATGTTCTTTACAGGTAAGACCAAGATGGGCAAGGCCATGCGCGCCGTGTCCGAGGACAAGGCCGCCGCTCAGCTCATGGGCATCAACGTCAACCGCACCATCTCGATGACGTTTGCCATCGGCTCGGCGCTTGCCGCCATCGCCGGCGTGCTCCTGTGCTCCTACTCGCCGGTGCTGCAGCCCACGACGGGTGCCATGCCTGGCATCAAGGCCTTCGACGCCGCCGTCTTCGGCGGCATCGGCTCCATCCCCGGTGCCTTTGTCGGTGGCATTCTCATCGGCATCATCGAGGCGATGGCGCAGGCTTACATTTCCACGAGCCTTGCCAACTCCATCGTCTTTGGTGTTTTGATCATCGTCCTGCTCGTCAAGCCTGCCGGCCTCTTGGGCAAGTACGTCCCCGAGAAGGTGTAGGTGAGCGTTATGAAGTTTCTTAAAGACAAGCAGACGCGTCACGACTTTGTCACGTACGCCATGTGCATCGTGGCCTTCGCCATCGTGTTCTTTATGCAGTCTAACCACATGATTCCGCGCATGATCGCCGGTCAGCTGGTTCCCATCACGGCCTATATCGTCATGGCCATTTCCCTTAACCTCGTCGTCGGCATCGCGGGCGACTTGTCGCTGGGCCACGCAGGCTTTATGAGTGTCGGCGCCTATACGGGAATCGTCACCGCCGTCGCGCTGGAGAGCGCCGTTCCCTCCGATCCGGTGCGCCTTATCATCAGTATCGTGGTCGGCGCCATCGCTGCCGCCATCCTGGGCTTCTTGATTGGCATCCCGGTCCTTCGTCTGAGCGGCGATTACCTGGCTATCGTGACGCTGGCCTTTGGCGAGATTATCAAGGAGATCGTCACCTGCCTCATTGTGGGCGTCGATTCCCGCGGCCTGCATGTGATCTTTAACATCACGGGTAACTCCACGATCGATGACCTGCACCTGCTCGAGGACGGCACCGCCATTATCAAGGGCGCGCAGGGCGCATCGGGCGTGTCGACCTATTCGACCTTCCTTGCCGGCGCAATCCTGGTTATGGTCGCGCTCGTGATTGTGCTCAACCTGGTTCGCAGCCGTACCGGTCGTGCCATCATTGCCGTGCGCGACAACAAGATTGCTGCCGAGTCCGTGGGCATCTCCGTCACCCAGTACCGCATGATCGCCTTCGTGGTTTCCGCTGCCCTCGCCGGTGCTGCCGGAGCCCTGTTCGGCGGTAACTTCTCGCAGCTTTCCGCCACTAAGTTCGACTTCAATACGTCCATCCTCATTCTGGTGTTCGTGGTCCTGGGCGGCCTGGGCAACATGCGCGGCTCCGTTATCGCTGCGGCGCTGCTCACGGTGCTCCCCGAGCTGCTCCGTCAGTTCTCGGACTACCGCATGCTCATCTATGCCATCGTGTTGATTCTGGTCATGGTCTTTACTAACAACCCACAGCTCAAGGCGTTCTTCGCACGCATTAAGGACCGCTTTGCTTCCAAGAAGGAGGTGGCAGCCGATGCCCAGTAAGTTTGAGTTCAACAAGGGCAAGATGGTCCCGTATCCTTCTGGCGCCATCGTTCCCGACCGCGACTTGGGCCAGCGCCCGGCGCTCGAGTGCATCCACCTGGGCATTGAATTCGGCGGTCTTAAGGCAGTCGATGACTTTAGCCTGACCATCGGCAAGACTGAGATCGCCGGTCTCATCGGCCCCAACGGCGCCGGCAAGACCACGGTCTTCAACCTGCTCACCAAGGTGTACCAGCCTACGCACGGCACCATCCTGCTCGACGGTGAGGACACCTCGGGCAAGTCGGTCTACCAGGTCAACCGCATGGGTATTGCCCGTACGTTCCAGAACATTCGCCTGTTCAACACCATGACGGTGGAGGACAACGTTAAGGTCGGCCTGCACAATCAGGAGCGCTACTCCGGCTTTGAGGGCGTGCTGCGCCTGCCGACGTATTGGAAGCACGAGAAGGCCGCCCACGAGCGCGCCATGGAGCTGCTGTCCATTTTTGACATGGAGCACCTGGCAAATGAACAGGCCGGCTCGCTTCCTTACGGCGCTCAGCGTCGTCTGGAAATCGTCCGCGCGCTTGCCACCAACCCCAAGTTGCTGCTGCTCGACGAGCCTGCCGCCGGCATGAACCCGTCCGAGACCGCAGAGCTCATGGCGAACATCGTCAAGATTCGCGACACCTTCGGCATCGCCATCATGCTTATCGAGCATGATATGTCGCTCGTCATGAACATCTGCGAGGGCATCTGCGTGCTTAACTTTGGCAAGGTTATCGCCAAGGGCACGGCAGAGGAAATCCAGAACAACGACGCCGTTATCGAGGCGTATCTGGGTAAGCAGGATAAGGGGGAGAACTAAATGGCAGAGCCGATGCTTTCCGTCTACAACATCAACGTCTGGTACGGCGCCATCCACGCCATCAAGGACATCTCCTTTAACGTCAACGAGGGTGAGATCGTTGCTCTGATCGGTGCGAACGGTGCCGGTAAGTCTACGACGCTTAAAACCGTCTCGGGCCTGCTGCGTTCCAAGACCGGCTCCATCAAGTTTATGGGCGAGGACATTACTCAT
>OHUN01001020.1_pt1 | contig 13891 bp, 10 predicted proteins | sample 1579211 | NCBI WGS metagenome assembly OHUN01 (sample SAMEA3879560, study PRJEB24766) | human gut metagenome | biome: human-associated habitat; feature: feces | place: USA | collected 1985/1987
AGCAGGAAAAGGCACTGGAAGCACTGGGCTTTGAACTGCCCGACCCGGACAAGCCCCTCAGCCGCCGCAACAACCGCAAAATCACCTTTGATGCCGCCTGCCGGAAAATGCTGTTTGATATCGCCCAGCGGCACGGTCTGGAATTGGAGGAAGAAGCAGAATACGGCAACCGCAAATATCTGGAAAAGCAGGACTTCATCCTTGCCAAGCAAAAAGAACAGCTTGCCGCCCAGCAGAGCAAGCTGGATGAGCTGACCCTGAAAGTTTCGGACATGGAGACCCTGCTGGAGGATGTTTCGGCTGCGGCCTATGACAAGGCGGTGGAGGTCGTGACGGACGTAGTGCGCACCGAGACCCGCAAAGAAGATATGCGGATGATCGAGGACACGAAGAAGTGGGTGCTGTCCCCGGAGCGCAAGGCTTCGCAGCCCACGAGAGAGTACGCCGCTCATCGGTTGGACACCGTGTTGGACAAGTTCCTCAAGACCATGCAGACCACCGCTGCCCGCTTGCAGGAGAAGCTCCTGAAGCCGGAAGCCCGGCAGAAAGGCAAAGAACAGGTCAAGGAGAAAGCAAGGGATTCGGTGCTGCAGCTGCTGAACCGCTTGCAGGCGGAACAGGCACAAAACAAACCAACGGCACAACCCCGCACACAGGAGGGGCACTCGGAAATCTGAACCTCATCGGGAAGCGTTCGGGGCAGAAAGCTGGCACTTTCTGCCCCGGCACCCGGTTACAAGGATATGGAGGTGCAAGTGAAAGAAGTTCCGATTTGGCAAAAGAGTAATCTGACCTTGGAGGAAGCGGCGGCTTACTCTGGGATCGGTATCAATAAACTGCGGTCAATGACCGATAGCGATGAATGCAAGTTCGTCCTTTGGAACGGAACCAAACGGCTTATCAAACGCCGTAAGCTGGACGAATATCTGGACATGGCATTCTCGATCTGATGCGGTGTAGAAAATTGACCGTTTGATGTTGCAGGGAGTCTTGCGTCATGGTATACTCATGGCGTAAGGCTCCTTTTCAACATTCTGTGCATGAAAAGGAGAGTTTATATGCAAAGACGTAAAGATAATAAAGGCCGTGTTTTGAAGGATGGCGAGGTCTACCGCAAGAGCGACGGGCTGTATATGTACCGTTGGACTGCAAAAAACGGAAAACGTCATACCATCTATGATGCAACCTTGGAGGGGCTGCGCGAAAAGGAAGAGAAGATCCAGCACGATTTGGCAGAGGGCATCCGCATCCCGGAGTGCAGCCTGACCCTGAATGACCTGTTTGAACTGTGGCGTAAGAACAAGGTGGGCTTGAAAGAGCATACTTTCGCCAACTACGTTTATATGTACAATCGGTTCGTCCGGGATGAAATCGGCATGATGAAGCTCAAGGACATTCGCAAGTCGGATATCCGCAGCTACTACAATGGCATCGTCCGCAACGGCAAGATGGCGTTGAACACGCTGGAAACCATCCAGAATGTTCTCCATCAGGTCTTTGCGGTGGCGGTGGACGATGAGTACATCCGTGTGAATCCCACGGATGGTGTCCTGACGGCCATTAAAGCCGCCCACCAGTACGAAACGCCCAAACGTCACGCTCTGACCCTGCCCCAGCAGCAGGCATTTCTGAATTTCATCAAGAAAACGCCGAAGTTCCAGCACTGGCTCCCGATGTTCACCTTCATGCTGGGTACCGGATGCCGTATCTCGGAAACGGTTGGCCTGTGCTGGAGCGACATCGACTTCGAGAGTGGGTTTATCACCATCCAGCACAATCTGGTGTACCATGACCACGAGGTGGGCGGCTGCTATTTCACCATGTCCACCCCCAAGACTGCTGCAGGCAAGCGGGCAATTCCGATCTTGCCCGAAGTGCGGAAGGCACTGGAACAGGAGCGCGCCAACCAGCAGGAACTGGAATTGGTGTGCGAATACGAGATCGACGGAATCTCGGACTTCGTATTCCTGAACCGTTTCGGCCAGCCGCAGAATCCGCAGACGGTCAACCGCGCCATCAAGCGCATCAGCGTGGCATACAACGAAGCCGAGCTGGAAAAGGCCGAAAAGGAAAAGCGAGAACCGCAGTTGCTGCCGCCCTTCTCCTGCCATAATCTCCGGCACACGTTCTGCACCCGGCTGTGTGAGAATGAGACCAACCTGAAGATCATTCAGGACATCATGGGACACAAGGACATCAGCACCACGATGGAGATTTACGCGGAAGCCACCAAGGAAGCCAAAGCCCATTCCTTTGCAAATCTGAACGGTAAACTGGGCATTTCGGTCTGAAATCCACTACACCAACTACTACACCACTTTTACACCAAATTGCCGGTAAGTTGTGGAGAGCTGCGTAGAGTGACGTACGGGAGCAGGAAAAAGGAAGCCGCATGGATAGGCTTATAAAGGAAAATAAAGCCATTTGTGAGCCTTCCTTGACCTGTCCCCACGATGAAGCCCATCGAGCAGTAAATTTCCAATTTTAAGATAACAAAGCCTGAAACTTCTTGATGTACCGAGAAGTTTCAGGCTTTTTCTTTTGACGAATTTCCAGCGAAAACTACGCCATACGCCAATTTTACGCCAAACGATGTAGGATTTTGTGCAGAGCAAAAAGAGCGTTGTTCGCGTTTGCGCAGCGAAGTGGAGCAATGAAAGCCCCAGTGGGGCTTTTAAGCGACCGAACGGTCTTGCGTAAGCAAGATGGAGGGGCCCCGCCCCGACAAGTTCGCGTTTGGTGTAAGAATCGGGCGTGTGGTGGATGGGTGTAGACCTGCAAAGGGCTACATCAAAAAGTGGGTTCATGGATCTGCAAACGGACAGCTGGAACTTTCCACCACAGAAGAAGTAAATGGGAAGAATATGGAGAAGAGCACAATGGAAAAGTTGAAAATCAGATTCCATCATGAAACTAATGATCTGGACTATGTCCCTGTTGGTGATTATTATCTTCCCGACCTGACTTTAGATGAACAGTTATCTGCTCACTGTTGACGAACAAGTGCACGAGCAGTTAAATCTTCTCATTCAGCAGATGTCAAATGCTGAAGGCGTGATTGAAGAATTGAAAGCTGCCAACCAGATGGAATGGGTACAGAGAATGAACGATATTCAAAATCGAGCAAAAGAAATGGTCTTTTTCGATTGATTGAGTCAAGTTATCAATAAAGAAACAGCACGCCAGGGCTTTTAGTTCTGGCGTGCTGTTTCTTTACTGGGTATTTTGTCTAAATTTCTATTGCTACACATAATGTATAGTTGTATAATAGACAAAAGTGTGCTCCCCTAATAAAAAATGAAAGGCGGAACTGAGATGGCAAAAACAGCACAGGGATTTCCTACAAAAGAGTTTTTTGTGGGAATGCTTACTCGTGATATTGAGTTAAATGATGCTATTCTTGATTTGCTGGATAATTGTCTGGATGGTGTGGTACGTCAGAAAAAAGGCTTGACAACACGTGATACACCAGACTTTTATAATGGTTTCTACTCTAAAATCACAATAACCGATACCTCTTTCACCATAGAAGATAATTGTGGTGGCATCCCGATGGAAGTGGCTGAAAAATACGCGTTTCGTATGGGACGCTCTGCAGAAAAGTCTGATGATGAACTTCCAACAGTTGGTATCTACGGAATCGGTATGAAACGTGCTATTTTTAAAATCGGCAGGTCTGCTGTCGTAACTACGCGGAATGATGGCTGCCTCTATACTGTAACTATCCCTGAAGACTGGTCTTCGTCTGAAGACGATTGGAACTTCCCGATTGAAGAATTACACGATGACAATGTTCTTCCCACTGGAGGGACAAGCATTGAAATTAAAAATATCAACAATGGAATCGCTGAGCTTTGGAACAACGCTGATAAGCTTGGTATGTACATTAACAAGCTTATAAAGGCAATCGAGCAAAGTTACAGTTTTATTATTCAAAAGGGTTTTGAAATAAGTATCAATGGTAGAAAAGTAACTCCACTCCCTATTGAACTTCTTGTTACAAAAGAAGATGCTGGAATAAAGCCATTCATCTATACGCAGAATTTTGATGACGTAAGTGTAAAGCTTGTAATCGGATTTTATGCTCCACCTCCCTCTCCGGAAGATATCGATGATGAAAACGACTTAAAGCGTTCGACAGCAGATGCCGGATGGACGGTCGTATGCAATGATCGTGTGGTGCTATACAATGACAAGTCTCATCTTACTGGTTGGGGAGAAGCAGGCGTGCCGCAGTATCATACACAGTTCATAGGAATTCGTGGCATTGTAATCTTCGAAAGCAACAACCCGAAAAAGCTTCCCATGACAACAACCAAACGCGGTGTAGATACTTCATCATATATTTATGCTGCCGTTAAAAATCGAATGCGCCAAGGTCTAAAAATGTTTACAGATTATACAAACCGCTGGAAAGGGCAAAATGAAACAGAACGTTTGTATTCTACTGCTGCAAAACGAACCTCTGTCGGCGATTTGCTCGTTCCTGCCAGTGAACTGGAGAAAAACAATCATATCAAGTTGCGTCAAAATAAGGGTGGACTTGTTTATAGTCCGGATTTGCCAGAACCTCCAAATGACAAGCCCTATAAAGTCATTCGATACACTAAAGCATTGGATGAAATTGAAGACATCATTGAATATGTATACAATGATCGGTCTTTTTCCATTTCCCCCTCAGACGTTGGAAAAAAGTGTTTTGAAATGATTCTGGACGAAGCCAGAAAAAAAGAAGGTAATTAATATGGCCAGCCAACCATTTTATCATCTTCGGCCAAATAAAAGTATTGATCGTAATCTATTTGTGCAAACACTGATAGGCTTGACATCGGTATTTCCTGTTGCTGATTATTGGTATACAGGATTCGGATCATATATGTTTGATGATTTTAAAATATTACATGAACGCTTAAATATTTCCAAAATGATCTCACTTGAAGCCGATCCACAGGTGTTTTCTCGCGCAAAGTTCAATTTGCCGTACAATTGTATAGATGTAAAAAATATGGACAGCACTGCGTATCTGACAAGATTTATGCCCAACGATACCGACCATAATATTTTCTGGCTTGATTTTGTTTCACCATCAGGACTGGGTGCCCAATTAGCTGATTATACAACACTGCTGGAGCGATTGAATCCAGGAGATATCGTTAGAATCACATTAAACGCTAACCCGGATTCTCTTGGGAAGAAATCAGAAAATCCGGATAGTATTCGGGCAGCGCGATTAGAAACATTGAGAAGCAGAGTCAAGGATGCATACCTTCCTCCAGAACTCACAGCAGAGTGTCTTACGCGGCACAACTATCCAATAACGTTGCTGAAAATTTTAAAGGCAGCAACGTTGCTAAGCTTTGAATACAGTGCGAACTTCTTATTTCCACTTTTTTCAACAGTCTATGCAGACGGACAGCAAATGCTTACATTTACCGGCATCATTTTAAATGACCCCAGTTTGGAATCAAGAATCAGAGATTCGCTAAAGGCATACCCGCATAATACTTTTTCTTGGGATACTGAACCCAGTAGAATTGAAATCCCTGCTCTCTCGGTTCAGGAAATTTCAGAATTAAATAAGCGTTTGCCAATCACCGATCAGCAAACGCTTATGACAGATTTTCCATTTATCTTTGATGATAAGCACTTGGATGCCGTGAACAGTTACATTGCATACTACAAATACTATCCCAATTATCATTTGGTCAGCTTTTGAAAGATCACACTCAAAACCTGTTCAGCAACAATCGGAGAAACGCTGTTGCCAATTTGCCTGAAACTGTGCCATATCGTATCTGGCAGGCAAAACCAGTCCGGAAATCCTTGAAGTCTGGCCGCTTCTCGCGGCATAATAACACGAGCTTCTTTATAATGGATAGGCCGTACAGCTTGATAGCTTCCTTTTTCCGGTCCGGTACCTGCACGTAACGTTGGGCAAAATCCATCTGGATTTAAGCGCGTTGACTTTGAAATTTCATCTTTTTGGCCATAGGCCAAATTGGCATAACGTTGTGCTACCTTATCTGTATGTACTGTCGGAAGAAAGCCGTTTACTTCATGCCTTTCCATAAAGCCTTTAATATAATCAGGATCGCCAACTAATGGAGGGCGTCTTGAAACTGTATGTTCGTAAAAGAACTTCGTTTGAGAATGTTGGTGATTCGTATCAAAATAACTCGATTCCAGTATACCAAATCCGGTTTCACCATTCACTTGTTCTTTTTCGGGAAGCCCTTCAAACGCTTGGCGCACGGTCGTCATTGCGTCAGGAAAGACCTTTTTCTGTTCGATGTCTTCCTTTGTAATGGGCTTTACTTTGCCAGGGAGAAAGCCAATAAAGAAAATACGTGTACGAGTTGTAGGCGCACCATATTCGTTTGCCGCAACTTTTATGGGGAACATGCTATATTGTGAAACATGCTGGAAAGCCTTTGCTCGAATTTCATCATATTTGGGATTCATAATCCCAGGCACATTCTCTGCCAGAAAGAAAGAAGGCTGGATATCTTCAACAAGTTCAAAGAATTTAATGAAAAGGCAATTTCGTGAATCATCAACATTTCCCTGACCAATGCTGCTGAAACCTTGGCAGGGTGGGCCTCCAATAATTCCATCAGGCTTTTTGTCTTTTATCTTTACTATCTCCAGCAAAGATGAACCGGTTAATTCCATAATATCCTTACGGATATGTATGGTATTAGGAAAGTTTTTAGAATGTGTTTCAATCGCGTGTGGTTCAAGTTCAACAGCAGCGGTAACCGTAAAGCCGGCTCTTGCAGCACCTAAGCTTAACCCACCCGCTCCAGCGTAAAGATCGATTACGTTTGGCATTATTCCATTTCCTCTCCCTGACATAAAAAACCATTATATATAATACACCTTTTTTGAGAAAAAGGCAAGCAAAACAACAATTTCTTGTTGCGATAAGATTGAACCGGTGATATACTGGGAAAATAACGGTACAAAAATTTTCCCAGAGAGGATGCATACAATGTCCAAGCAGCTTCATATCCGACTTGAAGATAATGTTTTCGATGAATTATCTGATTACGCTAATGAAAACGGGCAATCCGTGCAAAACTGTGTATCAGGAGTTTTAATTAGAATGTTGAGTCAGCAGAAGTCTCAAAAAAAGGTGGATGCCTCTTTCACGTTTATTGACTTGTTTGCTGGTATTGGCGGAATGCGAATTGCATTCGATCACGCTGGTGGCCACTGCGTGTATTCCAGCGAATGGAACAAATACAGCCAACAGACTTACTTGGCTAATTTTGGCGAACAGCCAGAAGGCGATATTACTCAGGTAGATGCAAACTCTATTCCAGATCATGACATCTTGGTAGCCGGTTTTCCCTGTCAGCCTTTCTCCATTGCGGGTGTCTCTAAAAAGCAGAGCCTTGGCAGAGCGACCGGCTTTGAAGATAAAACGCAGGGAACATTATTTTTTGATGTGTGTCGAATTCTAAAAGCAAAGCGGCCAAAGGCCTTTATGCTTGAAAACGTTAAAAATCTGTGCAGCCATGATAAGGGCCGTACCTTTAAGATTATTCGTGAAGCCCTTGAAGAACTTGATTATGAAGTCTTTTTTGAGATACTCGATGGGAAGAATTTTGTACCGCAGCACAGAGAGCGTATTCTGATTGTTGGATTTGATAGAAAACGCTATGGCCATGGTTACAATTATAAATTCCGATTTGATATTACGCCCAAAACACCGAAGCCGGTTATTCGGGATATTCTGGAAACAAATGTCGATACCAAATATACGCTATCCGACAAGTTGTGGGCATATCTTCAAAACTATGCCGCAAAGCACAAGGCCGCTGGAAATGGATTTGGATATGGCATTGCCCCATTAGATGGTGTATCTCGTACGTTAAGCGCACGATATTATAAGGATGGTTCGGAAATCCTGATTGAACAATCCGGAAAAAACCCGCGGCGTCTAACTCCACGTGAATGTGCGCGACTTCAAGGATTTCCTGACAGTTTCAAAATTCCGGTTTCGGATACCCAAGCTTACCGTCAATTCGGTAATTCAGTTGTTGTCCCCCTTATGGAAAATGTTGCCACACTTATTGTAAAAGAGATTGAACGGCTGGATAATGAAAGCAGCCAGTCGAGGGATGAAATGATTATTTCTGAGGTTGGTTGAATGGAAAATATTGCACTTTATGCGATATCCGCGGCATTAAATGGTCAAAAGGTGTTTTGCAAATTCCTAGCAGCGAATGATACCGGATTGACCGGTGGTCATCAGGAAGGAATTTATATTGCAAAACCAGCCATTCCCATTCTATTTGAAACTCCGGGTGAGCGTGGACAGAATAAGGATCGGTGGGTTGAAATAAAATGGCAGGGTGATTTTATAAGGAGAAGCCGTTTTATTTACTACGGACAGGGATCACGAAACGAATATCGTATCACAAATTTTGGCAAAGGGTTTCCTTTTTTGCGTCCCGAATATACTGGTGCATTATTCGTTCTGGTTATGGATAGCGAAGAATACTATCAGGGATTTGTTCTTAACACAGAAGATGATATTAATCAGTTTCTGGATGCATTTGGTGTCAGTCCAACAGAGACAAATCGATTGATTCAAATTCGTGAAGCAGACCTTGAACTTCGCGAAAAAACAGCAATAGAAGAGTTTATTTCTGGATTGACGGTAGATTTTCCTGCATCCGAAGAAATGTCCGCAGCTGCGCGGCGAATCCAGAATGCTGTGTATGATCATGAAAACTTTATTATAGATAACCCTGATCGCAAATTGCTTGATTGGACTGATGCGGAATTCAAACTGTTTCGTGCTTTGGAATATGCACGATATGGTGATATGATAACTCATGGCTTTCCATCGGTTGAGGACTTTATAAATACAGCCAATATTGTACTGAATCGAAGAAAAAGCCGCGCTGGAAAAAGTCTTGAACACCACCTTGCTGCGATTTTTGATGGCAATGGGGTCCGTTATAAGGCTCAAGCAATCACTGAGGGCAATAAGAAACCTGATTTTATTTTTCCCTCACAGGATGCGTATCATGATGCAGCGTATTCAACTGACCGATTGGTTTCTCTTGCAGCGAAAACAACCTGCAAGGATCGTTGGCGACAAATTTTAAATGAGGCTGATCGACTTCGTGATCGGCCAAAGTATCTTTGTACCTTGCAGCAGGGGATTTCTGCTACACAGATGGACGAGATGCAGGCTGAAAATGTCATTTTAGTTGTTCCAAAACCATATATTCAGGCATATCCTGCTGATAGGCGTGAACGAATCTGGACACTGGGTCATTTTGTCACGTATGTGAAAGAAGTTGAAAATCTATAATGGCTGATATCGTTTCAAAGAAAAAACGCAGTGAAAATATGTCAGCTATTAAAAGCAAGGATACCACTCCGGAGATATATCTTAGAAGGCTGCTTTTCTCAAAAGGGTACCGATATCGTAAGAATGACAATCGTATTACTGGACATCCAGATATTTATCTTCCAAAATACAAGGTCGCAATTTTCGTGAATGGATGCTTCTGGCATAGGCATCAAGGATGTAAATATGCCTATACGCCGAAAAGCCACATTGACTTTTGGACTAATAAATTTAAAACAAATGTAACACGTGACAAAATTGTTTATGAGCAATTAACAAACAGCGGCATCCGAGTTCTCATCGTATGGGAATGCTCCATTCGGCAAATGCGCAAAGATCCTTTAAATGCAATAAATGATTTTAATAAAATCAAAACTTTTTTGGAAAGCCAGCAGAGTTTTGATGAACTTTAAATCATTTGATACGTGTCTACAATCAAAAAACGGTGAAGCGGATTCTATCTGCTTTGCCGTTTTTTATTACAAATCAGTTACAAAGTCGCTTTCAATGCTACGAAATAGCCATTTTCGCGGGCTAGTAAGTAGAGGGGTGTTTTTTTAGCTGAAATCACCTGCGAAAATGACAATTTGATTACAAAATCACCTTGAAGGGTGCCAAATGGGCATTTTCGATGGCTAGTATATGGAGGGTTCTTTTTCAGGGCACAAAATTCTGCCAGAAAAATTTTCTCAGCACCCCCTATTTCAGAGTACTTTTTCTGTTAATAGTACAGACAGCGTTCTTAAGCGCTGAACTCCGAATCTGTGACTTTTCTGTTAACTTTTGAAAACATGGTTGTATTTTGGGTGTTTTCGTCGGCTATCAATTAGAGGGATATTTTTTTTCGGAAACCCTAAATTTCGAAGATTTTCTATAAAATCTGCACCTTGAAAACAGAATAGTTCAATCGTCCGGTACTTCGCAAAAGGTACTTCTGTAACTCGTAGCCCGGCCATAACGAAGGCGGGGTGGCTGAAATGCCAATGGTGCGGTGAGAATCCGCCGCCGGACGATTCCCCACTCCTAGGGAGCCGAGGGCGAATATGGGAGACCTTAACATATTAAGCAGACCAGTGTGCTGATCTACAATTGAGAGAACTGGCGAGTACGCTGGTTCTCGATACATATTGAAGCCGGACGAGCTGTCCTTCAGGACAGCTTGCCCGGTGCAGGAGTGCAGAGGGCGCAGCCCTTTGCCCCAGTGATATGATGCTGCGCGTCATATCATACTGGGTATTGTCTGGCGCAAAACGGCGGCAGATCCAGCAGCTTCGCTGCTGCGTTCTCCCCATCAAGCTGTTGAAACGGAGGGATATTTATTTGAAGCTTACGCAATGATATAGAATTTTTCCGGAGTTGAAGAGTGACGATGCTACGAAAAAGTGGAACGATGCTTCCTACTTTCACCGAAAATTAGGAACTCTCGGTTCCTGTTCGAGTATGAGTTTCTTTGCTATACTTTTCTTGCAGAGCGAAAGCAAACTCTTCTAAGCAGAAAGCGACAAACGCCATGATCTCCCACTGAGGGAAGGAGCGGTAGGTCACTTTCTTTGCAGTATAACAAACACATAAATCCTTTTCTGAAAGGACTACCTCTCGATTCCGAGAGAAGATTTCAAGACTTGATCTTGAAATGCATGACCCTTTGCTTGGAAGAATTGTATTACTCTTGTGATCTAATAGCATGAGTGACCGTACACAAAAATACAGGAAAAGAGGGATGTCTATCTGAAATTAACACGACACAATGGACGAGCCGGAACCCACGGCACCTATAACCCCAAGCACAATGACCGCAGTTTCAACCTTCCCAACAGCGAGCACATTGACCCGGAACGAGCTAAAGGTAACATCTACTGGGACTGCTATCATGGCATCCGTTCTGCATCCGACAAGGATAAACAGACTGCTGCATTCAGCGATGTGGAGAAGATGTTCTATGAAATCCATTACGCTCACTTTGTGGAGAACCAGAACGCCCGCAATGCGAAGATTCGCCACACCGAGCGCAATCGAACCATAGAGGACTTGCTTGCAGGTAAGAAAACCTGCCCGGAAGAAACCATCTACCAGTTCGGAACGTTGGACGAACACGCATCGGTGGAAGACCTGGTTTTAGTGGTGACAGAGTTTATGTCCGAATTTCATGAGCGCTTCGGCACTCATGTTCATCTGCTGGACTGGGCACTGCATCTGGACGAAAGCACACCCCACATCCACGAGCGTCATGTGTTCGACTGCGAAAACAAGTACGGCGAGGTGGCACCCCAGCAGGAAAAGGCATTGGAAGCACTGAGCTTCGACCTGCCCGACCCGGACAAGCCCCTCAGCCGCCGCAACAACCGCAAGATCACCTTTGATGCCGCCTGCCGGAAGATGCTATTTGAAATCGCCAAGCGGCACGGGCTGGAATTGGAGGAAGAAGCGGAGTACGGAAACCGCAAATATCTGGAAAAGCAGGATTTCATCCTTGCAAAGCAGAAGGAGCAGCTTGCCGCCCAGCAGAACAAGCTGGACAAGCTGACCCTGAAAGTTTCGGACATGGAGACCCTGCTGGAAGATGTTTCGGCTGCGGCCTATGACAAGGCGGTGGAGGTCGTGACCGATGTGGTGCGCACCGAGACCCGGAAAGAAGATATGCGGATGATCGAGGACACGAAGAAGTGGGTGCTGTCCCCGGAACGTAAGGCTCCGCAGACCACGAGAGAATACGCCGCCCATCGGTTGGACACCGTGCTGGACAAGTTTCTCAAGACCATGCAGACCACCGCTGCCCGCTTGCAGGAGAAGCTGCTGAAGCCGGAGGCCCGGCAGAAAGGCAAGGAACAGGTCAAGGAGAAAGCACGGGATTCCGTTCTGCAACTGCTGAGCCGCTTGCAGGCAGAACAGGCACAGCGGAAGCTATCTACGCCGCCTACCGCCGAAAAGTCAGAAAATCGTTTTCAATAATAGTATGAGGTGATGTTTATTGAGCAAAGAAGTCAACGAAAAACGCACTCCCCGAACCGTTGCCGATGTGAAGGAAATGCTGGCCAAACACTCCAACGGCGAAATCCAGCGGACGATTCAGAACTGCATCACGATTTTGCAGAACGACCATGTGCTGGCCGATGCCATCCGGCTGAACTTATTGAGTGAGCGCATCGACATCGTAAAGCCTGTGGGCTGGCCCCGCTCCGGCAAGACGCTGAACGACACCGACATGAAGTATATTCTGCGCCGAATGGAAAAATACGGCATCTCCAGCGAAAAGAAAATCGAATCTGCTATCCGTATTGTTGCAAACGAGAACCGCTACCATCCCATCCGAGATTACCTGAACAGCCTAAAATGGGATGGAACAGAACGGATAGCCCACGTCCTGCACCACTTCCTCGGTGCTGCGGAGGACGAGTACACTTGCGAAGCTATGAAGATATTCCTGCTGGGAGCCATCAAGCGGGTGTTCCAGCCGGGATGTAAATTTGAAACCATGCTCTGTCTGGTGGGCGGGCAAGGTGCAGGGAAGTCCACCTTCTTCCGACTGCTGGCCGTTAAGGACGAGTGGTTCTCGGATGACCTGCGGCGACTGGATGATGACAACGTGTACCGAAAGCTGCAAGGTCACTGGATCATTGAAATGTCGGAGATGATCGCCACTGCCAATGCCAAGAGTATCGAGGAGATCAAAAGTTTTCTCAGTAAACAGAAGGAAACCTATAAAGTCCCCTACGAGACCCATCCTGCCGACCGTCTGCGCCAGTGCGTCTTTGCTGGCACGACCAATCGGCAGGATTTTTTGCCCCGTGACCGCACAGGCAACCGCCGCTTCATCCCTGTTCCGGTGGATGCGGAACTGGCCGAAGTCCACATTCTGGACAATGAGGAGGAATCTCGCACCTATATCGACCAGCTCTGGGCAGAAGCTATGACCATCTACAACAGAGGCAACTACAAGCTGGCGTTCAGCCCCGCTATGCAGGAAACGCTGCAAGCCCACCAACAGGACTTCATGCAGGAGGATGCGCAGGCTGGCATGATCTACGCCTTTCTGGAGGACTACACGGGTGACCGGGTGTGTTCCAAGCAGCTCTATGCGGAAGCACTGGGCAACACCAATATCCCGGCAGAGTGGGAGACCCGTGCCATTTGCGAGATCATGAACACGGGCATTTCGCGCGGCGATATCCAAGGCTGGCAGGCGCACAAGACCGCCAAGCGTTACCCGAAGTACGGCGTTCAGAAAGGCTGGGAGCGCGTAACCAGCCCCGAAACCGGGGCTGAAGATTTCTCCGAAATAACGGATGCGGAAGTCAGGCAGATGGACTTTCCCTTCTGATGAACAGCGGTTACACGGTCAGTTACAGGTTTAGTTGCGCTGCAGTTACAGCGCAAAAACCGCATGATTGCTGCGTTTTCCGCTTTCTGTAACCATGTAACCTTAAAAAGATAAGAAAAAGTATAAAGTCCACCGAATGTCCTGCATACAGAAAAAGAGAGTTTTCCTGCCCGGTTACAGGCGTTCGGTTACAAGGAATTGGA
>OHUN01001037.1_pt1 | contig 13658 bp, 13 predicted proteins | sample 1579211 | NCBI WGS metagenome assembly OHUN01 (sample SAMEA3879560, study PRJEB24766) | human gut metagenome | biome: human-associated habitat; feature: feces | place: USA | collected 1985/1987
ATGGTCTTGGTGCGACCTTTATCAGTGATGTTATGATCAGGGAGCATCATTTCCCGAATCTAGTATTCTATCCGATAGACTCACCTGTAGCAGTTCGCATATATCACGCCGTCATCCATAAACATTCCTATCTTTCCCGTCACATGGAAACCTTCATCGACCTAGCTAGGAAAACATGGAAAGGTAAAAGTAATTATTGCATAGATGATTGAATCCATGACATACTAAAAAGGACGTGAGTCATTTACTCACGTCCTTTTTAGTATGTCACAAGAAAGTGCATACAAGAAAAGTACAGTTATAGTCCAGTCCACCCCACATACTGCAACAACATAGTTACTATAGCTGCAACAAAAACCTGTCCAGCTATAATATTTATAACCCACTTAAAGTATCTGGGAAACTCCACATGTGCCATTGCAAGTCCACCCATTAATGTACCATTTAAGGGTGTAATCAAATTACTTAATCCATCACCAAACTGAAACGCCTGAACAGTAACCTGACGAGTTATACCAATAATATCAGCCATCGGTGTCATTAGCGGCATAACTACAGCTGCCTGACCGGAACCAGATGGAATTAAAATATTAATCAAAGCATTGACAACAACCATAAATCCGGCTCCCAGGACCGGTCCGAGTTGAGCTAGTGGAATGCTTACCCAATTAACCAACGTATCAAGTATTTTTCCATTGTTCAAGATAACAGAAACAGCACTTGCAATGCCAACTACAAATGAAGCCGTTACCATCGGTCCACATCCCTTTATGAACTTCTTAGCAATATCATTCATACTGAATCCTGACAAAATTCCCGCGACCACCCCCATGCCGAGAAAATATGATCCAATTTTATTTGCTTTCCACCCAAACTTAATTGTCATACCAACACATATAATGACACCTATTAAAAATGTGCCGACAACAATAGTCTGTCTCTGTGTGAGGAAGTTTTGCGTTATCTTGTCACTAGTTTTTCCTAGAGTATCATTTTCAGAAGATAAAAGCATCCCAGATCCATAATTAAGGCTTTTGGTTGGATCTTTTTTTATCTTTTTATAATAATTCCACGTTACTAAATACATAAAAATAATATTTAGTATACAGCAAACAGCACGGGGACCAGTTCCGGAAAAAACTGGAACTTCGGCTATCATCTGTGCAACACCGAGTACATTAGGATTAGCGAATCCTATTGAAAATCCAGATTGCATGCCAAAATAAATGATCATAAAGCCTAAAAAATCATCCCCGCCAATTGCCCGAGTTAAAAACATACCAATAGGAATAATTGCTAGGCCTATATTTCCAAAAACACCCGCTGAATTTCCTAAACCTAGTGAGAACATAACCAAAGCAATTGTAAGAGCTTCTTTTCCCTGCAGTTTTCTTGCCATGACTGTAAATGTTGTTGATAAACATTTATTTTCCTCAAGCATTTGTATTGCCGAACCAACAAAGAATATCATAAATATTGTTTGGCTCGACTTTATATACCCTTGAAATATAGCTTGAAGCATATTCCAAGGCGTTTGAGGATTGCCTTTGATATAATGAAAACTACCCGCAATAACACGGCTTATTTTCCCGCTAGCGACGCGATCGAAAGCGCCTGCGGGAACAATCCAAGTTAACAGCATTGCTACCGTGCATAGAATAAATAACAAAGCATAAACATTTGGAAACTTTTTAGTTAAGGCTTGCTGTTTGCTTTGCTTTTGATCTCCCCGACCATTCATAGTAACCCTCCTTTCAGGCAATTGATACTACATTTCTTCGGAAATATTCATAGCCCACCATGATTGAAGTGCACACCCATACAAAATAGCTTCCTCGTTAAAAAGAACTTTAGAGTTATGTTGCCCATATAAATATGGAGTACTCTTATCCGGCCCTGCTCCTATTGACATAGATGCAATTTGTTTTAAATGTTTAGCAATAAATGCAAAATCTTCTGAACCATACTTAATTGCTGGTTGAGAATCAATTTGATCCAATGGTATAATCTTTTTTGCCAAATCTAATAAATTGTCAACAAAATCAGGAGTAGCTACAAGAGATGGGACAAAACTATGTATTGTATACTCAATTTTTACGTCAAATACACTTTCCATCCCCTTTAATACTTCCCAAAATCGATTTTCTAAGTATTTTCGGCTCTCTTCATCATACGTACGTAGACTGCACTTCATAATAACCGTTTCTGGAATAACATTGTATGCGTCTCCTGCGTTTATAGAAGTAACCGAAAAAATATTATGTTTAAATACATTTACCTCTCTAGCTACAATACTATTGAGAACATTATAGATTTGAACAGCTATATTAATGGGGTCTTTTCCTTCAAAAGGTCTTGCACCATGGGAGCCTTTTCCATGAATAACCACATCAAAAGATGTATTCGATGCAAACATCTTTCCTTTTCCGTAGCCTAACTTACCTAGAGAAAGTTTAGCATTAACATGCATAGAAATTCCAGACACAATGTTAAATTTATTCAAAAAATCTGCATCCATAAGGCGTTTTGCGCCCTCTCCAATTTCTTCTGCAGCCTGAAAGAGTCCCACAACTGGACCTTTTATATTATGTTTTTTTAATAGGATTAGAGCACCCAATAATATCGCAGCATTCATATCATGCCCGCAACAATGGGCTCTATTAGGGGTTTTAGAAGAAAAAGGCAATCCGCTTTCTTCATTCATGGGGAGTGCATCAAGTTCGGAGCGAAGCAACAATGCACTATTGCCACCATTTCCGAGTTTTACTACAATACTTCCTTCAAATTCTTCCCAAGAAAGGTTTTTGCTTTCTAAGCGTTTTATAAGTTCAGTCTTTGACTTTACCAAATCAAAACCAATCTCAGGATATTGGTGAAGCGTTCTTCGGAATTGAATTAGTTCCGGGAGAAGCAGTTTCGCTTCTTGAATAATTTTATGCATGCTTCTACACCTCCTAGAATACTCTGCACCGCACCTACATCCGTATAGTCTATTTACATTTATAACTCGTTTGCTACTCCATCAATTTCTCAAGATTGAAATGAAGAATTTCTGGAACATTGGACAGATTATCATTTCCCAGCACAGCATTATAAACGCTCATCATCGCATCAATATTTGGGGTGGCAACATGATATTTCTGAGCAAGAATACGAATTGGCTCTATACCAAATGGCAAATCTTCAGTAAAATGCCTAAAAGAAAAATTAGTAGGAGATTTAGCGGTTTGATAACTTGGAATCGATTTGAAAGCTACATACAAATCATCATATTGACTGTCCCAAGAAAAATTAAAGAGATCTAAAAGGGATTTGGCTTTAACACCCAACTGATTTAGCAGATTAATTCTCTCTCGATCGACGGCCTCAACAAATTTCACTCCCATAGGTGATGTGTAATTCGAAGCGAACATGAGAGTCTCTTCCCCGCTGTCTATACGAGATAGATTAAATAAATCCAAGGGGCAATGCGCTAAAGGATTTGACATATTCAATGTTGTTTCAAGGACATTGGAAACTGCTGAAAATTGGGGAAAAAGTTCTTTTAACTCCTCGATGAGCCCCTCAACCGCATTACAAGGGAAGCTTCCAAGTGTTACCTTCTTCTTCATAGACTTCAAAAAGCATTTTCCAAGTTCATTAAGCGGCGACGCAAAAATTTGTGCCCCAGTTTCAGCTACTATAATTTTTTCTGCAGAAATCTCATTGCCCAGGTAATGAACGAATTCTGTAGCTCCCCAATTACCATTAAATACAATAATCCGTTGATTCTCGCGCAAAAGTCCTTTTAATTGATTTGCAATCGACTTATGGCCCTCAGCAGTAGTAAAAACCAGTATGTATTGAACTCCAGATACTGCATTTTCTAAACTGTGTTCACATGGGATTTGATAATGTCCTGTAATAACTCCAGTTGCCTCAATACCGTTTTTATTTATGATATCCACTTTCGAAGTATTACGATCCCAGCCTATAACGGTTTGCCCGTTTTCTTTTAAGTAGCATACCGCAGCTTGTCCGGTTCTTCCTAATCCTAATACTGCAAATTTCATACATTCACCTTCTTTAATCATAGTTCTTACAATAGGCATTACATAGACTGAAAGTCACAATAAGGGCAAGCCCTTATTGTGACCTTCCAGGTCATATAAAGTTACATTTATACTTCTGGATTCAATTTAAACCATCCCGCCAATTTGGCAATGATGAGAATACATACAAAAGCTACCGTCCAAGCAAGACCAACAGTCAAATTACCGTACTGAGCAATCAAGTTTGGCATCATACTCGTAAGAATACCACCTGCAATAAACGGAGAACAGAACGGTCTGCTGGCCGCAAAAGCTTCAGCGGATTCGGTTTTTAATTCTGGATCAATCAGACGAAGCAGGAGGAAACCAGTTGCTACGACACCGCAAGCAGTACCAAATACAATGATGGAGTTTTCAAACCAGTTGTGAGTGAAGAGCCGTCTGCCAAAGAAGAACAGGAGGAACGGCATGATAATCATGAACAAACCCTGTTGAATGATAAGTGGCAGTGCATACTTCACAATGACCGTAATTTTAACGGAAGAAATGGCACCGGCAACCAGGAATTCCAAAGCTAGGCCTTGGATTCTAGACATGGTAGGACGATCAATGCATTTATTCCATTTTGTATTAATAATAAGAGCCTGAACAACAAGACCACCAAGCATAGCAGCAATGAACCAGTAGAGGTTAAAGTTGAAGAAAACTTTGAGTACGCGCATAAGCAAGTAGCCAATAATAACAGCTGCACCAACGAGGCCGGCATGGAAAGCGAAGATATCAATCACGTTCCGGCTAATCGTAATATTGCTTCCGACTTCCTTACGCTCGCCATCTAAAAGTTCTTCAACTTGTTTATTGTCAGAAACGACATTATGAATATATCCCTTTCTGGCTGCATAGTTAATAGCGATCGTACCGCCTATAACCCCATACAGCAAACCAATGGTTGCAGAAGTGATAGCAAGGGAAGATCCATCCCCATAAGAAAGGCTATCAAAGACCATCTTCATCCCACCAGCAGTACCATGTCCGCCGGCCCATCCTTCTTCAACAATGGCTGCAAACAAAGGATTTACGTTCATAAAAGGAGTAAATATCAATGCGCTAAGTAAGCAGGGAATTGCATATTGGGCAGATGTGGCCAAATAAGACCATGTACATTGCCCGCCTGTTACGCGTCCTAATTTTCCAAGTTTCGGAAAGCTGCCTGTAATAAGCATCGGAGCAAGCACCAAAATAATCAAACGTCCACTTAGCGCACCCCAAGAACTGATGATATCCTTTGGAATAATGCCCAGAACTTCTGGTCCTAGGATAAGTCCAATCAGACCAGCAATTAATGAAGCCGAAATATAATACTTTCTCAAGAACTGCAGTTTCACACGAATGAAAGTCGAAAATAAAAGTAAAATTCCTAATAAGGACGCGGAAAACAATAATGAATCGACCATTGTTCCTGTAATTGGTTTCATACCGAACATAATTTAAACTCCTTTCTTAACATTGTTAAATAGAAAAATGAACACCGGCTCCAGGTCCTAAAGGTAAATCAAGGAAGAACCAAATGAGCAATTCTGCAACCATAAAAATAAAGAAACCTAATACGTAAGGCATCATATTGGACATAAGCGTTCCAAATCCAGCTTTCTTATCATATCGCTGGGCAAGAGCCAAAAGCATCCCAAAGTAGGCAAATGTAGGACAAATTGGATTGGTTACGGCATCACCAATTCGATATGCCATTTGTACAAGTGCAGGAGAGTATCCCATTAGCATAAACATTGGGACAAAAATACTTGAGAATAGTGACCATTTCGTGGAAGCAGAGCCAATCAACAGATTAAGCAGCATACTCATGCAGACGAAAAGCACTAGAATCATCGAAACAGGCAAACCGGAGAATTATAATGCGTTTGCTCCTTTTATCGCAATGATCAAGCCCAAGTTCGACCAAGAGAAGAATTTAAGAAACTGGGCAATGAAATAGAACATAGCAATATAATTTGCCATACCAGCCATTGCCTTTGTCATGGCGTTAGCAACATCATTAAAATCTTTGAAAGTACCTGCGGTATACCCAAAAGCAAGGCCAGGAATTGCAAACATAAGAGCAATCAAGACCGTCATACTTTTCATCAAAGGTGCTTTGGATGCCAGTAGAGAACCATTTTTATCGGCTAAAACACCGGTAACACAAAGGAATCCTACCACCGCTACAAAAATTACAAATGAGATAAGTGCAGCTTTAAGCCCTTTTTGCTCCTGATCACCTTGCGCTGTCATACTTTCTTTGTAATCCCCTTTGTACGTTCCCAAGCGGGGTTCGACAATTTTAACCGTAATTAGCGTTGAAAAAAGAGTTAAGAAAATAACTGACACCGCTGAAAAATACCAGTTCATGGAAGGACTCAGTGAGATATCCGGAAGCAAAAGCCGAGCCGCAGCTTCAGTAAAGCCAAAGTTAATGACGTCCATGGACGTGATCATGAGGTTCGAGGCAAAAGCACCAGACACAGACGCATAAGCGGCTAACATGCCAACCATTGGGTTTCGCCCCATTGAAGCCCAGATTAAGGCCCCCAAAGGCGGCATTACAACGAATCCTGCCCCACCGGTACAGTCAGCCATAACGCATGCAAAAACAAAGATAGCAATAACCTTCAAGTCCGATCCTTTAGAATTTGCAAGGCCCCTAAGAGCAGCATGGAAAAAGCCCGCATTTTCAGCGATTCCCACACCTAACATGCAAGTTAAGGTTAGTCCTAACGCAGGAATTCCCGTGAAGTTATTCACAAATTCCGTTAGCATCCGGACCAATCCTTGTTTGCTAAACAAATTAACAACTTGGACACTCTTGTTTGTTACTGGGTTAATCTCACTTACTCCAAAAAATGAACAAATTCCGGATAAAAGCACAATAGCTGCAGCCAACCAAATAAACATCAAAATAGGATTTGGAATTTTATTTCCTAGCACTTCTACAAAGTGAAGGAATTTTTCCAGTGGTGAATACTTAATACTCTTTTCTTCCATCAAATTTTTCCCTTCTTTCAGAGGGATCTTTCCACCAAATCCGCCTTTACGGTATATAGCATCGGAAGGATAGATGGGAAATCAACCTCCATTAAATTTTGAACTGCAGATACTCATTTCCTTTTTTCCTCACCCTCTCTAAATAGCATTCTTGGATAAGATTTTCTTGATCACACATACACACCTACGTCATCCTAAGGTATAATTAGGGATGGGGGTGGACTATATGATCAGTTTTTTAAATCTTGAATTCTTTTTAATTTTATCCGAGGAATTAAACTTCAACATAGCAGCCAAAAAACTTCATATCACTCAACAAACCTTAAGCGGTCATATTAGGAAACTGGAAATACATTTTGGAACTAAACTATTCAAATATGGTCCGCCCCTTGAAATTACGCCTGCAGGGATATTACTTCGTTCCTATGCGGCTGAATTATTAGAAAAAAAGAAGCGAATGGAAAATGATATGCTCACACTGCGGGCTGCCAAAAGCGGTACACTCAGAATCGGATGCACTTTTGCAAGAGCTCAATTTCAACTTCCACAAATCATTAAAGACTTTAATAACAAATATCCGTTTATTCAGGTCAAAATATTTGAAGGTAACACGCCCGATGTAGAAGAAATGCTTATGAAAAGAAATGTAGACCTTTCCATAGGATTTGTCCCTGAAACGGGCCAGAATATCATAAGCCTTCCACTTTATGACGATCCATTTTTGATTGTCATTCATCCCTCCGTTATCAGCAAATATTTCCCTGATCGAAAAACAACGGTGTTTAGCCTCGACGACCATAAGACACTTAAAGAAATCATTGAAAATTGTCCGTTTCTTTCGCTTCCTTTACGTACGACCATTGGCAAAATCAGCAGCGCGTATTTAGCGTCTAATAACATCAGTCCTAAACACACCATTGAGCTTCGTGATGTAGGTACGATGCTTGCTATGTGTTACGAGGAAGTAGGATTCATGTTCTGTCCTAAAACACTTGTAAGGCTTTCTACTTATCCTTTCTCAGAAAAACATATCATCCACCGGATTCCACATCTTTCAGCCCTAAAAATTGCTATCAACATTCCGGAGGATCACCATCTTTCAGAGCCCATGGAATCCTTCATTGAAATTGTCCAAACCTCATTAGGCATTACGCCTGATGTGTTGGATGAATGACAATTCTGCCATTATCAAGTTTAGTCAATCTTTCATACCCATCTTCAGTAATAAGGACCGTATCAGAGTGTCTGACTCCACCCCATTTTTTATCCATAAGACCAGGTTCAATTGTAATAACCATACCAGGTGCCAAGGGAATTTCGTTATTTGGGGCTAGTGAAGGGAACTCATGTGCTGAACAACCACACCCATGGCCAATCCTACCAGGAAGAATATTTTCAAAACCTGCATCAGAGTATACTTTAGCAGCAGCAAAATATAGTTCCTTGAAAAGGATTCCAGGTTTTAGGATTGAAAAAACAGCTTCTCTAGCATGCAACATAGAATCATACGCATGATTTTTAAATTCGCTTGCTCCACCGATAATGATTGTACGTTCGTTTTCGGCATGATACCCATCAGTTTTTGCCCATGCCATAGGCAATGTTAAATCGCCTTCTTTTGGATAATAATGTTTAGGCGCATCACACCCGTATGAAATATGATTTTCGGATAAGCACCAAACGTGAAGGCTATCAATCATGCCACCTTCCGAAGTCCCGTATCCACAGACCTCACTATCGCGATATTTCTGGTGCCAAAGCTTTCTCATAGCATATTGTCCCTCCGTTGATGCTTCGGCCTCAGAATATCCCTGAGTTAAATAGTCAATCGTAGTTTTAACACCCATATCAACCAGCTCAGCTGATTTTCTAATGCAAGAAATCTCATACTCATCTTTTACGATTTTCATCATATTTAGCATATGAGAAACTGATTCAATTTTTTTAGGTTTCAATTTTTCTTGGATTTCTTTATATTGTATTACGTTCATATAATCCAGTTCTAATCCAAGTGTGCCATCGGCTTCCCCCATCAGACACTTAATTGCATCTATTGGATCCATTGCCACAGGGACATTATCTCCCCATTTGCCATAAAGTGAAATCTTATCAATTGCGCTTTCTTCTCTTGCGTGATCCGCACGCAGCGAATGGACCAGTAAAATAGGATCTTCATCTGGTCTCATCAGAATGTAGACATGACTGGAATTAATTACAGGATTAAAATTACTGAAATACTTCACATTCTCAGGTTTCTCAATGATAACCGCATCAATATGATTTTTTATCATTAAGCCTTTTAAGTTTCGAATACGATTTTCTACATAAGATTTGCACCGCATCCCAGCACCACCTTTACTTTACGATTGTTTGCTCAATCTCAACTTTCACTTTCTTAATATAAGAAAGCATATCATCATCCAAGGGGTAACGAATAACACAGCCCGGAGCAAGAATTAATTTCTTTCCATGGGTTTGTTTGATGGATTCAAAAATTTCTTGACGAATTTCATTCTTTTTATGATTCGTAATATTCATTCGTTCGATTCCACACATCAATGTCTTATTCGTAAAAATTGCAGCCTCTTCCATACTCGGAAGACTCTGCCATGCGTGATAGTTGAAAATTTGAACAGGATAGTCCTTTAAGAGGTCAAACATAATATCATTGCCATGAGCGTGCAAAACATTACACCAACCCTTTGAAGCCTTTAAAACGCGGATGTCATAAGGCGCCCCAAACTCAGCATAGAACTCTTCGCTGCATACGGAATAATTGGACATCTGTGTCGCAAAGAATATACCATCCGCCCCCATCTCAATTACTTTCTCTACTAATTTGCAAGTTGTATTGGTAATTTTTTGAAGGGCATGGTGAATTTGTTTGCCGTAACCTTCTTTAACAAACTCCTGAATTCTATCTTCGCAGAGTTTATTTGCCGTTGTAATCGGGCTAAACACAGTAAATATAATAGGAACTTCTTCTCCCTTAAGTTCTTCTAGAAGCAGTGATAAATACTTTTGTTCCCGCTTTAGGGCACCTTGATCGATAGGTGCTTCCTTGATATTTTCCCAATCTTCACCTTTATTTACGGGCGTTGACACAACTTTAGCAACACCACCGGTCAATACATCCGCATAATCAACCTTTGCGCCAAAGTCTTCACAGCTATACATTCCATTATTCATCGTTTTGATGATATCAATATCATATTTTTTGTAGAATTCAACGGTCTTCTGAGTTATTTTGACTGGATCCAAATCAATCCCAGGCATATGTGTCCACATGGAATATGGGATATGATTAGGCTTTTTTCCTTTCAGAACACTTTTAATTAACTCCTTTTTAGTCATAATAACCCCTTCTTTTCTTTGAAAAATATATAGAAAGCGAATACCGCTCTTCTATTATCATATCGATTTTTTTCTGAATTTTCCAACTGCTATTACCCATCATATTCAACAGGCATATACCTGTTATGATACTATAGTAATTTTATATGATTTAGAGGTATTATACCAAACCAATTTCATTTTTGTATAAAATTTCCTATGAACCAAAAAAATATTTTTATTGCTCCTTTGTTTTATAGTATTTATGTTAATTATTTAACATTTTACTGGTATTATCTTTTATATTATTACAGATAACGTTTCATAAATAAACACCAAATGCGGCTCTACTCTATGTAGAACCGCATCGTTTTAATACGTAAATTTAACACATACAAATTCAGTAGTTATTGAAGACATTCAAAATATACTTATTTGACCATCTTCAATGCTGAGAAAACATTAATATGCTTATGTTTTTTCGACCAAAAGCCTTACCCAAACTCCAGTAGCGCCCCTAACTGCGGGGAATGTACCTACAGTCTTTACTCTTTGATTCCGTATGGAGGATAAATTGCAAATATTTTCAATTACAGGTATCTCACAATCCATAAAGATTCGATGAATATCGGAAGAATCCTTCTCTGGTGAAATTGCTTCTACTGCCACATAACGAATTTTTTTAGCTACCAAATATTTAGCCGCCTCAATACTAATCGTAGGATAACCCTTTTTAATATATCCGTCATATCCTAGATTCCATCTTTCACTATGTCCAGTATTGAGAAGAACTCCTTCATTATGCTTAATCTCGCCATATTTTGATTCCCACTTTATAATATCATCTTTGGTTATTTCATAATTTCCTGGTTGTCCTACACTCACGACAACTGCAGGTCCAATAAGGACATCCTCTTTCCAAGCCTCTATGGAGTGCCCTTTAGGATTAACGTGAAATGGCGCATCCATATGTGTTCCTGTGTGAGGGCAAAAGCTAATAATTTCAAGGTTAAATTTTGAACCAGTACTATTAACCTGTGAAAATAGCTTCATTTCTGGCAATTTCAATGCTGGATCTACAGGCATTTGAGCTTCTTCTTCGTGCGACAAATCTATATATGATTTTGCTAATAAGGTAACTGGTTCTAAAAGCAGAACACTACTCACCACATTTAATAAAATAATCTTCATCAACGAAATTTTTTTCATCGCTGAACACTCCCATCTTTAACACCGGAGTACAATTTTCTTAAATATAATTTGGTCGTTTCCAAACATTTTTTTGCATGACCGATTAAGCCTTTTTCTTTTATAAAGTCCTCATTAGGTAATTCTATTGCATAGTACGGAGGAATCTTTAATATTGATAAAATCTCCCCTACAGGAATTTCACCATCACCTAAATATAGACGTCTGGCACGCGTTACTCCAATCATATCGGGATGATTGATTGGAGGTATAAAACCTGGCCCATCGCACAAGTGGATGCATCCCATTCTATTTTCTGGTATAGATTCCAAAATTGTATTATCATATCCAGATCGGTATAAATGAAGTAAATCGATCAAAACGCATACATTGGATGCTTCTAATGATTGAATCCACATAAGCGCCTCTTTTAGACTCTTAATCGATGAAAATGGAACAAATTCTAAACTTAAATCCATGCCATATTTACTTGCAAACTGCGCCATCCGCTCAAACTGTTGTTGAGCGAAAGTTTTATTATCGGTCCATACGCTTGCAGTGACAAACCTAGCACCGAGTTCTGCCCCTCGAGCAAAATCTTCCTCATAACTGCTTACATCGACATTATCGGTAACTCTGCCTAGTTCTATATCAAATAAAATCATTTGTGTTTCAGACAAAGCTCTTTGAACAGCTATAAACATGTCTTTGCACGTAAGTGAATTTGTTCTATCACTAGGCCATCCTTGAGATAATGTTCTTAGCCCAACACCATCAAATCCGCATTGCTTTGCGATGTAGATTTGATCAACAGGATGAATACCGGGTAAAGTCAAGTATGGCAATGAAAAATACGTTTTGGATATATTATTTTTTAGCATAATTTTCCAACTCTTCTTGCAAAGTCGTCCCTAAACCATTAACTTGCTGGTCAATTTCTTTGTAGAGTTCTTTTATGGAATCAAGAGCCAAAACTTGATCGAAGAACGGCTTGTCATATTCAGTAACTATCATGCCTTTTTCTTTCAACTTACCTTTATATTCCTTATCAATATTAGCCATTTTGGGTCGCATCTCTTTAAGCGCGGCCTCAAAAGCAAGCTTCATAGCCTTTTTGTAAGCAGGAGCAAGCGCATCATACTTTGCCTTATTCATAGACAATTGATTTGCATAAAGGATATGGTTTGTGCAGGTCAAATATTTCTGAACTTCTTGGAAATTAGCACCCAGAATGGTATCAGCCGCATTTTCTTCCATTTTGCAGTGAAATGTACACTTCACCGAATGCAAGCGGCGTCGGTTCTGCACCAATCGCTGACCAAAACTTCATATGATTTTTATTTTCCATAGTTCTAATTTTTATTCCACGATAATCTTCCAACTTATTCAATGCTCGATTAGAAGTTGCCAATCTATAAGTTGCATTTTGTTCAATTCCCAAAAGTTCAAATCCTGCTTTTTGATAGGCTCCCGAGAGTGCTTCCTTTATTTTTGTATTCCCATTTAAAACAGTATTAATTGTATCCCCATCATATTTAGAGAAAACCATGGGGAGGTCAAAAACAGCCGTTTCAGGAATAAAAGAGACCCACGGGGCAATCTGAGACCCAACCAAATCAATATCGCCGTTTTTCATCTGACGAATTAAATCGATATCATTTCCCAAATCGCCATTCGGATGAAAATCAACTTTTATTTTACCACCTGTTATTTTTTCAAGTTTTTCAGCAAAGGCGCGGTCAAATTGCTCCCCAGCAGCACCTTTAGCGGCAGAATCAGCCAAGATAATCTCAATTGATTTAAGATCCGCATATTCACCAGTAGCAGTTTCTTTCTTTTCCGATTCATTACTGGCACAGCCCGAAATTGCAAGTGCTGAACACACAGCTAATACCATTAACTTCCATTTTCTTTTTTCCATTTCTTTTCCTCCTTTTATTGTTTTAAAATTGTAAACCACCATTTACATCAAGGACTTCCCCCGTTGTCCAAGAAGCCTCATCACTCCCCAAGTAAGCAATGGCCGCTGCAATATCGCTCATTTCTCCAATTCTCCCAAGGGGACATCCA
>OHUN01001045.1_pt1 | contig 13553 bp, 8 predicted proteins | sample 1579211 | NCBI WGS metagenome assembly OHUN01 (sample SAMEA3879560, study PRJEB24766) | human gut metagenome | biome: human-associated habitat; feature: feces | place: USA | collected 1985/1987
TTTTATTTCCTGCAATAAAATGTAAATCTTAAGATTTTATTAAATTCTCCTTATAATATAAGGTAAGGAGAATCTTTTTTTTTACTTTTGTCCCCAAATATTATGGTACAAGCCATTCTAAAAGAAAGAATTATGCAGAAAAACCTTGTCATTGTCGAGTCTCCGGCAAAAGCAAAAACGATCGAGAAGTTTCTTGGGAAAGATTTCAAGGTCCTTTCAAGTTATGGACATATACGCGATCTGAAGAAAAAAGAATTCAGTATTGACGTAGACAAAGACTTCAAACCGCATTACGAGATACCGGCGGATAAAAAGAAACTCGTAACCCAGTTGAAAGAAGAAGCCGAGCAGGCAGAAACCGTATGGCTGGCTTCCGATGAGGACCGCGAAGGGGAAGCCATCGCATGGCACTTGTACGAAGTGCTGAAACTGAAACCGGAACACACCAGACGTATCGTCTTCCATGAAATCACCAAAAGTGCCATCCTGAAAGCGATAGAAAATCCCCGTGACATTGACATCAACCTGGTCGATGCCCAGCAAGCCCGACGTATCCTGGACCGTATCGTAGGTTTTGAACTTTCACCGGTATTGTGGAAGAAAGTGAAACCTGCCCTTTCTGCAGGCCGTGTACAGTCCGTAGCCGTCCGTCTCATTGTAGAGCGCGAACGCGAGATACATGCATTCCAAACCGAAGCATCCTACCGTGTTACCGCCGTATTCCTCGTTCCGGACACTGACGGCAAAACAGTGGAAATGAAAGCCGAACTGGCGCACCGGCTCAAGACAAAGGCAGAAGCCCGGAAATTGCTGGAGAGCTGTAAAGCAGCTACGTTTACCATCAGCGACATCACTACCCGTCCGCTGAAGAAAACTCCCGCCGCCCCGTTCACCACCTCTACCTTGCAGCAGGAGGCTGCCCGCAAACTGGGATTCACCGTGGCACAGACCATGATGGTGGCGCAACGTCTGTACGAATCCGGATTGATAACCTACATGCGTACCGACTCCGTCAACCTTTCCGAACTTGCCGTCAACGCCAGCCGTGAAACCATCTCCAACCTGATGGGCGAACGTTACGTACACAACCGCCACTTCGCCACCAAGACCAAAGGAGCGCAAGAAGCCCACGAAGCTATCCGCCCCACCTATATGGAGAATGCCAAGATAGAAGGTACCCCGCAGGAAAGAAAGCTGTACGACCTCATCTGGAAACGTACCATCGCCTCGCAGATGGCAGATGCCGAAGTGGAAAAGACAACCGTAACCATTGCTATCAGCAACGAGACGGAGACTTTCACTGCAACCGGCGAAGTGGTGAAATTCGACGGTTTCCTCCGTGTCTACCGCGAATCATACGATGATGACGTAGAAACCCAGGAAGATGAGGCACGCCTACTGCCCCCTCTGAAAAAAGGACAGAAGCTCGAACATGAAGGTATCACTGCTACCGAACGTTTCACCCAACACCCTCCCCGCTACACGGAAGCAAGCCTTGTGCGCAAATTGGAGGAACTGGGTATCGGACGTCCGTCTACCTATGCTCCTACCATTTCCACCATCCAGCAACGCGAATACGTGATAAAAGGAGAAAAAGCAGGTGAAGAACGCACCTACAATGTGCTTAACCTGCAGGGTAATGAAATAACGGACAACAACCATACAGAAATCACCGGAGCCGAAAAGTCAAAACTGATGCCGACAGACACCGGTATTGTGGTCAATGACTTCCTGATAGAGTACTTCCCGGACATCCTTGACTACAACTTCACAGCGAGCGTCGAAAAGCAATTCGACGAAATAGCCGAAGGTGACAAGCAATGGACCGCCATTCTGAAAACATTCTATAAGAAATTCCATCCTTCGGTGGAGAACACGCTTGCCGCGAAAACCGCCCACAAGGCAGGCGAACGGATTCTAGGAACAGACCCCGTCAGCGGAAAACAAGTGTCTGTAAAAATCGGACGTTTCGGCCCAGTAGCACAGATAGGTACTGCCGAAGATGAGGAAAAGCCCCGTTTCGCCCAGGTAAAAAAAGAAATGTCCATCGAGACCATTACGCTGGAAGAAGCGCTGGAGCTGTTCAAACTTCCCCGTACTCTCGGAGAGTACGAAGGCAAGAATGTAGTCGTAGGTGCGGGACGTTTCGGACCTTATATCCAGAACAACGGCTTGTATGCCTCATTACCCAAGACAATGGACCCGATGACTGTTACGCTGGAAGAAGCTATTGAACTTTTGCAAAAGAAACAAGAAGCAGAAGCCCAGAAACATATCAAGAAGTTTGAGGAAGAACCGGAACTGGAAATCCTGAATGGACGCTATGGCCCTTACATCGCTTATAAAGGCAGCAACTACAAGATTCCTAAAGACATCATCCCTCAAGACCTGAACCTTCAGGCTTGTCTGGAAATTGTGAAACTGCAAAGCGACAAGGATACGGGCAAGTCTAAGCGGACTGCAAAGGCGGTGAAAGCAACGAAAACGACTAAAACAACCGCCAAGGCAACTGCCAAAACAAGCAAGACAAAATAGGACTTAGTCTACACGTATAAAATGGGAGAAAGGAGACGATAATTTAAACTTCTATTATTTCTACCACAAGAATAAATATTGCACTATAAAAAAATAAGCCCGAAGAAGTATCCTCGGGCTTATTCTTTTATAGTACAATGTTTACATCCTATCCGGCACCTCAATTCCCAGCAATCCCATACCTAAGCGTACCACCTTGGCTACATTCTCGGACAATGCAAGGCGGAATACCTTCACTGCTTCGTTCTCCTCACGCAAAATGCTGAAGTCATGGTAGAACTGATTATATTCCTTCACAAGGTCATACGTATAGTTTGCAATGATGGACGGACTGTAGTCCTCACCTGCCTGCTTCACAATAGCGGCAAAGTCGGCAACCATCTGTATCAGTCCCTCTTCCTTCTCACTCAGTTCAATGCCGGCAGGCAACTGGGCAGGGATTTCGATACCGGCCTCTTTTGCCTTGCGGAGAACAGACTGGATACGTGCATAAGTATATTGGATGAACGGCCCCGTATTACCATTAAAGTCGATGGACTCTTTTGGATTGAATGTCATGTTCTTGCGGGCATCCACTTTCAGGATGAAGTACTTTAAGGCACCCAGACCAACGATACGGGCGATATTGTCTGCCTCTTCCTTTGTCAGACCATCCAGCTTACCCAGTTCATTGCTGGTTTCCTTGGCTGTATCAATCATCTCCGCCATCAAGTCGTCAGCATCAACTACTGTACCTTCGCGGCTCTTCATCTTGCCCTCGGGAAGTTCCACCATACCGTAAGAGAAGTGCACCAACCCTTTACCCCATTCGAAGCCCAGTTTGTCGAGCAGGATGGACAATACCTGGAAATGGTAATTCTGTTCGTTGCCTACCACATAAATCATCTTGTCGATGGGATAATCTGCAAAGCGGAGTTTGGCAGTACCTATATCCTGCGTCATGTAGACGGATGTACCGTCCGCACGCAACAGTAGCTTGTGGTCCAACCCCTCACCCGTGAGGTCTGCCCATACAGAGCCATCTTCTTTCCGGTAGAAGAAGCCTTTCTCCAGGCCCTCCATTACCTTCTCCTTACCTTCGAGGTACGTGTTTGATTCGTAATATATCTTATCAAAAGTTACACCCATCATACGGTAAGTCTCGTCAAAACCTGCATACACCCAGTCGTTCATCTTCTTCCAGAGCGCACGTACTTCCGGGTCATTGGCCTCCCACTTTACCAGCATTTCACGAGCCTCCTTCATCAAAGGAGATTCAGCTTCCGCCTTGGCTTTGGCTTCTTCCTCATTCATGCCTTCGCTTTGGAACTTGGCCATCAGTTCTTTCACTTCCGCTTTATAATGCTTGTCGAAGGAAACATAGTAATCGCCAATCAAGTGATCTCCCTTCTTGCCGGATGATTCGGGAGTTTCACCATTTCCGTACTTCTGCCATGCCAACATGGACTTGCAGATATGAATTCCACGGTCATTGACAATATTTGTCTTTACTACCTTATTACCGTTGGCAGCCACTATATTAGCCAGCGCATTTCCTAAAAGATTATTGCGTACATGGCCCAAATGAAGCGGTTTGTTGGTGTTGGGAGAAGAATACTCAATCATCACCAATGGAGAGTTGTCAGTAACAGCCACGATACCGTACTGCTTGTCCGCATGAATGCCATTCAACAATTCTATCCACGCAGAGGAGGCAATGGTCAGGTTCAGGAAGCCCTTGATGACATTAAATGCTGCAACCGAAGGCTCGTTTGCCTGCAAGTATTCACCGATTTCCTGGGCCGTCTGCTCCGGTCCTTTCTTGGACATACGGAGAAAAGGGAATACAACCAGCGTGAGGTGTCCCTCAAATTCTTTCTTGGTTTTCTGCAACTGCACTTGTGCGGCAGGAACATCCTGTCCGTAAAGCGCTTTCAGTCCGCCGATGACGGACGATACCAGTTTCTGTTCTATATTCATGATTCAAATGTATTTTCCTGCGTGCAAAGATAGCGTAAACCGAAATCAGTACAAAACAAGCAGGCTTGTTTTTATGGCCTCACAAGATATTCAACATACAAAGAGGGGACGCTCCTTGTAAAACGTCCCCTCTTTGTATGTTGAGTATACTGTTCTTATTCAGCTGTCAATTCCGTACCTGGTTTGAATTTAACAACTTTCTTTGCAGCAATCTCGATAGGCTTTTTAGTAGAGGGGTTGATACCCATACGCGCTCCTCTTTCCACCACACTGAAAGTTCCAAAACCAACCAATGATACTTTATCACCGGCCTTCATTGCCTTAGTGACTGATGCGATAAATGCATCCAATGCTTTCTTTGAATCAGTCTTTGACAAACCAGACTCCGCTGCCATAGCGCTAATAAGTTCCGCCTTATTCATAATGCTTAAAATTAATTAATATGTTACACAAAAGATATTTTTACTTTTCATCACAAACCTCCACAAAAATAGAGCAATATTTCTGAATATCAAATAAAAACATTAAAAAAATATTGGAAAACAACGAAAAAGAAGGAATAGAATCTGCTTTTTCTGTTATAGAACAGAATTTATTCGTATTTTTGCCGGAGAAAGCAAAAACAGGCAACTGTTTTTGAACTGTAAAATGAATTGAAACAACAGATTATGAATACTATACCTACTGTAACCAAGAACCTTTTAATCATTAATGTGCTGATGTTTTTGGGCACCATTGTCGCCCAAAGCTACGGCATCGACCTCGCCCAATATCTGGGATTGCATTTTTTCCTTGCCGAAGATTTCAATGCAGCACAATTGATAACATATATGTTCATGCACGCCGGATTCGCGCACATATTTTTCAACATGTTTGCTGTATGGATGTTCGGACGTATTTTAGAGCAGGTATGGGGGCCAAAACGATTTCTGTTCTACTATCTGGTGTGCGGTATAGGAGCCGGAATTATCCAGGAGGTGGTACAGTATATTCATTATGAGACAGTACTTTCCGCCTATGACAGCGTAAATACTGGCATGGCCATCATCCCGATGGAGGAATATCTCAATATGATGACTACCGTGGGAGCTTCGGGAGCAGTATACGCCATTCTGCTGGCATTCGGCATGTTGTTCCCCAACCAGCAAATGTTCATCTTCCCGTTACCGGTTCCCATCAAGGCCAAATATTTTGTTATCGGATATGCCTTGATTGAACTTTATGCCGGATTTGCAAACAGTGCAGGAGACAATGTGGCTCACTTCGCACATCTGGGTGGTATGGTATTCGGCTTTATCCTAATTATGTACTGGAGAAAAAAGAACAGAGGAAATGGCTACTATTATAACTGATTTGAAAGAAACCTTCCGTAGGGGGAACATTTATATCCAACTGATTTACATCAATGTAGCGGTATTCATACTTACTACGCTAACCGAAGTCATGTTCCAGTTGTTCAACCGGAGTATAGCAGGCGTATTCGAATGGTTGGAACTGCCGGCATCAGTCCTACGCTTCATCCTGCAACCATGGTCACTACTGACATATATGTTCATGCATGCAGGATTCATGCACATTCTTTTCAATATGCTGTGGCTTTACTGGTTCGGTGCACTGTTCCTGAGTTTCTTCTCTGCAAAGCATCTCCGGGGTGTATACATTCTGGGAGGAATTTGCGGCGGTCTGCTCTATATGGCCGCCTATAACATTTTCCCGTATTTCCGTCCCATGACAGACTATTCTTTCATGCTGGGCGCTTCTGCCTCTGTACTTGCCATTGTAGCCGCCACCGCCTATCGCGAGCCCAACTATCCGATACGGCTACTGCTGTTCGGAACCATCCGGCTGAAATACCTGGCACTCATCGTTATAGGCACCGATTTACTGTTCATCACCTCCAGCAATGCCGGTGGACACATCGCACATTTAGGAGGTGCGCTGGCAGGGGTATGGTTTGCCGCCAGCCTCAGCAAAGGTAGTGACCTGACCTCATGGATAAACAAATGTCTGGATACCTTAGTTTCCATCGTCAGCTTCAAACCTAGAAAGCCGAAAATGAAAGTACACTACGGTACTGGCAAACAAAAAGATTATGATTACAACGCACGGAAAAAAGCCCAATCCGACGAGATAGACCGCATTCTCGACAAATTAAAGAAATCGGGATACGAAAGCCTTACTACAGAGGAAAAGAAAAGCTTGTTCGACGCGAGTAAACGTTAAACCAATGGAAAATGGAAAACGGAAAATGAAAAATGAGAATATAACCGCCACTCTTATTTTCAGTTTTCACCTTTCAATTTTCAACTATTATAATGAAGCATCTCGGTAATTTTGTCGCTCTCCTGATTTTAGCGGTCAATGCCTTATTTACGGGCCTATTACTGTTCACCGCCTATAGTCCGCACATCCAGCCGGTCACACATCCGGTGCAATCGTGCCTGGGGCTGACATTTCCCGTGTTCCTGATGATAAATGCCGGCTTCCTCATTTTTTGGCTGGTCATCCAGCGCTATAGGTCGGCTTTGCTGCCCCTAATAGGGATGTTGCTCTGCTATTCGCAGATACGCACCTATCTGCCCATCAACTTCCATACAGACCACTTACCGGAAACAAGTATCAAACTGCTCTCCTACAACATTATGGGATTTGACGGTGCCGCCAAACAAGATGGCAAAAACCCGATATTGACCTATTTGAAGGAAAGTGGCGCCGATATCCTCTGTCTGCAGGAATATTCCACAGTACAATCCTCAAAGCATCTTTCGCAAAAAGACGTAGAGCGGGAACTCAAGGCATATCCATACCACCGCATCAACACAGTGGGTAGCGGAAAGGGACATACCAACAAGATAGCATGTTACTCTAAATTTCCGATTCTCTCGTCACGCATATTGGATTATCCCAGCGAATACAACGGTTCGGTACTCTATGAAATCAAGATTGGGGAAGACACGGTTACCCTCATCAACAATCATCTGGAGTCCAACAAGCTGACCAAAGCCGATAAAGTCGTGTACGAAGACATGCTGAAATCTCCCGAAAAGGAAAAAGTGAAAAGCGGCGCACGCCTGCTCATACGCAAGCTGGCAGAAGCATCGGCCATCCGTGCCCCGCAAGCTGACACTATTGCACATGAAATAGCCGCTTCACCGCATCCTTACATTATTGTATGCGGCGATTTCAACGATACCCCCATCTCCTATACCCACCGCACCATCGCCCAGGATTTGGACGACGCATTCACCCAATCAGGACGGGGGCTGGGCATCTCCTACAACCAGAACAGATTCTATTTCCGGATAGACAACATACTGACAAGCAAGAACCTGAGAGCCTACAATTGTACAGTAGACCGTTCCATCAAAGAGTCAGACCACTATCCGATATGGTGCTATATCACTAAGAGATATTGAAAATTAATACTTAAACATTTAATACTTAGAAAACAATGTTCAAAAAATGTATTCTAATTTTAGCAGCAAGTTGTATGATGTACTCCTGTGCCACCCAGACGGAAAGCAATCCGTTCCTTACCGAGTTTCAAACACCCAATGGCGTGCCTCCATTCGATAAAATCAAGTTGGAGCACTATGAACCCGCATTCCAGAAAGGCATGGAAGAGCAAAATGCCAACATCCAAGCCATCATTGACAATACGGAAGCCCCTACTTTCGAAAATGTCATTGTTGCCCTTGACAACAGCTCTCCCACCCTGGACCGTGTAGGTGGTGTATTTTTCAACCTGACGGAGGCCGAAACTACCGATGAACTGACAGCCCTTTCCATGAAACTGGCTCCGACATTGGCCGAACACGAAGACAACATCTCCCTCAACCAGGAGCTTTTCAAGAAAGTGGATGCTGTCTACAGCCAGAAAGATGCTCTCGGCCTGACCCGCGAACAACAAAGGCTGCTGGAAAAAACCCATAAGAAATTTATCCGTTCCGGCGCCAATCTTCCGGCCGACAAACAAGCCCGTCTGCGTGAGATCAACAAGCAGCTTTCCACACTCGGAATCACGTTCAGCAACAACATCCTGAACGAAAACAACGACTTCAAGCTTTATGTAGGAAAAGAGGAAGACCTCGCCGGACTTCCCCAATGGTTCCGCGAAAGCGCCATGGCTGAAGCCCGTGCCACCGGACAGGAAGGCAAATGGCTGTTTACCCTCCATAATGCAAGCCGCCTGCCTTTCCTTCAATACTCTGCTAACCGGCCGCTACGCGAACAGATGTACAAGGCCTACATCAACCGCGGCAATAACAATGACAAGAACGACAACAAGAAAATCATTACCGACATCGTACGCCTGAGACTTGAAAAGGCGCAACTGCTGGGTTTCGACTGTTACTCCAACTTTGTATTGGACAATACAATGGCAAAGAATTCCACCGCCGTGATGGACTTCCTCAACAACTTGTGGAGTTATGCACTCCCCAAAGCAAAAGCCGAAGCAGCCGAACTGCAAAAGCTGATGGACAAGGAAGGCAAAGGAGAGAAACTGGAAGCATGGGATTGGTGGTACTACACCGAAAAACTCCGTAAGGAGAAATATAACCTCGAAGAAGAAGAGATTAAGCCCTACTTCAAACTGGAAAACGTACGTGAAGGCGCCTTTGCCGTTGCCAATAAGCTCTATGGCATCACGCTGACAAAGCTCGAAGGTATCCCCGTCTATCATCCCGATGTAGAAGTGTTTGAAGTGAAAGCCGCAGACGGCTCACAAGTAGGTATCTTCTATGTAGATTACTTCCCCCGTCCCGGCAAAAGCGGTGGTGCCTGGATGAGCAATTACCGCGAACAACAAGGCAGCATACGTCCATTGGTATGCAACGTATGCAGCTTCACCAAGCCCGTAGGCGACACTCCTTCCCTGCTGACTATCGACGAAGTGGAAACTTTGTTCCATGAATTCGGCCATGCCCTGCACGGATTATTGACCCAATGCCAGTATAAAGGTACTTCAGGCACCAATGTCGTACGCGACTTCGTGGAACTCCCCTCTCAAATCAACGAGCATTGGGCTACCGAACCCGAAGTATTGAAAATGTATGCCAAGCATTACAAGACCGGCGAGGTCATTCCCGACAGCCTGATTGAAAAGATACTGAACCAGAAAACGTTCAACCAGGGTTTCATGACTACCGAGTTGCTGGCCGCCGCCATCCTCGACATGAACCTGCATAACCTGACTGATACCGAAGGTCTTGATGTCGTTGCATACGAAAAAGAAGCGATGGACCAACTGGGGCTGATTCCGGAAATAGCTCCCCGCTACCGTACCACATACTTCAACCACATCATCGGCGGTTATGCTGCAGGCTACTACAGCTATCTCTGGGCCAATGTTCTGGACAACGATGCCTTCGAAGCTTTCAAGGAACACGGTATCTTCGACAAGCAGACAGCCGACCTCTTCCGCCAGAATGTTCTGGAAAAAGGAGACAGCGAAGACCCGATGACTCTCTATAAAAACTTCAGAGGAACTGAGCCTCAATTAGACCCGATGTTAAAAAATCGCGGTATGAAGTAAGATTTGTGAAAAAAAAGCTATATTTGCAGCCTTGTATGCAACAGAATTTAATTAAAAAGTAATCATAATAAACTAAAAGTAACATGCAAAACAAAGGATTTGTAAGGGTTTTTGCGATATTGCTCACACTGGTGTGTGTGTTCTATCTCTCCTTCTCTTTTGTAACTCGCCATTACACAAGTAAGGCCAAAGAGTTTGCAAAAGGCGATGTGAAAGTAGAGCAGGACTACCTCGATTCTCTGGCTAATGAGAAAGTGTATTTCGGCAATTGGACGCTGAAACAATGTCGTGAGATGGAAATCAGTTTAGGTTTGGACTTGAAGGGTGGTATGAACGTCATCCTTGAAGTTTCCGTACCCGATGTCATCAAAGTATTGGCTGACAACAAGACTGACGAAGCATTCAACCAAGCATTGGTCACTGCCGCCAAACAAGCTACCACAAGCCAGGATGACGTGATCACCCTATTCGTCAGAGAGTATCACAAGCTTGCTCCGGGTGCTCCTCTTTCACAACTGTTCGCAACCCAACAATTAAAAGACAAGGTAACTCAGAAATCTACCGACGCGGAAGTTGAGAAAGTATTGCGCGAAGAAGTAAAGGCAGCTGTTGACAACTCCTACAATGTACTTCGTACCCGTATCGACCGTTTCGGTGTAGTTCAGCCCAATATCCAGAGTCTGGAAGACAAAATGGGCCGTATCATGGTAGAACTTCCGGGTATCAAAGAACCTGAACGTGTAAGAAAATTATTACAAGGTTCCGCCAATCTGGAATTCTGGGAAACATACACAGCAAAAGACGTTACTCCCTATCTGCAAGCTGCCGACACCAAGTTACGTGCCATCGTTGCAAGCGAAACTCCGGCAGAAGAGGCAGACAGCGCAGCTACCGAAGCTCCTGCCGTAGCCCAAGCTACCAGCACAGCCGACAGTCTTGCCGCTGCTTTAAAGGGTGAAAACAAGACACAACCCGCTGACCTTGCACAAATAAAGAAAGAACACCCGCTGTTCGCAATCTTGCAAGTCAACCCCAGCGGACAAGGTCCTGTTGTAGCCTATGCCAACTACAAGGATACAGCTGAAATCAACAGATACCTTTCCATGCCGGAAGTTCAAGCCGAAATGCCGAAAGACTTGCGTCTGAAATGGGGAGTATCTCCTTATGAATATGATCCGAAAGCTCAGACTTTCGAACTTTATGCCATCCGTTCTACAGAACGTAACGGCAAGGCGCCTCTGGAAGGTGATGTAGTGGTTAGCGCCAAAGACGAATACGACCATTACGGTAAACCTGCCGTAAGTATGTCCATGAACACTGACGGTGCACGCCGTTGGGCTCAGCTCACCAAGCAGAATATCGGCAAGAGCATCGCTATCGTGCTGGACGGTTACGTTTACTCCGCACCGAACGTAAACAATGAAATCACTGGTGGTAACTCACAGATTACCGGTCACTTTACTCCGGAACAAGCAAAAGACTTGGCAAACGTGTTAAGATCAGGTAAGATGCCAGCTCCTGCGCACATCGTACAAGAAGATATCGTAGGTCCTTCACTGGGACAAGCTTCCATCAATGCCGGTATCATGTCATTCATCGTAGCATTGATTCTGCTGATGGTTTACATGTGCTCTATGTACGGATTCATTCCGGGTATGGTTGCCAATGGTGCTTTGGTGCTGAACTTGTTCTTCACGTTGGGTATCCTTTCTTCTTTCCAGGCAGCATTGACGATGTCCGGTATTGCCGGTATGGTGTTGGCGCTGGGTATGGCTGTGGATGCCAACGTATTGATTTACGAGCGTACCAAAGAAGAACTCCGTGCAGGCAAGGGTGTGAAGAAAGCATTGGCTGACGGTTACTCCAACGCCTTCTCTGCTATCTTCGACTCCAACTTGACGTCTATCATCACCGGTATCATCCTGTTCAACTTCGGTACAGGTCCTATCCGCGGTTTTGCCACTACACTGATTATCGGTATCTTGATTTCGTTCTTTACTGCCGTGTTCATGACACGTCTGTTCTATGATTATTTCATGGGCAAAGACAAATTGCTGAACCTGACATTCTCTTCCAAGATTTCCAAGAACCTAATGGCGAACGTACACTTCGACTTCATGGGCAGAAACAAGCTGTGGTTGACCATCACCGGAGCTGCCGTAGTTGTATGCATCGCTTTCCTCGCTACCCGTGGACTGAGCCAGAGCATCGACTTCACCGGTGGACGTAACTTCAAGGTACAGTTTGAGAACAAAGTGGAACCGGAACAGATTCGTGAACTTATCTCCAGCAAGTTCGGCGATGCCAATGTCAGCGTTATCGCTATCGGTACAGACGGCAAGACTGTACGTATCAGCACGAACTACCGCATTGAAGAAGAAGGTAACAACATCGACTCTGAAATCGAAGCATATCTGTATGAGACTCTGAAGCCGGTATTGACTCAGAACATCACTTTGGAAACCTTCATCGACCGCGAAAACCATACGGGCGGAAGTATCATCAGTTCCCAGAAGGTAGGTCCGAGTATCGCAGACGATATCAAGGTTTCAGCCATCTGGTCCGTTGTACTTGCATTGATTGCCATCGGTATCTATATCCTGATCCGTTTCCGCAATATTGCATACAGTATCGGTTCAGTAGCCGCATTGGCTTGTGATACCATCATCATCCTGGGTGCCTACTCTATCTGTTGGGGCTGGATGCCGTTCTCTCTGGAAATCGACCAGACCTTTATCGGTGCCATCCTGACAGCTATCGGTTACTCTATCAATGACAAGGTGGTAATCTTCGACCGTGTACGCGAATTCTTCGGCCTCTATCCGAAGCGTGACAGATTCCAGTTGTTCAATGACTCATTGAACACAACTCTGGCACGTACCATCAATACTTCACTGAGTACTTTGATTGTGTTACTGTGTATCTTCATCCTCGGTGGTGATTCCATCCGCAGCTTCGCATTCGCCATGATTCTGGGTGTTGTATTCGGAACATTGTCTTCTTTGTTCGTAGCATCTCCTATCGCATATCTGTTGATGAAAAACAAGAAGAGCAGTGAGCTTGGTGAAGCCTCAAAATAAAGAAGCTTTCCTTTATAATTACTTTAAGGGGTTGTCCATTTTTGGGCAACCCCTTAATGTTTATTACAATTTAAAAGCCCCATTTACTTACCTCTTACAAGTAGAATCCAAACATATATATGAATATAAATGAAGGAATGAAAAGAAAAAAGGGAGAAATAATTCTTATCTACTGAGGCTTGTTCATATATTCCTTGGGAGACATGCCATATTTTTCTCTGAAAGAGTTAGAAAAATGCGACAAATTAGTATATCCCACGGCATAAGCGACTTCTGATATTGTCATTTTCTTATTCTGATCCAACAAAGATGCTGCTTGCGACAAACGAATATTCTTTATAAAATCGCGTGTAGACAGATTAGTAAGTTCCTTCAATTTGCGGTGTACATGTACCCTACTAAGCCCTACCTCCGAAGCAAGCATTTCAACATTGAGTTCCGGA
>OHUN01001069.1_pt1 | contig 13301 bp, 9 predicted proteins | sample 1579211 | NCBI WGS metagenome assembly OHUN01 (sample SAMEA3879560, study PRJEB24766) | human gut metagenome | biome: human-associated habitat; feature: feces | place: USA | collected 1985/1987
AACTCTGAGAAATCAGAATTCCCCATTGATAATATAGAATTACTTCAACGAAATCTTATTAGCCGTCTCGCGTTTCTTAGAATTAACCAAATCAGCATAGATTTGAGTAGTGGTGACATTCTTATGCGTCAGCATCTTCGACACAGTGTAAATATCTGTACCTAAGGAGATTTGGATGACGGCGTATGAATGACGAAAGCAGTGGAAGGTTATGTGTTTTCTGATTCCGGCTTCGGCGATCCACTGTTTCAAGGGATGATGAGTCATGGAGCGGGTTAAGCCTTTGAAGACTTTTCCGGTGCCCCATTCGCCACACAACTCCAGTGCTTCCTGACTGATGGGAAGGGTGGCCTCGGTTTCTGTCTTTTCGGTACAGATACGAATATAGTAGCCTTGATCTGGCCCGACTTCAAAATCACGCCAGTCCAGCTTCAGAATATCACTGATACGGAGACCGGTCATGCAAGCAAACAGGGATGCCTGTTTCAAGACAGGAATCTTGCAGGGCGTAGCTGCCAGTTTCTTGACTTCATCAAGTGTCAGATACTCTTTCTTGACCTCTTTCCATTCAATCTTTTCCAGGAAGTCGTTCAAGTTCTCACGCAGCATCTTCTCTTTGTAGGCTATCTTCAGCAAGGCTCGAAAAGTTGAATAATAGCCGGCTGCCGAATTGCGTGAGATATAAGCATTGGGATGATTGATCTGTTTACATTTGAGCAGGTAATCCCTGAACTTCTCGCACAATTCTACGGTGATATCACCAAAGGTGCATTTGCCACCGACAAATTTCTCGAAGTGGTTGTAAACACAATCCCATTTCTCATACTTTTCCCGTGCCTTTGTCCGGAAGTAGGCGAGGAAATCTACCTTTTGCTTGTTCTTGTCCAGGAATCCGAATTCTTCATTGATAAGCGACTGGACACGGATACAGCGGATTGCCTCTGCCTTGTTCAGCATGTCCTGATTGAACATTCTTTGCTGCTCGTTCTTGGGCTTGGCATAGATATAGATGCCGAGGAATTCCCGGCGACTCATCTTCATCGTATAAGGATTGCGGATGGCCGGATAATAATCCAGATAAAGAGATATACGGTCGTTACGCAATGGCTTTTGTCTCAAAGTTACGTTGGTGCATGTAAGTGTCATAGCTATATTGTTTTTTGATTAATACTTGTTTTTGTTGCAAATAAAATAGGTGTTCTAATGGTGGTATTTATCACCGGAAAATAACTTTCAGCTTATTCTATCTTTGGAGGCTCAAAAAACTTGTCCAGCTCTGCCCGCAGGATCTTGGTATATTTACCGACCTTGATACGGGGGATATTATGGTATTTCACATAATGGTAGAGTTGATCCCGTGTCAGATTGAATCGCTCCATCGCTTCGGCAATGGTGTAGTATTTAGGTTCTTTGGGAGCTATAAGGCCTTTGGCAATGTCCACATGTTTCTTGGAGTAGTACACCATGATGCCGACCTTCTTCTTGGGAATGGCATTCTTTGATACAAAAGAATAAATGGCCGTTAGCGTCATGCCGAACTTCTCCTGCATGTCTTGTGTGCTGTACCATTCCTTGATTTCAGGATCGGGAGCTTTCTTTGCAAAGTAATCATCAATATGCTTTTTGCTCCAATAGGTTTTTCCACGGTGAAAGGTTCGTGGAATATTATGTTCCTTAGCGATGTGAAATATCCAGGAATCCTTTACGCCATACTTTTCCTTTACTTCGGCTGTGGTGTAGAAATCATTAATGGAAGGTTTATCTCTGACTGGAATCTTAAATTCTATGGGCTTATTGAATAAGTTATCAATATCCTCCTTTTTTAATAGAAATTTATATCCAAGTCTGGTGGCTTTAAGTTCACCCCTTTTCAGATAGCCATAAAGAGTAGGTCGGGTTACTCCAATGTATGTGGCAGCTTCTGTGATAGTAAGAATAGGCTTGTCTCTGATCTTCTCAATCGGCTTTTCCTTGATGACTTTTTCGACAACCTGGTTGTTAGCTTTAATGGAAGCTTCACGTTTCTTCTGTTTATACAGAAGGTTTGCACATCTGTGCGAACAACAGGTTGTAGTTGTTTTATGCGCAATGAATTCTTGCTTACACCACGCACAGATTCGTCTGATTTCAATGTTGCTACTCATGTTATTTCTCCTTATTTCTCCAATATTTTTGTATAACTCCGTAAAATCCCGTAAAATGACGTAAAAGTTCTCCACGACCTTGCCAACGATAATCCTCGGATTTTCGTGGTGAGGTACACAGGAGGTACAAAAAATGGCGTAAAAAGGCTTAGCAACGATTATCAACGATACTTGAGCAACAAAAAAGGCGCCCGTAAAGAGCGCCATATTAATCGATTATAATCAATTTAACTATTTGATAATCAGATACTTATTTTCCGATGCATTAACTGTATATGAATCCATACGCCCTACAAAACTTTATAGCCGTAGCTATGATCCTTATACAGATTCTTCAGTTATAGAATTTGGAACAAACCTGAAAATGGCAAAGAAAAATCAGGATACCATAGCAGGAAACACAATAAATAACTGCAGTGTGCTTGCTGCTTTTGGAAACTGCAATGTAGGGAAGACCAAGCTAAATGATGTCTATGACTATTTTGCAAAGCAAGTAAAAGATGTTCTTGCTCCTGGAATGCTTTTGTCGGGATATGTGAAACGTCATTTGGATAAGGACAAGGATGGAAATCTGAAGAAATTTATTTTGAACTTTTTAAAGGATTCGGATTTTAATATTGAAGATGTTACTCTTCATGAAGAAGAAGAACTTATAACGCCTGAACTAGAACAACTGATTCAGAAAGCTCCAATTGCTGATGATGCAAAATCAGAAATGTTGAAAAAAGGTAAAATAACAAATACGGAATTGACATTCACTCATAGGACAGGGAATAGTTTATATGAATTATCTGAAGAGTATGAATCAAACGGTACTATGAGATTTTTAGGAATGGCCATAATACTGAATTTCCTTCTGAAAAATAACCAGTTTGTACCCATAGATGAAGTTGAAACAAGCATTCATTATGAATTGCTATCCTATTTTATAAAAGTATTCTTGGCTAATAGCAATCAGACTTCACAAATGCTATTGACTACTCACGACATTAACCTATTAAATGAGGAGTTTATACGACGTGATACAATATGGTTTACGGATAAAGATGAACAGGGAGAAACAAATGTGGTTCGTCTTTCAGCTTTAGGGCTACATAAGAATCTCTCGCCTTATAATGCATATAAACAAGGTAAATTAGTGAAACTGCCATTCTTGGGTAGCCAGTATTTTGATTTAAATGATTGATGCAAAGGAACGAACGGTAACAAAAAGTTTATAGATAGAACATTAAAATGATTAATTTACAATTATCCAATTGGAAGAGCATACTACAGGATATTTATTGTCCTGTAATAGGCTCTATATGGGTTGCTCCTAATGGTATTTGGGATAATCATTTTGCTCACAACAAGGACAAAGATGATTTTCATCCGTCTGTTGTTGGAAGAGTATTTGATGAAAACAAAAAATGCTAGATAATTCCAGGAACGTCCAAAGACTATAATAAGGGCACAAATGTCTTTAGGGTAAAGATCAATCCAAATGATCCCGATTGTCCTTACTCTTACTTCTTGATAAAACTTAGAATGACATATAATTCTAAGGATTTAACTAATTTGCAACGAGGTTGGAATGGAATAGACTCCTTAAGTGACAGCCAAATAGAAGAACTCAAATTACAAATCAAATTTAGCCTAGGAATCAATGTTTAAGGAAGAATATCTATTAGAGTTGCTCTCTGGAAAACTAACATCCAGAGGCTACGCAAACATACTTGGTACGATTACTTCGATGGTGAGGAAATACCAGTGGAAGAAAAGTATCATAGTATCGGATCATAATGACAATGATTGGCAAAGTGATGATATTAAGGAATTGAGTCACCAGTTCTTTGAGTGGATTATATCCAAAAATAAGATTAAGTATTTGTCAAAAGTGCCATTTGAATATTTGTCTTATTATTTTACACAAATGTTCATTTCTTTTGTTTCAAACAGAATTAAGGAAGAACAACAAAAGGTCGGTCTGAGTTTTCAAAAGTGTCAGGAACTTGTTCAAGAAATATGCCAAGAAGACTATGATGAAGAAACTCACGAACATAGTGCTTATGTTAAAAGTTCAATGTCCGATGGTAATAATTGGATAGATAAGTTAGATGATGTCGTTAAGTATCTTGCTCATTATCCAATAAATGAAGATACTAAACATTTTAAGCCAATTGTTAAACTGGCAATAGAAGATATTCTTTTGTCGGCTGATGGTTATGTATCGGTTTCTTCTTTGGCTAAAGCTGTCTTTGAATTATTAGATCAGTCAGTCTTCAAGACAAATATGTCAGAAAATCAAATTGTTTATAATCAACTTGACGATGAGCAAACCAAAGCAATAAAGACAATAATCGAAGACGTAGGTCAAGTAGATTCACGTATATTCTTAGAGTACATATTTCAGAATACAGGTGGTATATCATTATCATCCATCGCTGATAAGTATAACCTTCCGAAAAGCTCTGTCCATCGCAAGATAGAAGATTTTAAGAAAAAAAATTTCTCTACTTATGTGCCTAATAATGAAGAGGAAGGTATTTCTTTCTTGCAAAATATTGCTTTAGCTTTGGACAAAATATCAGAAACGGGAGTATTACCATTATGACAAACGTAGAATATATGAACATCATAAATGATTTCCTCAAGAACCCGATAATTCCTGAGGTGAAAGAAGACATTATAGTATCAGATAAAGAATTGGCCAGCATTAACGACTTATTCGCTTCGAATGATGTGCCTGTCAATTATTTGCATCTACGTCCTAAAATCAAAGAGAATCAGATATGGACAATTAAAAGAAGTTATATGGATTACGAAGGAATACTCCAGTCGGCTGCTGCTCCTATTATGGTTTTATTGGTTTCTCAAGAAGAAATGATAGGAGAAGATGGAATGTTTGTTAGAGTATGTCCTATATCTCCATTTGTTGAAATGGCTTCTGAGAATGATCAAATTTGTGAAGAGGAATCAATAACAGGTTTTCCTTTCTTTATAGAGAGATGGAATGAGCAGCCAATTCTTACTGAAATTCTGGATAAATACGTAGGTGATTATTATTTGGATAGCTCTTCCAAAGACTGTAAGTTGACAAATGATCAAGAAGAATTCAGAGAAATAGAAATATCAAATGCTCGATTCTTAAACCATTCTGTGATTGCGTTTATGAATAATCTTGAAAGGTCTGAGAATTTTTCATTCTCTGTAGATGTTAACTATGAGGATTATTCTAAGACAAAACACATGCCTCAAATGAATGTCCTTAAGCCAAGATTGATTCCTCTTAATGGACATGAAGAATATGCGATGGCTGCCAGAACCAATAATATTATTTCTGAGAATGATTGCATTGAGTTCAATTATGAGCATATGCCTTTCTTTATTGAGGTCAGGAAAAAGAAAGCAGAGTTCATTTTAACTATTATTCCAAAAGTAGAAGTAGTACTGCGGAATCTAGAAAACAAACAAATAGAAGGTACCTCAAATTCTGAGAGAATAGTATATGGAGGTTTGCGAAAAGGTTTATACCAAATAGAATCTCCACTTCTGAATAAAACGATAACAATTAGATTAAAGTAATAATATGGCAGGAACTTACATCCCACTCATAAAAAGAACTAAATGGGTTGATCTTAGTAACGAACATAAAAAACTAAGAGAAACTGTAGAGTCTGATCTAAAAGAAGGCTGTAACAAAGGCAATATCCAACCAATAATGTTACAGGGGGCTTTTGGTATTGGTAAATCAACAACATTATACTATCTATTCCATTACGGTTGGGAAGTGCTAAAAACGCCTACCTTCTACATGCCTTTGGCTAAGATTGTTGATGCTGTAAAGAAGGAAGCAGAGTCATTGGAATCTGGTAAGGTTCAAAATAACCAACTTAGCAGAATTATCAATAGTATCATTAAAGAGCAGATCGACAAATTGAGAAACTCTAATTGGAATGATATAAACGATATTGATTTCCCTGATTTTAAGTCTGGTGATGATTCTGAGAATCCAAGCTTAAACCAGTATTTGGAAGATTTCATTCCTGTCACATTGGATTCAAATAATACCAAAGAATCAGAAATTAGCAAACTTGTTTTTTCCGAAGAAGTTATCCGCCAAGCATTAGAAAGCACTACACCTCCTATACTCCTTGTGGATGAATTTGAGTCAAAATTCTATGAACTCAAACGTTATGTTGAATCATCTGGGGGTGGTATCCTTCGTGAATTGTTTGATCAAGTTGTTCAGACAAAACCTTTCTTATTAGTTATTGGCAATGGACCAGCTTCTGGCTATGAAGTAGTAAAAGAAAAGGGAACAGATGGAAATAATGATAGCGAAACAGCTGCTAATAGAAGACTGAAGACAATTCAGATTCCATTTCCAACGGTAGCCTTACTTAAACGTAAGTTTATGAAGGAGTGCGCTAATGGATATGTGAATTTTATATGGTGGATGTCTCGTTGTCGTCCAGGTCATATACAGAAATTGTGGGATGCCATTGATTATAGTATTTATAAGGAATATGATGCAACAGAATTCCTTGTAAAGGACATTTTCAATGAGCCAATAGATGAAAGTGGTGAAGAAGTAAAATACCTAAAGGTTTCTTATTTCAATCAAATGAATAGTTACATTCGTCCGATTGTTGGTAGACTTTTACTAGATTTTGAACCACAATCCATTAAGATTGAGGATTCATACAGAGAGGCAATGAAGGATAGTGCAGAAGATTTCTTCTGTACAGATGAGTTAGTATCTGTAGTAAAAGAACTCAATCCTGCAATTAGTGATGATTTTTCTGCATATCTTGAAAAGTGTAAAGAACAAGGAAAATACACAAGCGTTGATTATATAAGAAATGTTGGTAAGTATTTTAGCTATATTCTCTCTGCTTGTTCTAATTCTGACGGTAAAATTGCTTTTTCAACTGCATGCAGAAATAACAAAGAGAAAGCACTTGCTACAACTTTCTTGATTCCATTACTAGAGTTAACATACGACTTTATTAGTCAGTATGAGGATAATGAGGACCAAGTAACACGAGAGACAAAAGATTTTATCTTAGATTCTATCAAATTTATTGAATCTTCTGTCGAAGAGGAAACAATTGATGATAACTTTGAGAATCTTAATAGTATTTTTGAAACTTGCAAAATTAAATCAGGAAATGAGATTTATATGCAGTATTCATTACGTGCCATTAGGGAAATCATTGAACAGCCTATTGGCTCTCCGAAGTTGAAATATAAGGATATGAGTTTGGATAAAAAACTTGAATCCTCAAATTTCAGACAGAGTGTCCTTTTGACTTCTCGTAGTAGTGACAATACAATTATCTTTGTACCTATTTTAGAGGATGAACCTTTAAAAAAGTATATCCTCAGGCTTAAAGACTATATCAAATCACAAAAGAATGACTTGCATACCAATGCAAGTAAAACTATTAGAATAGTATATCTCCAAGAACATGAATATATAAGCCAACTGAAAGAAGAAGTATGTAAGGATGGTTCAGGTAACCTTCTGCCAATCTGTAAAATGAAAAAGTTGGTTTTTGAGGATTACAATCACTATCAGTTCAATTTTGGGGGACAAATAGCAGATTTTATTGACTCTGTGGCAAAAATTGTCATAGTAGCTGGATCTTGCAATGATATTGTTTTGATTGACGACAATCGTACATACGACTTCCATACAGCCATTGACGTTATTAAAAATAGAGAATGGACAAAGCAAAAGGAGGCTATTAGAACAATTGAACACTATTCCAGACTTGTATTGGAAGGGGATAGTTGTGTTATTAACACAATTTCTCTTGCGCAGAAAAAAGACCATGAGTCAGCAATGGAAAACCTAATCTGCGAAAAGAGGGATTATGAAGACAATATTCTTTGGGATTTTACCAGTCTTGAATCTGCAGATATAACTGATACAAAAAGTAAGTATCTTGCAATGTACTATATATTGGAGAATGCAAAGAAGCCTACATCAAGTTATCAATCATTATTAAAGATCCTTCAAGAAGTAGGAAACTTTAGAAATGCTTTGTATCTGCCCCCAATTGAAGATAGGATTAACGAATCCTTATTCTTTGATCAAATATTAAATATTTTATCAAGAGAAACTGCCAGTAAATTGATGAGTTCTTATGATAATGAAGACTACATCATTAAACATCTGTGTTCTTTCACAGCTATGATGAATAATGAGAGATCTGTAAGTAAGTTGGACGAACTGCTGACTTTTATGAAGGATTCTCTAAATGATCATTGGATAGCTTCATATAATAATGATATGTCTTATGGATTTAGCAAGGGGCGTACATTGATAAAATTGCTATATCTTAAAGCGTATATCGAAAAGATTGATTTCTCTTTGTTGCGTAGTCAGTTGAATACAAGAATTGAAGAAAAGCAAACAGAGCTTGTTTCAACAATATCGAATTCAACTCAACACATAGCAGCTATAACAGATTTGTTGTATTCTAAGAATTATGCGAAAGCGAATCCAGAGAAAATGCCTTTCCAAGGATATGTATCTGAATTACAATTGGTATCTAGATTACTGTCAAACTGTAAGAGAATCGTATTAGAAGACAAGGATGGTGTATCAATATTTGCAATAATTTCATCAATCGTATGGAGAATCTCAAATATAGTTTCACAAGCCAAAGTTGTTGAACATCAAATTAATGGTATTTTGATATCCTTAAAGAATAAGAAGGAACTTATCGAGAAAGAATATCAGTTACCTATCAATACAATATATCAGGATTCATTGACATCAAAACTTATTAACCTTTCTGATCTTAAGCCTAATGGTCAGCCACAAAGATATGATGGTGATTGGTGTTGGACACAGTATGCTAGATATTTGACGCCAAGATCAGAAGTTCAAAATGTCATTGATGCAAAATTGCATCCTGCAAAAGAAACTTCAATTGACGAGTCTGATATTCATAAGTTCAAGGCCTTTCTTCAAACAAGTTTGACTAATTCTACATATAAAGTTCGAATGGACGAAACCTTAAAGTTCTGTAAAGATTGTCAGGCAGAAGCATTGAGTTATACCAAGGTTTATGAATATATCAAAGATTTATTAAAAGAGTAACCATATGAATATTGATAAAATTACAAAGCAATACAATAAGGCTCTTGAGATAAAAAAAGGTGATAAATATGCCGAAACTCTTAAATTAGAGCTTAGCAAGCAAGAGTGGCAAGATGAGCTTAACGCAATTGAGGAAAGGATTTCAAACATCCTTACCAAAAAAGATTTTGAAAAATGCACAAAGCAACTTGAACAGTTATTTGATTCTTTGTATGAAAAAATGACAGCTCCAGGGTTAGATGCATTTGTGTCATGGGTTGAGGAACATACAAAGAATAACGAAAATAATATTGCTAAATTGCGAGATTTCCTAAAAGGTAATTATGAAACATATTCTTCTAGAATTGATTCAATATTAAGTACACTTGAAAACATTTCTTTTGATGATGACAAGTGTATATTTGATAAAATCATCTCTGAATTTAATAAAAAGTTGAAATCAGATGTCTCAGCATTTGTTAATAAGCCAGATGAATTTGAGAATAATATTGATGGATTCTTGACAGATTTAGAGGATGAATTTGTTGGTTTAGCAGACATTTCTGAATTGGCTTATACAAAGGTAGAAGATCTATATACGGAAGAACAAAAGAATGATGAGACAATATCATTCTATTCCGAAATAATTAAGCAGTCTATAAAAAATGGACAGAATCTTACAGCACTTAATGAGTCCGAAAATAAGTCAAAACTATACTTGCGAGTAAGAAACAGAATCGCGTCTATTAAGAAAGTAATAACCATACTTTCTGATACTGGCATCTCAAGTAATTCGGATGATACACTTAAGCAACTTTTCAAGAAGTTCGATGACACCATGTTGGCAACAAAAGGAGATGTAGCTGAATGCTTGAATAATTTTATTAAGAATACTTGGAATGATATTGAAGCCAAGTACATTGACATAAAAGAATTCTATGCAGAAGATGAATTGTCGTTTAATAAAACTTGGGATGGATTCGAAAAAGAAGGTGAGATAGATCTGCTCATAAAGAATTACAAGACAGTAAGAAACGCTAATGTACTACCACAGATACTTACTGTGAAATTTGAGGAAATCGTTCCAAAACTAAACAAATGTCATAATGAAATTGCAAAGCTCCATAGTTCAGAAATAAAGATTTTTGACGAAGTAAAAGACTGCTTTGATGAATTCTTGGCAAACTATAACAAGACCAAAAAAGCTATGTTGGAAAAGATTGCAAAAACTCATCCAGAATTACAAAATGATATTGACTCAATATATGATTCTGAAAATGGAACTCTGGCAACAATTGTGAATGGTTTAGGGCCACTCTCTGATTTTATGAATTCTATTTCTGATGAAACTTTAGATACAATGCTTGAGGATAAGAATAAAACTCAGCAGATATTTGAAGACATCATGAAAAAATCTGGATTGGAAACAGAGATAAACTGGCTTCAACAAAAAGAGTCTTTAGAGTTAACGCCATCTGATTTAGATCATGACTATCTCCGAAAACTATTGGAGAGTGGACTTATTAAATTATCATATACAAAAGAATACTAATAATGACAAATATTGATATAATTCAGGCATTGGATAACATACGAATAAACAATTTGTATGTGCACAATTCAGAACTTGAAGGTGCAAAGTTCTCGAACGAGAAGTTGAAAGATCGAAAAGTGTATTTGGTAGAAACGCTTGCTGTAATCAATGCACTTGTTGAGCGTGGTACAATGATGTTGTATGGAGGACATGGCGGAGGAAAAACCACCTTGTCTAAGTATTTAGGTCAGTTGTTTTGCCATCTTACCAAGGAAAAGATTGAAGATTGTATATTGAGAGGACATCCACAATTGACAGAAGAAAAAATCCTTGGTAGTTTAGATTTTACTCAAATGACAGGAAACAAACCACTTGATAATGGTAAGTTGTCAGTGGTCTGGAACGAATTTGTCACATCAAGATGGAAAATCATTGATGAGATAAATCGTTTATCTCCATACGCACAAAATATTCTATTGTCATTGCTCGCAGAAGGGTCAGTAAAATATCATGATCAGAGTATGATTGTTCCTGCTTTCACCCTGTTTGCAACCTTGAACCCAAAGGACAATGCGAACACAGAATTGTCTTTGCCATTCAAGGATAGATTTGCTCTTGCACTTCCGATAACCATGCCTGATTATGACAGTTTCAGTACTATTGGAAAACGAGATAAATCATCTTATAATGATCGTATTGAGGAATATCTTCAGGATGTTAATCTAGAAGAACTTCAAGAAATTGTTAAGAATATTCCATATACAGAAGAAGCCGAATTGTTTATCAACTACATAATTGCTTCATATCGCCTATGTGAAAGAGCCTCTAAAGAGTCTAATGATAACTTGTCTGTTGACAAGATTCTTTGTGAGAATTGTCATATGTGTGCACCAGAAAAAGTGTGCTCAAAAATCAAGTTACCACTAAGCGTCAGAGTAAAAGAAGACCTGTACAGATATGGAAAAGCTCTTGCATGGTTCCTTGGAGACAGAGAAGTCAATGTAAATCATATTGAGGTTTTAGCCCCATATATGATTTGGCATAGAGCTGTTCTGAGCAAAAAGTATGTGTCAACTTTAACTGAACATTGGAAAAATACAAATTCAGGGAAGCAAACATCCATTTTTATAACAAATATTGATTTAGATGGAACTCGAAATATCATACAAATGATCAAAAATGAGTTTGATGGTATTAAAGATCTTCTTATGGGTTTTGAAAGAGTTAAGACAGGAACACTTTCAGTTCCAGAATTCAATGAGTATCTTAAAGAAATAAGAGACTCGTCATATAATTCTCTTGTAATATCTGCAGAGATTGTTCCAGTCTTAAATGAAAAATATGCTCCAGTTTATGATAAGATTGTGTCCTATAACAACCAGATAGATAACTCAAAAGGTGACATTTCGAAGCTTAAGGCTATAAAATCAGAATTAGCATTTAGATATGATATTCCCAATCGACAGTACATTTCAGAGCGAGTTAACCGTTCTATCAAAAAGATAGAAATAAAGGAATATACATTTAAGCTCGAAAAAGATTCAATAATATCGAATCCTCAACTGTCATCTCTTATTCAAGCGGTTATTCCTGGTACCGATCTTGCAAATGGTGACATACAAAAAGTAAAACCATTTAAGTTGTTGGATATTACACGAGATGCATGCGACTTGTCAGTTAAGAGATTGAAAAAATATATCTTTACCTACCAAGGGGACGAAGATTCTGAATTATTCAAATACTTACAAGCAAACAATGTCAATTGATATTGAAACATATAGATTGAAAGCCCAAGAAGCAATTGAGTATGTATTCGTCAAGGAGTATCACAATTCCTTGGGGATTCCTATGCCTATTGTCAAAATGCTTTTGCCGGATGATGCTAATTATTCAACTGGGCAATACTATATTACTATAGATAAGACTTGGCAGATTCATCTTAATTTCGGAAAACTTCCTATAAGTTATCATGAGTTTCAGAATAAAGTAAAAGTACTTACAAGACATGAAATAGAGCACTATATGTGTTGCCCATTTGATGTAATTACTCATTTTAGAATGCTAAAAAGAATTAGAGATGTTTATTATAAGCATTTCTCTCATCTTGGTATAAATATCGAGTATGCGTGTGGAGCAATTTCAAATCAAGCAGCTGATATTATTGTTGATACAAAAAACTATTATAGACATAGTAAAGAAACTTTAAAGAGTGAAATCGATTGGATAAAAATAGGTGCAAATATCAGTGCTTGTCCAAGGCATTGCAAATTAATGTTTCTAACAAAAGAGGCAATTTGGAAAGAAGATCTTGGTATAAATGAAACTGATCCTGAATTTTTAAAAATTGTCCATCAATTAGCTGATTCATTCACGAAAAACGGCATAGAAGATAAATCGTCATTTTTAGATAAAGTTGAAGAATATGCAGAAATATTCTTTAAACTATATGTTGAAGACCAAAAGAATCCCCAGCAGAGTAGTCAACAAGGATCTCAGCAACAGAGCGGTCAGCAGGGATCTCAGCAACAGAGCGGTCAGCAGGGACCTC
>OHUN01001105.1_pt1 | contig 12960 bp, 10 predicted proteins | sample 1579211 | NCBI WGS metagenome assembly OHUN01 (sample SAMEA3879560, study PRJEB24766) | human gut metagenome | biome: human-associated habitat; feature: feces | place: USA | collected 1985/1987
CTTGAATGAGTTCTTGATAAGCTAAGGTGCGGTCAACAAAGAGCGTATTTAGCCGAGGGGCATCAAATCCCGTTAATAATCGCCGCACCACAATTACTAAATTAATTTCTTGATCGGGTTTCAAATGAGCAAATACCGCCTCACGCCGAGCAGCCCGTTTTGCGACATCTTCGTTATAGAGATTCAGATCGGCTAAATCAAAATTAGTGTGATACTGCTGATTATAATCCTTTAAAATGGTGGCCATTTGGTCATGTTTGTGCGCACTCTGATCTTCGTTTTCACTTAATGAATAAGTAATCGCAATTCGGGGCCAATCAGGATCTAGCTGATTGTGAGTAGTCTTTTTCGCGGCTTTAAAGGCTTGATAATAGCGTTGCGCCATTTCAATGGAGCTGGTGGTTAAAATCGCATTGTAGTTGCCATGCCCCAAGCTGGTTTTACGTGGGCCTTTTTGTAAAATATATTGAACAACTTGTTGGATATGTTCATCAGTCTCAAAGTCAGCCGGAGTTAAATACGTTTCTTCCAAGTCCTTGACTGACATCGCTTGAATCTTGGCTTGAATTTTCGCTTCATCAGCCGTACTCAGCAGGCGGCCTTGCTTATCGCGACGTGCTTTGACGCGCTGGGTTTCTTTCTCGAGGGCCCGGGTTATTAACGTGTCTTTACCAATTGTCGTTACATGTTCCACGTTAAACGGTAACACGGCTTGGTCCTCTAGAGCGTCTCGCAAGTTATAGACGTGACAGACTTTACCAAATAGCTCCTCAGTGGTAACCGCCAGATCACCCTTGAGCTGTTTCTTATTTTCATTAAAGATGGGAGTACCAGTGTAACCATACCAGTTACTATTGACAAACGCTGTGCGAATTTCCTTTTGCATCTTACCAAATTGCGACCGGTGGGCTTCATCAACAAAGAAGATCACCCGTTGCTTTAAAGTTTTACTAAAGCGGGATTGCTTACCGGTTGCCAACTGGGCTTGCGTTTTTTTGACCGCCCGATGAAGTTTTTGAATCGAGGTGACCAAGACCTTACCGTCATTTTGTTGCAACTTACGCATTAAATCACCGGTATTTTGGGCTTCGTTAATGGCAATATCGTCATTGGCAGCATAGGCACTAAAGTTGCTGGTTGTCTGTTCGTCTAAATCCCGCCGGTCAACTAAGAAGATGACCTTATCGACACCGGGATCTTGCGCAGCTAATTTAGCGGTTTTATATGAGGTGAGTGTTTTACCAGAACCCGTGGTATGCCAAACAAAACCATCTTGATGGTCGTGAATCCGGTGCATCACGGCTTCAATCGCATAAATCTGGTAAGGCCGTAAGAGAATTAGGCTTTGCCGCTCTTGGTCGATGACTGTATATTCACTGACCATTTTGTGGGCCATGGGAATATTAAGGACTTGGCGCGTGAACGCTAAGCCGTTTTCCACGGGGTGATTATCCCGCGTCCGCCAATTAAACAAAAAAGCTTTATTGAAATGATCCGGTTCGGCATTCGCAAAATACGCCGTACTATCCGGCGTCATAATCACAAACATTTGCAACAGCGAGTAAATTCCCGTATATTTACCTTCCTGCGCGTATTTTTCAATTTGATTAAAAGCCTGGTTAAGTTCGACCGTGGCTTTTTTTAGTTCCAATTGAATTAAGGGTAACCCATTAATCAATAGGGTTACGTCAAAACGGCGATCAGGATCGACATCTTGAGTACCAGCTAACCGTGGTCGCACTGCTTGCCGTACAACTTCATAACTAGATTTACCGCCAGCAACGTCCGCTTTCCAAAACAACTCGAGCGTCACCGTGCCCAGCTTAGCATCATCACGTTCAACTTCAACTTTGCCAATGCCATTTTCGGCGGCTAGTAATTTAGCTGCGTCGTAAGGTGTCCGGACCTCAATCGCCCGTTTAACCTGATTAAATTCGGTATCAGTTAAAGGGTGTCCCTGCAATTTAGCATAGTTATTGTTATTTAATTTATCGCGAAAATTAGCCCATAATTGATCCGGCGTCGCACCATACAGGTCTTTTCGTTCCACCCATTGATTGCTTTCAGTCGTTAAGGTTTTAACAACTTCTTTTTCAAACGACAGTTCCAACATAAAAACATTCCTTCCCCCACCTTTAAATTACTCACTAGTTTATTATACGCGAACCGATTGACGTTTAAGCTTCAGGATTTAATCTGTCAGGCACATAAATAAAACCAAACAGATAAGCATAAAAAACGGAAGGCTAATAATTAAGCAGCTGTTATGTTTCTTTATAGTGAAACATTGCGAAAACTCAATAGAGATTGGGTATGTTGTTCGATTTCTTCTGCTAATTATCTAACCCTAGATATCTTTTTTGATGTTATCTTAGTAGTGATGTACACCCTAAGCATTGACAGAAAGAGAAAATTCTATACCTAAAATAAAAGATCTCGTAGTACAAGCTTCACAAAAAATTTTTTATTTGTATTCTCAACGTTTTAAATAGCCTCATATTTTGTCAACTCAGGAAATTTATTTTTTAATTTGTCTTTGAAATTTGGATGTGCTTTTTCATTAATGAAGATAGCCAATCCATGTTTGGCTCTTGTGATGCCGACATAAAAAAGATATAACATAATATCTGATTCAATTTCTGTCTCATCATTTTCTTGGTGATTGAAATTAATTTTGTTCCAATTACGTTTCTTGAACCACCCATAATCAATATTTAGAATAACATCATTAAATTCCAAGCCCTTTGAAGCAAAGATAGTCATGCTATGATGATTAATATCATCGAGAGAAGCGTAAAGCTCGTTTACTTTTTGCAATTCACGAAAATTAAAGCTATCAAACATACTCTGTTTATTACGGATCTCATCTATAAATTGCAATCCTAAATCTTCATAATTATTAGCTATTACTGTTTGCGTTTCTTTCTCTTTATCAAGCAATTCCGCAATGGAATTCATACCCACATTTTGAATAGATGATTTCGTAAACAAATTGAACAATGCGCAAATGGTGTCATAGTCACTTCCAAATAGGATATTACTATATTCAATTAATGCACTGACATAGGGGCTTAGTCGATCTTCATCTAACACTGCTATCCAATCTATATAACTGGTTTTCGGTATCCAATTTTTGACTTTTCTAGCAATTTCACCAAAACCAGAAGCTGACATTCTTAACCCATTAGTAACTGACAAGACAACGGAATCTTTAAAATCCATTTTCTTGTTAATTAATGAAACTATTTCTTGTGTAATTCCACCATTATGCACAAAAACGTGTGGTTCCGATTCAGCTGCATGTTGCGGTTGCTGCACTAATTCATCATAATATTCTCGCGAACGATTATATAGGCATACCAAATTATATTGTGATCGATAATTATTTGGCATATAAAATGTTTTTACTCCATATTTTTTTCTCGCCAATATAACATCAAGTGTTTGTTTATTCAAATAAATCGTTTGGAATGGATCTCCGTATAATCCTATTGTTAATGAATTCGACAATTTTTCAAATAAGGTATTCAAAAACACTCCATTAGTATCCTGATATTCATCAATCAAGATGTACTCAAAAGAGTTGCTAATTATTCTTGAGAAACACGGGATAGAATTTAATGATTCTATGAATAAGCAAATTACATCATCGTGAGACAACCAAAGCTCACCAGTGCTATTGTTGAATTGTGGAATTCCAATTTTGCCATATCGGACCGTTTTTATATCACTCAACGTACAACCTGGATTTGCTTTCAAACCTTCTGGGTGAAAGTTTGAAAACAAATCACTGTAATCAAGAATATGCCTAGACAAAGCGCCAATAATCTTCCAACAAAATGAGTGTATTGTGGATAGTGTCACACCTATATTACCTAATCTTTCAGACAGCTCATTGACTGCAGCATTAGAATAACTGATAGCAGCAATGTTTTTATGCCCATTATCGTGAAGAAAATGAATATCTTTGACCAACTGATGCGTTTTACCGGAACCTGCTGCCCCCCGAACTTCAAAAACCCCATGTTTCATTGATAGATATTTGTCATTATTCCTTATCTGCAAGCCATTTCAGTCCTTTCAATAAATAATCCGGAATAGTATATTTATTATCTGCTATCAGATCTAGGCTATTTAGTGCAAAGTCAGCTTTCCCTTGGCTTAATAATTTCCCATATATATCATTTGCATCATATGGATTTCCTTCAATGGTTTGTTCTACATTTTCTTTTAAAAGCCCACTTTCCTTATACAAAGAAAAATTTTGTTTACTTGCAAATACAAGTGAGCTCTCTAACGTACGCGGCCAGAAGTTGAAATCACAACTATATCCTTGAGTCACAATCATGAAATCAGCTACTCTTTTATCACCAACATCAGCTGTTGAAGATATGATATGTTTCTGTGATATAGACTTAGTTTTATCTCGAAAGTAACATGTAAGATTTATCTCGTTTACCTTAGTTTGGTCTGTAAAGTCTTCTAATAAATAACGCAAGTTTCCGTTGGTCGTTTTGACATTATTCGTATCTTCTATATCATTTGAATTTCTTGCACTTTTGTAATCAACGTCAGTGATCAATAGTACTTTGTCAAATTTAAGATCAGCAATCGCTGGCCTCAGATTATTAAAGGCAGTACCAACAGGAATAAATGCAACCTTTTCGCCAAGTAATGAACAAACGTTTTTCCGAATTAAGGCGGTTAAAATTAATCTTTCTGCATTTCCCTCATATGCTATTAATTTGTCAGCAAATAGCATTTCTGCATTGTAGTTCATAATCAACTTTTTGAGTTTCTCACGATAAGCAGGATCACTACCCCCAAGCTTATCCCAATTTATAAAATAGCTAACATTTCCCCGCCTACGGCCAACTACAATCTGAAACCCCATTTCAAAGGCAGATACTGCTACTTCTGGTGAATGAGAAATAATTAGTAATTGATATGGTATTTGAAGCCTTTCTGCGTGCTTTCTAATAAATTCTCGGATCTGTTGCACAAAAATGTGTTGAAGTTGAGGATGTGTAAACGCTTCAGGTTCCTCAATCGCAAAAAAAACGGGGTTATGTAATTTAAGCCTTTCCATCTTCGAAAACTGTGCAGATATCCTTGCAAGAATATTATAAATATTCTGATATCCCAATCCTTGTGCATTCAAGGGTAATTCAAATCCATGCAATTCAGTAAAGGTTTGGGCAATGCGGACTTTAGGGTCAGCCATCCATTCGTCTATCGTCAGAATGGCTTTAAGTGGATTATGAGGGTTGCGAGGGTATGCAAAATTTTTTAGCTCATCCTGAAATGGATCTAACTTTTTAGCCACAACTTCGTCTACATTATCTTGAACATCTGAAAACACTTTTTTAACCTCATCGTTATCTGATAACAAGTTTGACACTTGAGTCGAAAACTGACTTGCTGTCACATTCTCACTATTAGTTTTGCCAGAATCAACATATCTAAACGCCATGATAGAACATAACAACAGTTCCCCAGGTTTCAAATGATTAATGCTTGCTTTAGGAAGGGGTAAGAATTTATTTAGCTTAGTGTCTTTTGGTAATAATGTTTGTCTTCCTTCTTTAAAGTCATTTACCGAACCTATCCACGTTTCTTTTTTTAACAATCCAATAATTTCGTTAATGTCTTTAATATTTTTCATCTTAGAATAATTGTCTTCCGGAAGTGTATAACGTATTAATAATTTTGTCTTTCCAGATTCGGAAATTTCACTCAGCAAAGACCAGTAATCAGCCCCTAAATTTTCCCACGTATACGTTACACTAAATTCTAAGCATTCGTTGGGAGATATTTTGTCTGGTTCATCCCTTTTGTTCATAATGTTAATTAACAATTCTAAATTGATGTCTGAAGTTTTTAAACCGTAAGCAAATGACTGGAACGCATCCAATAGACTCGTCTTACCTATATTGTTCTTTCCAAGAAAAATAGTATCATGCTTTAAGGAAATAGTGCTGTCCTTGATTGACCGAAAGTTTTTAATGGAAATTTCTGATACTTCAACTTTTTCCACTATGTTTCCTCCTCCATTGTAATATGCTATAGATTAAGTTAAAGGGATCTCTATATGAGTAATATTATACATTAACTAGAAAAAAAGTTATATTTACCGTTAGTGGATTAAAGTCGTTAATAACAGCAAGATTGACCATTAGAGCATACCCTAGTGGCCTTTTTTATTTCTGTGCTATACTAGGAATTACAAGTGTTCATTAGAACTGTCCAAAAGGAGAATTGGAAATGGCTAAAATCGGTTATGCGCGTGTGAGTTCCAAGGAGCAACATTTAGATCGACAGTTAGCGGCTTTAAAAGACGTTGATAAATTATTTACGGATAAATTAAGTGGGGCTAACACTAATCGGCCAGAACTGCAAAAAATGCTGGCCTATATTCGTGAGGGTGATATTGTAATGGTCACTGAATTAGATCGCTTAGGCAGAAACAACCATGATTTGACTAAGATCATGAACTCCATTCAAAATAAGGGTGCCACCCTAGATGTGTTGAATTTACCGTCCATGACAGGGATTGCTGACCCAAATTTACGTCAACTGATGACCAACTTGATTATTGAACTCTATAAGTATCAGGCCGAAAGTGAACGTAAGCGAATCATTGAGCGCCAGCAGCAAGGGATTGCCTTAGCTAAGCAGCAGGGTAAATATCATGGGCGCAAACCCCAATACACCCAAGACGATCCCCGATTGCAACATGCTTTTAAGCTTTATCAGACGGGCATGAGTGATGTAGACGTCGCCCGTAATACCGGTATTAAGCGAACAACTTTTATCAGATATCGCAAGAAGTGCAATATAAAAAGATGAGATTTACATGCGATAATTACGTTATACTAGTTTAGAGAGAGGCGACATAATGATCATTCAAACAAAGGGACTTACTAAAACTTATCAATCAAAAGTGGTGGTTGACCATATTGATTTAGCAATCAAAGAAGGAAGCTTAACCGCGCTACTAGGACCCAATGGCGCTGGCAAAACAACCACTATATCGATGCTCACAAAGATATTAAATCCAACCAGTGGAATGATCAAGATGAAACCAGACATAAAGATTAGCATGGTATTTCAACAGAGTATTTTAGATAATGATTTGACAGTTATGGAAAATTTGAGTATTCGAAATAAACTTTATAAAGAAGCCAAATCTAATCATATTGATGCTTTGATTCAGAAAATCGGGTTAACTGAATTTATTAATCAAAAATACGGCCGACTTTCTGGTGGGCAACGGCGACGAGTTGATATAGCAAGAGCTCTACTTAATCAACCTGATATTATTTTTTTGGATGAGCCAACTACGGGTTTGGATATCCAAACCCGCTCGGCAATTTGGAAATTGTTGCATTCATTGCAAAGTCAAAATAATTTAACCATTATTTTGACAACACACTATCTTGAAGAAGCAGACAATGCAGATGAGGTTTATATTATTGATCATGGCAAAATAATTGCCAGCGGATCCGCTGATGAAATTAAAACACAAAACTCTAGCAGTAAACTCGTGATTGTTTCTGAACAAGCTGATCAATTAATGGCATTGATACCAAGTAAAATAATTCATACGCAGATTAATCATAAAACCATTTGTTTAACGGCTAATTCTGACGAAGCACTCTCATTATTATTAAATTTTCGTAGTTTCATTAAAACGTTCACTTATCAAGAGGGGACGATGGATGATGCTTTTTTGTCATTAACCGGAAGGAAGATGCGTTGATATGATTACTTTAACAAGGAGAAATCTACTGTTGTATTTCCGCAATCGCCCCGGAGTATTCTTTTCATTATTGGGAGCAATGATTTCATTTCTCTTATATATTGTCTTTCTAAAAAAGTCAATGATAAGTAGCTGGAAAACTGTCCCTAGTTCTCACCAATTACTTGATTTTTGGTTGATTGGAGGGACTTTATCAGTGACTGCCATCACAACCACCCTTACCTCACTTGGACAATTAGTAAAAGATAAAGAACGCAAGGTTATTAAAGATTTTTATTTAACAAACCTTTCTCATTTTGAAATCACCATGAGCTATATGTTAAGTGCCGCTTTGATTGGCTTTATTATGCAAATAGTTATGTTCGCACTGATGATAGGATACTTTTCAATCACAGATAACTTGACCATGCCATGGGAGTCGCTACCAGCTGTAATTTGCGTTGCTCTTTTTAGCTCTTTACTAGCAGTTGTAATTAATATGATGTTTATCCAGTTTATTAGTCGCTTTGATTCCTTGAACGCTATAGGAACAATTGTTGGCACGGCCTCTGGCTTTTTAGTGGGTACCTATATTCCAATTGGTATTCTTCCTAACTTTGCGCAGTTACTTATCAAATTAACTCCGGGTGCATATGTAGCAGCCATTTATCGACAAATACTTATGGCAGATAAATTAAAAACCGCTTTTCATGGTCAGCAAAGCCATTTTGAAAAAACGATGGGGATTAAGTTAGAGTGGCATCATTTATTAACTGGAATGCAATCGACTGTGCTCCTTACCATAGTTTTTTTATTAGGAATAGCAGTTTTACTAATTGTTGACTTAATTCGAAGCAAGGAAAATGTGAGAACGGTTGATTGAGATAGCAAGGGAAATCATGCATAAAAACTATGCAGTGTCGGATTTACAGTTCGACTCTGAATGTTCGGGAATGACTTTCTATGTTTATCGTAAAGCCTAACTAAAAAAGTAACTATTAAGTAAAAAAAGTATCAAAGTTAGTGACCTGATTTTGATACTTTTTTTCGTAAAGCGGTTTGAAATTTTCAATGATGTATAATTGGTATCAACAACTAAATTGATTCATTAATTGGGAGATAGTGACTATGGACAAAAGGATTGTGCGGACGCAAGCTAAAGCTGAAAAAGCTTTGTTTGAATTGATGCAAGAACAAAACTTTTCAGAAATTTCAATTACGGATATTGCTAATCAAGCAAAAATATCACGAATGGCTTTTTATCGCAACTATAACAGTAAGGAAGATATTTTGAACAAGTTTGTTCAAAAAGAATATGCAACTTTTGTTGATGACATTACGACGCATCATTTTAAAGAATTAGAGCAGTTGTTGGAAGTTTATTTTGATTATTTTAAAAATAATCCAGCTGTTTTATCGGCAATTGTTAGCGCTTCAATTGAAGGCTTTGCTCTTCGAAAGCAAAGTGACTACTTGCTTGATTTTTTTAAAACGCGAATTAAAAATCAGCAGCCAGCACCAATAGAGATTGCATATTATTCGGGCGCTATTTTTGCTAGTTTACTATATTGGCGAGAAAACGATTATCAATATTCCGCAGCCGAGTTGGCCGAGCACCTAGCAGAAAAGATCAAAAATGATTTACTACAAACTGGCGAAAAAATATTTTAGCCGGTTAATGGAAAAACAAAACAATCAAAAAAAGGGGTACGGCAATTTTACTTTTGCAGTGCCCCCCTTTTACTAGGCTAAATTACTTTGTTAGGCCATGCCCTAGGGTTTGGGTTTCTCGTAAATAAACTGGATCGGTCTTAGAGATTTGGGAATTCTTTGAGCAACAACCTAGTCGATGACGACAGCAACTGTCTTTTTGGGGTTTAAGATATTTTCCAATTACAACCCCAGTAGCTAAAGCGATTGAAATTAAAATTAAATGCTGCTTTTTCATGAATTTTTCCTCCTTTGATTTAGAGTAACTTTTGAGATTTCAAAATTTCTTCAAGATAGGTGCCATGAACCTTTTTCAAAAAGGCATTTAGACCAATTTTTTCAATTTGATTTAAAGGCAATTCGGTCAAGCTCTTTTTATCATTCAAATAATATAAGGCACTTAAGATTGTTCGTAAGTCAAAGGCAGAATCAAAGACTTCTGGGATGCCACGATCAATGTCAAGCAGTCGGTAGACAGCTTCCATAGCAGTTCTGACAGAGTATTCAGTTGTAAAGACGGTGTCTCGCTCAGTTTCGGCAAAGTTCCCAATAAAAGCCAAATTGCTTGAACCTTCAGGGACAACTAAGGGACGATCACCAGCTTGGCGTGGCATAAAGTATGAAGTAATGTATGGCATATGAATTGGAATTGAATTAGCTGTTTGCGCGATCTCAGCAATTTGATTTTCTGGGACACCAATATGATAAAGAAATTCTTGACAGATTTCTGCGCCACTGCAATCAGTAATTTTTTTGTGAATATAATTTCCGGGCTGATCGGAAAAGAGACCATATAACCATACGATTAATTCATTTGGCTTTTGTTGTTGAAAATGTGGTTGACGGCTGATGGAAATTCCTAATAACCAGTTTGAGTCCCTAATGGAGACTGGGCCACTAGTAACAATTGAACCACTATACGGATCTTTACCAGTGATTTTTTGAATATAGGGTACGATTCGATCGTCTTTAAAGGTGCAAGTTGCCGACATGACCCAGTTAGCCGCTGGAATATCTTGATAAAATTTAGCTGGATGTCCAAAAGCTGAGTCTTGAGCCGCTAATTTTTCCCATAATTTCCAGCTAGCACCGATTGGATGCGTTGCTGGTGCTGAATGTTCATTGTCACCATAAGTAGTGCTTTCAGTAATTGATCCATTTGTAATGAAAACCAAATCGTCAGGTGTTAGGTCGAGGCTTTGCTGATTACCATCGATCGTTAGCTCAATTTTAACAGCTTGTTTTTGTTCACCGGTTTGTTCAACAATAATATTGTCAACGGTGGTATTGTATTGGAATTTAACGTCGTGATCTTCAAGATATTTAATCAGTGGTTTGATTAATGACTCATATTGATTATATTTGGTAAATTTCAATGCTGACATATTTTGCAAGGTGCCAACATGATGGACAAAGCGTAATAAATAACGGCGCATTTCCATTGCACTTGCCCAAGGCTCGAAAGCAAACATGGTGGACCAATAGAGCCAGAAATTTGATTTAAAGAAGTCATCGCTGAAAACTTGATTAATTTTGACATTGTCAAGTTGGTTTTCCGGTGTTAGCACTAATTTGGCGATTTCTTCAATTGCTTTTCGGGAAAGCGTCAACTGACCATCACTGGCTAACTGATTACCACGTTTTTCGATTACGCGGGTGTGTGAATTACTTGGATCGGCTTTATTTAGCCAATAGAATTCGTCAAGTACCGAAACACTGGCATCTTCTAAGGTAGGAATTGAACGAAAAAGATCCCAAAGAGTTTCAAAGTGAGGTTCCATTTCACGCCCACCACGAATAATATAGCCGCGTTGTTCATTTAAAATCCCATCCATGCTGCCACCGGGAAGTCCAAGTTCTTCAAAAACATGAATTTGGTTTCCAGGAACCTGACCATCGCGCACTAAAAAAGCGGCGGCAGCTAAACCGGCTAAACCGGCCCCAACAATATAGGCTGATTTCTTGGTGGCGTTTGCTGGTTTTTTAGGCCGAGCAAATGCTTCATAATTACCACTACTGTAGTACATGAAAATCCCTCCTTGTAAAATAAGATACCAAGTATTTGTTACATCTGTAACTAAATATAATATAAAACGGTTAACAAATTTATTCAATCAAAATTATTTTCTCAATTGGTAGATTACAAATTTAATCCGAATTATTTGCAATTTAAAACGTAGTCTCCAATATTGTATTTAGTATGCCTCATGGGAATTCACTCTGATTTATGTGGCCCCCTTCAAATTGGAATTTGTAATCTAACATAAACGGCTTATTAATCACGCCTAACCGGCTCTTCAGGTTGTTTTTCAGGGTATATTTTTTCTGGATTTATTTGGGGGTTTTCAGGTGGAGTCTTTACTGGAAATCTTTGTGGTAATTGCTTTTTAGGCTTTTCTATTGGTATATGAGGAGTAGTTTTGTTTGGGTGTTTTTCCAAAAGTGATATCATTAGCTATGCCTCCTTAAATTCTTCTTGAATGGAGTGTCGTCTTTTAAGTCAGAGCGATGTTGATACCATTTTTCCGCTTGTTCCGTAGCAATTGAAATGGCCCGCTTATCGTCATAATTTTTTTCTTTAAGCGCATTTGCGATCTCAATAGCTTTTTTTCGAACCACTTTTTTCAAATTTTTCATTGATGGTGGGTAATTTTGTTCATTCCAAGGCATTTCAATAACCTCCATTCATATGATTTTAGATATGGAAAAGAGTATATAGATTATTTGTTATATATTAAATAAGATTACAGCATGTTGGTAAGCGCTGTCAAAAAAGTTGCTTTAGTTTCAACCGATAGTCACTAGACTCATATTTTAACTAAGAAATAGTATCCATGTAATTTGCCCCAAAAAGGTTTCTAATTATAAATTTCGAACTAGACATTGAATTATGATGATATTTTACGCTCTCATTAAAAGTGGTTAGGAACTTAGTTAGTGCTTCATTAACAGTCGCTGTCGTCCGATCTTTTAACCGGTATGCCCAAAGGAACCGTGATTTGCGATCGATTAAAGTTAATAAAACTGCCTTACTATGCCCACGAGGACCAACGACTGTATCTAGTTCAAAATCGCCGATGCGATTACGTTGATTAATCATCATGGGACGCTGTTCAATTGATCGCCCCAAAGATTGATTATATTTGGATCGTTGGTCAACGTTACGCCGTTGGCGTACGCCATGTTCAGGTAGATCATTCAAGGAGAAACCAATTCTCCCCTGATTTAGCCAATTATAAATAGATTTAGTAGCTAGTTTAAATTCGTGAGCAATCATTCCTGGTGACCAGCTTAGACGTAAATGGTTGAGAATTTTTTGCTTTAACTCATCGCTCAGCTTAGTTTTCCGACCACATCGTGATCGCTTGTATTCGGCATCTGTTTGTGCTAATTCAGCCTGATAAGGTTGACATCGAGATAATTCATAAGAAATTGTTGACGGTGATCGGTTCAGCCGAACGCCCATTTGGATATTGGACAGCCCTAGTTCACAAAAGGTTTCGATTTTA
>OHUN01001119.1_pt1 | contig 12804 bp, 8 predicted proteins | sample 1579211 | NCBI WGS metagenome assembly OHUN01 (sample SAMEA3879560, study PRJEB24766) | human gut metagenome | biome: human-associated habitat; feature: feces | place: USA | collected 1985/1987
TGCTCGAAGTCATCGACACCGAGCCGATGGTCGCCGACGGCACGCAGGACGCGGGCAAGCCGGGCGAGGAAGGCGAAATCGAATTCCGCAATGTGAGCTTCGCCTACCCCGACTCGCGTCAGGCCATGTTGGAAGGCGTCAATTTCAAGGCGAAGAAGGGTCAGACGGTGGCGTTCATCGGCTCGACCGGCTCCGGCAAATCGTCCCTCATCAACCTCGTGCCGCGTTTCTACGACGCCACGCAAGGCGAGGTGCTCGTCGACGGCGTCAACGTGCGCGACTACAAGCTGAAGGCGTTGCGCGACAAGATCGGCTACGTGCCGCAGCAGTCGTTCCTGTTCAAGGGAACGATCGCCAGCAACGTCGCGTACGGAGATACGGACCGCGACGACGACACCGTGCGCCGCGCATGCGACGTCGCGCAGGCGACGGAATTCATCGACAAAAAGCAGAAGAAGTACGATTCCGGCATTTCGCAGGGCGGTTCCAACGTTTCGGGCGGGCAGAAGCAGCGTCTGTCGATCGCACGCGCCGTCTACCGTCATCCGGAAATCCTGATCTTCGACGATTCCTTCTCCGCGCTCGACTTCAAAACCGACCGTGCCGTACGTGACGCGCTCGAAAAGGAAGCGAAGGATTCCACGAAACTCATCGTCGCGCAGCGCATCGGCACCATCATGAATGCCGACCGCATCATCGTGCTCGATGACGGCAAAGTGGTCGGCCAGGGCACGCACGAGGAACTGCTCGACACGTGCGAAGTGTATCGGCAGATCGCCGAATCGCAGTTGAGCGAAGACGAGCTGAAGCGCTGAAAGGGGGAGAGATGCCTAGAGGACCAATGGGACGCGGGCGCGGGCCCGTGGAGAAGCCGAAGGATTTCGGCGGTGTGATGAAGAAGCTGATGCGATTCTGCCGGCACTACATTCCGGTGATGATTTTCGCGCTGATACTGGGTGCGGCCGGCACGGTTTGCCAGATTATCGGCCCGGACAAGCTTAAGGACATGACCAACGAGATTACGAAGGGTCTGCCTGCCATGGTGCACGGCAAGCCCGTCATGAACTCGATCGACATGGATGCGGTCTCACGTATCGCATGGCTGCTTGTCGCGCTGTACGTCGGGTACGCGCTGCTGAGTTACCTGCAGAGCTGGCTGATGGCTAACGTCACGCAACGCACCGCTCAGGAGCTGCGCGAGGCCATCAGCAAGAAAATCAATCGTCTGCCGCTCAAGTATTTCGATAAAGTCAGCTACGGCGATGTGCTTAGCCGCATCACCAACGACGTCGACGCCATCGGCCAGACGCTCGGCCAGTCGGTCGGCTCGCTCATCACGTCGATTACGCTGTTCTTCGGCGCGCTCATCATGATGTTCTACAACAACGTGATCATGACGCTGTGTGCCATCGGCTCCGCGCTGCTCGGTCTGATCATCATGGGCGTGATCATGAAGGTATCGCAGAAGTACTTCACTCGCCAGCAGATTGCGCTGGGCGATGTGAACGGCCATGTCGAGGAGATGTACACCGGACACACCGTGGTCAAGGCGTACTGCGGCGAAAAGGGCTCCATCGAGCAGTTCGAAAAGTATAACAAGGACCTGTACGTGTCCGGCTGGAAGAGCCAGTTCCTTTCCGGTTTGATGATGCCGCTTATGAACTTCATCGGCAACTTCGGTTACGTGGTGGTATGTGTGGTCGGCGCGGTGCTGGCCATGGACGGTAAGATCGAATTCGGTGTGATCGTGGCGTTCATGATGTACATTCGCCTGTTCACGCAGCCGCTGTCCCAGTTCGCGCAGGCGTTCCAGAACCTGCAGCGCTGCGCGGCCGCATCCGAACGCGTCTTCGGCTTCCTTGAGGAGCCGGAACTGTCCGACGAAACCGGCAAGCAGGCGCTGCTGGGCGTCGGCGCGGACGGCAAGCCGCAGCCGGTGCGCGGCGACGTGGAATTCAGCCACGTGCGCTTCGGCTACGACGCGGACAAGACCATCATCAACGACTTCTCCGCGTCCGTGAAGGCCGGCCAGAAGGTGGCTATCGTCGGCCCGACCGGCGCCGGCAAGACCACCATGGTCAACCTGCTGATGCGCTTCTACGAGATTTCCGGTGGCACGATTTCGATCGACGGCATCGACACCAAGTCCGTACCGCGTTGGAACGTGCACGACCAGTTCTCCATGGTGCTGCAGGACACGTGGGTGTTCCGTGGAACAGTGCGTGAAAACATCGCGTATTCGAAGAAGGACGTCACCGACGAGCAGATCGTGGCCGCATGCAAGGCCGTCGGCCTGCACCACTACATCATGTCGTTGCCGAACGGCTACGACACCGTGCTCGACGACAAGGCGTCGCTTTCCCAGGGCCAGCGCCAGCTGCTGACGATCGCCCGCGCGATGGTGGAGGACGCGCCGATCCTGATCCTCGACGAGGCCACCTCCTCGGTCGATACACGCACCGAGGAGCTGATCCAGAAGGCGATGGACGCGCTGACCGTGGGCCGCACGAGCTTCGTGATCGCGCACCGCCTGTCCACCATCCGCGACGCCGACATGATCCTGGTGATGAACGGCGGCGACATCGTGGAACGCGGCACGCACGAGGAACTGCTCGCCAAGGGCGGCTTCTACGCCGACATCTACAACAGCCAGTTCACGCTGGCCGAGTGAGGTTGGTGTGCTGACTCGCTAAAAAATCCGGAGGGACCACCCCTCCGGATTTTTGCGTTTTGGCTTCGGCATTTTTATTGTGTTGCGCTGACGGGACGGCGGATTTACCATTGAGGTGACTGACGTCAATCGATTGACGTATTTGAAAATCACAAAGAAAGTGGGCAGTCATGAAAAGCATCGAAATCGGCAAATCGGCAGTGGTCGCATCGCAGGCGGCGCTCGGCGTGATGCGCATGGACGCGCTGGACGCGGACGCGGCGGCAGAAGTCGTGCGCACGGCCGCCGAGCATGGAGTCAACTTCTTCGACACGGCGGACATCTACGGATTCAACGTCAACCACGACCATGCCAGCTCGCGTGTGCTCGGCCGCGCGTGGAAGGACGCCGGGCTCAAGCGCGAGGACATCTTCCTGCAGACGAAGTTCGGTATCAACATCGACTTCAGCGACCCGAACAACGTGCACGCCACCCGCTACGACTTCTCCGCGAAGCACCTCATCACGCGACTCGACGAGGAACTGGAAGCGCTCGGCACTGACTACGTGGACTTCGCGCTCCTGCACAGGCCCGACACTCTGATGGAGGCCGAGGAGATCGTCGAAGCGTTCACCACCCTGCACAAGGCGGGCAAAGTGCGTCACTTCGGCGTGAGCAACGTGAACCCGTGGCAGGCGGAACTGCTGCAATCCTGGCTCGGAGACGACCCGGCCATGAGGCTCGAGGCGAACCAGCTGCAGTTCGGTCTGATGCACGCGCAGATGGTCAGCGACGAGCTGATGACCAATTCCGGCGCCGAAGGCATGGTCGTGGCCAACCATTCGGACGGACTGCTGTCCTACTCGCGACTGCGCCACATGACCATCCAGGCATGGAGCCCGTTCCAGTCCGGCACGGAATACGGCCCGTTCGTAGGCAACGAGCACTTCCCGGAGTTGAACAAGGCGCTGGACGAAAAGGCCGCCAAGTACGGTGTGAGCGCCAACGCCATCGCCACCGCATGGGTGCTCAGGCATCCGGCGAAGATTCAGATCGTGCTCGGCTCAATGAACCCCACCCGACTGGGCGAAATGCTCGACGGCGCGGACATCGACCTCGACAAGCAGGATTGGTGGGACCTGTACGTGGCCGCCGGCAACCTCATTCCGTGAGTTTTGCTTGCGATTGGCCGGTTTGCGGTCTGCGATTGGCGGGTCGCCAACCGGCCAACCTGGCAATCAGTGACCGGTCGGCAATCAGAAGAAACGGCCGGGGAAACCGGCGCTGATGGTGGCGTGACGGTCGGCGTCCAACGTGGCGCAATCGAAAACAAAAACGCTGCGCAGTTCATTCGGATCCGCAACGAACAGCGCCGTAGCCAACCCGTCCGCCACCGCAGTCGGATAGTCGCCAAATGACGCGGATCGCACCGCAACCCAGGCGGCTTCCGTTTGTTGCACGGGCAGGCCGTCGATGGCGTTGAGCAGGTGGTGAATCGCCAGATGCGTCTGTTCGTTCACCGCCACCTCCCAATGGCGACGGCTGGGCGCGCTCGCACAGAACGCGCCATCGCCGATCAGTGCGACGCCGACCGCGCAGGACGGATCATCCGGATCCTCAAGCGCCACACGGATCGGCTTGTTCGTGCGCGCCAGCAGATCGCCGCCCGCATCAATCACAAATTCCGGGGCAGCGCTTTCGCGTTTGCTGTCTGAGGTGGAAGATTGGCATGTCGGGTTGGTCGTTTCGGCTGACTTGACATGCGATGTGCGCGAAAGTTCTGAATCGGTGAGCAATCCGCCCAGCGAATCCACCAGATAACCCTTGCCGCACGCGCCGAAATCCACATGAACCGGACTGCGTGTAACCAATGTCGTACCACTCGAACGAACCACATCACGACCCCATACGGCCCGTCCGTGCAGCGCGCCCAGGCGCTCGCCGGCGTCGGCTTCAACGGTGAAACTCAGCGCGGGATCGTAACCGAGACGAATCAGGTCCTCGCCCACGCACGGGTCGATCGCACCGCGCGTGGCGGCGTGCAGCGCGTCGTACAAATCGAATAGCGGGCCGGCCCAATCGGGAAAATCGAAATGCCCGCCATGCTCCGCATTGCCGATGTGCGCAACCAGCGAATCAGCGCGAAACCGCGAAAGCGCATGCTCGTATTCATCGATGAACCGTTCCATCTCGCCGCGCAATTCCGCAGTGATCGGGTGAGGCGTCGAAATCAACAACCCCGTGCCGAGCGCCTTGGGGAAAGCGGCGGTGTACGGCATGCGATGCGCGAGCGGTGCGAGGGAATCCATACCCACGATGCTAGCGCGTGCCCGGCTTGGCGGAGTTCGTGCCTGGGCAACCTGATATGCGCTATATGTGGCATGAGGCATCGCCTTATTTTGATACCCCCGTAGCTTTGTATAGTTACGATTATACTAATCGTGATTATACAGACCGACGCTTTGGCATGGAGTTCGCTTCACGTTTTCGGGCGGACGGGGGTGTTGCGGAACGGCGGTGAGCGTCACAATGTGAGACGACACGCGGAAAACGGGAAAAATAAAAACGGCGGAATTCCAACGTTTTTCCATGCGCGATACAACAAGACCAATTAAAAATCAAGACTGTTATTCAAAAAAGTTTCGTTCTATCTTGGCTTCCGATGCGCGCTTCGTACGTCGGGTACGTCGGGGAAAGCGCGCCGAAAAGATTTGCGGAAGGAAGGTTCGACCCATGTCATCTCGCGTCGCGCAGCGCCATGCAGCCGGTTCCTACGATTCGTGCGATTCGCGCGTCTCGGCTTCCGGCCGTCTCATCACGCTCGTCGCCGCGCTGATGATCGCGCTCGCCACGCTGTTTGTCGGCATCGCGATGCCGCGGCAGGCGTCCGCCGCCGACGACAGCCAAACGAATTTCGATTCCTGGACCGCCGCTGCGCAGAACATCGCCAAGCAGCTCGCCACCGCCGAAAAAGACTACAACGACGGCGATTACGGCCAGGCCGGCACCGGCTTCCAGACCGCGCATTGGATCGGCTACGACGCCTCCAACTTCTCGAAGGCCGTCAACGACACCATTTCCGCCGACAAGCAGCAGGCGTTGCTCACACAGTTCACCGACTTGGAAGGCCTCGCCTACCAGCAGGGCCAGGGCGGCGCGATCGCCGGCAAAATCGATGCGCTGAACGCGGACCTCACCGCCACCGCGCAGACGCTCGATGGCAACGCGAACCTCGCCGACCCCAAAACCTACGCGAAGCAGCGCGCCGAACAGACCGCAGCCGAACGTAAGAAGCTCGACGCGGCCAAAAAGAACTCCTCCAAAGGCAAAGGCGACCGCACGTGGGGCGAAGTCGCCAGCGAAATGAACGTCATCCTCGACAAAGCCTACAAAGCCGCCGTCTCCGGCAAGGGCGCGGAAGGCTCCAGCCTCGTCAACAACGCGTACTACCAGTACTACGAGAAGCTCGGCTTCGAAAAGAACGTCATGAACGCCATCTCCGGCGACCGCGTCTCGCAGGTCGAATACCAGTTCAAAATGACCCGCAAAACCATGCGCGACGGCGGTTCAGACAAGGAAATCAAGAAGCTCGTCGACGACCTGAAAAGCTGGCTCGTCGAAGACGCGGCCACCCTCGACGGTGGCGCGGCCGGCAACGTCAACGCCTTCACCAAAGCCATCACCAGCTCCGCCGGACAGGCGTTCCTCATCCTGATCCGTGAGGGCCTCGAAGCGCTGCTGGTGGTGGCCGCCGTGGTGGCCTACCTCGTCAAATCCGGCAACCAGCGTTTCACCAAGTGGATTTACCTCGGCGTGCTCGCGGGCCTTGCCGGCTCCGGCCTGATCGCCGTGCTCTTCACGTTCCTGTTCGGCGGCTCCGGCCCGATTCAGGAAATCTCCGAAGGCGTGTGCGCGCTGATCGCCATGCTCATGCTGCTGTGGACCAGCAATTGGATGCTCAACAAAAGTTCCGTGGAAGCGTGGAACCGTTACATCCGCACCAAAACCGAGTCCGCCGTGGCCGACGCGCAAAACAAAGTCGCCGCCGGCGAAGGCGTGGGCCTGGGTATGGTCGTTTCGCTCGCCATGCTGAGCTTCCTAGCCGTGTTCCGTGAAGGCGCCGAAACCGTCATCTTCTACGAATCGATCTACTCGATGAGTCGCGACGCGCAAGGCATGTGGATCGGCGGCATCGCCGCGGGTGTGGTGCTGCTCGTCATCTTCCTCGTGCTGCGCTTCACCTCCGTAAAGATTCCGATTGGCCCGTTCTTCCTCGTTACGTCGATCCTGATGGCCGTGCTGGTCGTCATCTTCGCCGGCGGTGGCATCCACGCGCTCATCGAAGGTGACCTGATCGACGGCCACTACCTGTCCAGCGTGCCCACAAACGACTGGATCGGCCTGTATCCGTACGTCGAATGCCTTGCGGCACAAGCGATCGCGGCGATTGCCGTACTCGCGCTGTTCGCCGTCGGCTTCGCACGCAAACGCAAGTTGCGCACGCCTGACAATCGCAAGTAATACGCAAATTTTCCGAGATTTACCGATATTTTTTCCACATCCAACAACAAAGGAAAGAGAAATGAAGAACAAGAAGATCGCCGCTCTGCTCGGCATCCTGCTGGCCGGCTCCATGGCCTTCTCCCTGTCCGCATGCGGCAATTCCAACGATTCCGCCGCTTCGGACAAGTCCAGCGCCTCCGCGTCGGCTTCGAAGGCCGACGACTCCAGCAAGGACGATTCCAGCGATTCCGCCGGTTTCGAAGAGATCCAGGTCGATGAGAAGCACTCCGACCAGGAATGCGGCCCGCTGACCGTCAACGCCGTCTACTTCCAGCCGATCGACATGGAACCGTCCGGCATGGGCCTCAAGGCCGCCGATGCGAGCTTCCACCTCGAAGCCGACATCCATGCCAACCAGAAGGGCACCGAACTCGGCTACGGCAAGGGCGATTTCGTGCCGGACCTGACCGTCAACTACGACATCATCGACAAGACCTCCAACGCGTCCGTCGCCTCCGGAACCTTCATGCAGATGAACGCCTCCGACGGCCCGCACTACGGCGCCAACGTCAAGCTCGACAAGGCCGGCGCGTACAAACTCGTGCTGAAGATCGAATCCCCGGAGAAGAAGGGCTGGATGCTGCACGTCGATCCGGAGACGGGTGTGAAGGGACGCTTCTGGACGGAACCGATCGAGGTCACCTTCCCGGACTGGAACTATACGCCGCAGGAGTGGTGATCTCCTAGCGTAGCCCGTTCGCGGTTTCGGTATGCATTACCCGACACATTCAAGGCCGTTCGGCCAAGCTTACGGTCGGGCAATGCATACCGAAACCGCTCTCTCGCGTTTAGGGGGATGGATTCACCTCTGCGATTGTGGAGGGGGTCCGGGAAATCCTCGCATTTTAGGGGAGGGATGAGAGGGGTGGGACTCTTTGGGATGGGGCGGAATGGGAATCGTTGGGCTCTTTGAGTTGGGTTTTTGGATGAAAGGATTTTGGGATGCTGCTGCAGTTTGTGACGGTGTTGCAGGGGGTGTTGGCGCCGGCGCTGCTCGTCATGGCGTTGAGCGTCATGCTCACCGTCGGTGAGGGGCGTGACAAGCCTCTGAGCGCGTACTGGCGGCTGGCCGGTTTCGTTGTTGGATTCGCCGGCGCAGTCGTATTCGCCGCGCTGCGCGCCACCGCCGTCATCACGCAACGCACGTTCGTCAACTATCCGACCCTGTGGTGCTGCGTGATCCTCGACGTGGCCGTGTTCGTCATCGTCCTGTTCGCCCGCCGCATCACCGCCGACTGGCACAACCACCGCGCGCTGCTCGACATCGCGAATCTCGTTGCGGCGCTTGCGATCGCGGCCACCACCTTTCGTGCGCTGCCCGACGTGATTCTGCGACTGACGATCTTCGTCGAGCCGGGCGATCCCATCTTCACTTCCGACATGCTGTTGCGCGCGCTCGGCTTCGCTTTGGGCGCGGCCGTCGCAATCATCGCCGCGCTTATCTTCCGCACGATGCGTTCCACCGCCGTCCGCTGGTCGTTCACGACGGCGGTGCTGCTGTTGGTCGCGCTGTTGTCCGCACAGCATTTCACCGACCTTGCGCAGATCCTCCAATCCAAACGCATCGTCAGCTTCCCGACCGCCGCCTTCCTCGCGCTCGTGTGGGGCATCAACCATCAGCGCAGCCTGACCATCGCAATGGCGCTCGTCTTCGCCATTCCGGCAATCGCCAGCATCGTCATGGGCTTCAAAGTCAAGCCGACCGGCGCCAACGAGGCGATCGCACGCACGCATATCGCGTTCCGCCGCCGCGCGAAAGCGGCCGGCGCGTTCAGCCTGGTCGCCATGATCTGCGTCACCGTGGCCCTGACGTACGGCGTCGCGCAAACGCAGAAAGTCGTCACGCTGTCGCCGCCGGAAGACTACTCGCTCGCCGACGGCGTGGTCACCATCAAATTCAGCCAGATTTCCGACGGCCACCTGCACCGCTTCGAATACCGCGCGAAGGACGGCACCTCCATGCGATTCATCATCATCAAGAAGAACGGCGGCGCGTACGGCGTCGGCCTCGACGCGTGCGACAACTGCGGCGACGCCGGCTACTACGAGAAGGACGGCAAAATCATCTGCAAGAAGTGCGATGTGGCCATCAACCTCGCCACCATCGGCTTCAAAGGCGGCTGCAACCCGATACCGTTCGACTACCAGGTCAAGCCGGGCAAAATCGTCATCCAAACGTCCACGCTCGACGCGCTGTCGAGCCATTTCCAGTGAGCGCCGAGAAAGGTAAGGGGGTGCCATGTTCTTCCTGAAAATGATCTCTCGCTCGTTCAGCCGGCAGTTCAAACGCCGTCTGCTCATCGCCGTCACCGTGTGCCTGTCCGCCACCGTCAGCGTGGCCATGCTCGGCGTGGTGTTCGACGTGGGCGACAAGCTCAACGCGGAGCTGAGCACGTACGGTTCGAATATCGTCGTGCAGCCGAAGTCCGACGCTGTGGTGAGCGATTTGTACAATATCGGCGATTCTGCTGGCTCGGCTTCGGGTAGTTCGTCCGGTTCGGACGGGGGTTCCACTTCCGACGGCTCGGCTGCGGCGGACAGCGCCGACCCGACCGCGTTTCTGAAGGAGTCGGACGCGCAGAAGATCAAGACCATCTTCTGGGCGTTCAACATCACCAATTTCGCGCCGGAATTGAACATCCACGCGGATGCGGGGTGTGTCGGTTCGGGGGCTGGTTCGGCTGGCTCTGCTGGAACGGCTGGTGCGTCAGGTGCGGCTGCTTCCGCGGCGAAATGCAAGGCGACCAACGTGCCGATCGTGGGCACGTGGTTCGCGAAAACCCTGCACATGGACTCCGGCGAGTCCACCGTGGCCGGCATGAACGGCATGCGCTCATGGTGGAAAATCAACGGAACCTGGCCGAAAGACGACAGCGAGCAGGCGATGGTCGGCAGCGCGCTCGCCGCGAAACTGGGCGTGAACGTCGGTGACAGCGTTACGCTCGACAAGACGATTGCCGTCGGTGCGGACGACAATACGAACGGAGGTACCGGGAAAACCGGCAAATCCTCCACCGAACGCAATCGCGTGAAAGTGAAAATCGTCGGCATCTTCGATTCGGGCGATTCCGACAACAGCGCCATTTATATGCCGTCCATCGCCGTGCAAACGCTTGCGAATCTGCCGAATTCCATCGACAAGATTGAAGTCAAGGCGCTCACCACGCCCGACAACGACCTCGCGCGCAAGGCGTCGAAGAATCCGAACGCGCTCACGCAGGACGAGTGGGAGACGTGGTATTGCACCGCGTATCCGTCGTCGATCGCGTACCAGATCGAAGAGGTGCTGCCGGGCGCGGTGGCCAAGCAGGTGCGCCAGGTGGCCGCGCTGCAGGGCGATGTGCTGAACAAGACGCAGGCGGTGATGGTGCTGATGACCGTGCTGTCGCTGGTTGCCGCCGCGATCGCCGTGGCAAACCTGATGGCCGCGTCGATTGGCGAACGCGGTTCGGAATTGGCGCTGTTGAAGGCGATCGGCGCCACGGACGGCGCGGTTTCGCGCCTTATGCTCGCCGAAACGGCGGTGATTTCGCTGGTTGGTGCGATTGCCGGCGCGCTGCTTGGCTCGGGCGTTGCACAGATCGTGGGGCACGTGGTGTTCGGCTCGGGCATCACCATGCGTCCGATGGTGTTCGTGTTGGTTTTCGTGTTGCTGGCGGTCACTGTGCTCGTGGCCTCGCTTTCGTCGATTCGGGCGATTCTGGGCTTGCGTCCGGCGGAGGTGCTGCATGGTAGGTGAGTTGTGCTTGGCTTTCGTAGGGGGTGTGCGATGACGAATCGCAAGATGTTCTTCACCATGCTGTGGGGCGCGGTGTTCCGCCGTCGCTCCCGTGCGATGATGGCCGTGATCGCGTCGCTCGTCGGCGCGGCCACGCTGTTCTGCCTTGCATCCGTGTGCGTCGCGGTGCCGCAGCAGATGAACGAGGAAATGCGCGCGTACGGCGCGAACCTGATTGTCACGCCCGCGTCCGCAACGGGCAAATCGCAAGGCATCGATACTGCAACCGTACGCAACGTGACGGCGCTCATCGGCGCCGGACACAGCGTGAAATCAGCCGCATACCGGTATGAGAGCGTGCGCATCAATTCCGCGCCGTACACCATCGCCGGCGTGGACGTGAAAGCCGTCCGCGCGCTCAATCGCCATTGGAACGTGACGGGCGATTGGCCCGGCTCGGGCAACGTGATGGTCGGCCGCGACGTCGCCGACGCGCTCGGCGTGAAAGTCGGCAGCCGTGTCACCATCGGTTACCGCGCCGCCGACGCGTCTGCTTCAGCGTCTTCTTCCGCGTCCGCAAAATCCGATTCGGACGAATCAACTGAAACGGCAGAATCGTCCGCGCAGGGCACGCAGAGTACGCAAACTACGCAAACTACGCAAGGCGAACAGACCACGCAAGCCACGGAAAACGGCCGCGTCTTGTCCGACATCATGGATAACAACGGCACCGAATTCCGTATCGCCGGCATCGTCGACACCGGCGGCAACGAGGATTCCATCATCTACGCCACCACCGCGGACGTGGCCAAACTCGCCGGTTCCAAGCGCGGCGCCGACGTGGTCGAATACTCCGTGAACGCCATGGGCGACGAGCTCAACGACATCGTCAACAACATCAATCGCAGTGCCGACAAAAACCCGAACAGCGCCGTCAAAGCGCAGACCGTCACCAGAATCACCTCGTCCGACACCCGCATCATCGCCATGCTGCAGACCCTGTTCTGGATTGTCTCGCTCGTCGTGCTCGTGCTGACGCTCGTCGGCGTGGGCACCACCATCAGCTCCATTGTGAGCCAGCGTCGCAACGAAATCGGCCTGCGCAAGGCCCTCGGCGCCGATTCACGCGCCATCGGCGTCGAATTCTACGTGGAATCCGGCATCTACGGCTTGATCGGCGGTCTGCTCGGCACTGCTATCGGCTATGTGCTGGCGCGTGTGCTGTGCTCCACCGTTTTCGGCCGTGCGCTCGGCCTCAACTGGCTGCTTTGCGTTGGATCGCTGTTGCTTTCCGTGGCGATCGCCGTCATCGCCTCCATTCCGCCGGTCCGCCGCGCCACCCGTATCGACCCCGCCATCGTTTTGAGGGAGGAATAATCATGGACAACGAACATATGCTGCTGGAACTCGACCACATTTCCAAGATTTACGGCGATCTGCACGCCGTCGACGACCTGAGTCTGACCGTTCCGCAAGGGCAATGGCTGGCGATTGTCGGCTCGTCCGGTTCCGGCAAAACCACGCTGATGAACATGATCGGCTGCATGGATACGCCGTCGAAGGGTTCCGTCATGCTTGAAGGCCGGCGATTGGAGGATTTGAACGCCCGCCAGCTCGCCGACGTGCGCAAGAACATGATAGGACTAGTGTTCCAAAAGTTTTACCTCGTGCCTCATCTGACGGCGGTGGAGAACGTGATGGTGGCGCAATACTACCATTCCGTGGTCGACGAGAAGCAGGCGATGGAAGCGCTGGAACGAGTGGGATTGAAGGAGCGTGCGCATCACCTGCCCGGCCAGCTGTCCGGCGGCGAGCAGCAGCGCGTGTGCATCGCCCGCGCGCTCATCAACTGTCCGAAGCTGATCCTCGCCGA
>OHUN01001147.1_pt1 | contig 12537 bp, 10 predicted proteins | sample 1579211 | NCBI WGS metagenome assembly OHUN01 (sample SAMEA3879560, study PRJEB24766) | human gut metagenome | biome: human-associated habitat; feature: feces | place: USA | collected 1985/1987
CGCCCGCCGATTACGAAAGCGATCCCGCCATCGACCCCGCATCGCGGCCCGTCGCGCTGGTATTATGCTCCGAGCACATTCGCGACGACGCCGAAGCCACACTCGCCTGGTTCCGCGAGCAGGGCGTGCGCTGCCGCATCATCTCCGGCGACAATCCCGTCACCGTCGGTGCGATCGCAAGAAAAGTACGGCTCACCGGAGACGCGGAGCCACGCTTCATGGACGCGCGCGAACTGCCCGCCGACATCACGGAACTGGCGAAAGTACTGGAGAACGTGGACGTGCTCGGCCGTGTCCTGCCCGACCAGAAGAAGGCGATCGTCCAGGCGCTGCACCTAGGCGATCATGTCGTGGCGATGACCGGCGACGGCGTGAACGACGCGCTCGCCATCAAGGAGGCCGACCTGGGCATCGCGATGGGTAACGCGGCACCCGCCACCAAAGCCGTCGCACAAGTGGTGCTCGTCGATTCGAAATTCTCGCATCTGCCCGATGTGTTGGCACGTGGACGCCAGGTCATGGCCAACATGGAACGCGTGGCCAGCCTATTCCTCGTCAAAACCGTATATTCCGCGCTGATCTCGCTCGGCGTGGTGCTGACGCAGATCCCATTCCCATACCTGCCCCGCCATATCACCTACATCGGCGCACTCACCATCGGCATGCCGGCGTTCATCCTCGCGCTTGCGCCGAACACGCGCCGCTACATTCCGGGCTTCCTCAGGCGCGTGGTGCACTTCGCATTGCCGGGAGGCATCGCCACGGCTCTGTCGATTCTCGCCGATTCGTGGCTGTTGCCGAAGTTCATGGGCTGGGACGCACAGCATTCCGCCGCGCAGCTGGGCATGCTTCGTGGCGTCAACGCGATTATCCTGCTGATGATGGGCATCTTCGTACTGGCGCGCGTGGCCCGTCCACTCAACTCGTGGAGAGGCGGTCTGGTATTGGCGTTCGCCGTGGCGGGCGTGACCGGCATGTTCATTCCGCCCGTCGCGCGTTTCTTCGCGCTCGTGATACCGTCCGGCGAAATGCTCGCGGCGACGGGCATCGCGCTTGTGGTGTCCGCCATCATTTTCGTGCTGTGCCTGTGGTGCGTGCCGAAAATAGTCGCCATTTTCTCACGTTTCAAGAAGACACGCCAGTGCTGAAGTAACGTGGCTGTATCGTTAGCAACGGATAATCGGCTGCTGGAAAGTTTCAACCAGCCACAAAAGCTCGGAGGTAGCATGTCTGTGCGCGACGACCAGCTCGACACCCTGAAGGTGGGCGGCAAGGATTACGACTTTTACCGCATCGCGGATTTGCCGGGCATCGATCATCTCCCGTATTCGTTGAAGGTTCTTGTTGAGAACCTGGTGCGCAACATCGATGGCGCCAACATCACGGATGATCATGTCAAGGCCCTGTTGGATTGGGATCCGGCCGCACAGCCGAGCCACGAGATCCAGTTCACCCCGTCCCGCGTGGTCATGCAGGACTTCACCGGCGTGCCGTGCATCGTCGACCTCGCCACCATGCGTGACACCGTCAAGGAGCTTGGCGGAGATCCGGAGGTCATCAACCCGCAGGTCCAGTCCGACATGGTCATCGACCATTCCGTGCAGATCGACAAGTACGGCGTGGCCGACGCGGTCGAACAGAACATGGACATCGAATACCAGCGCAACGGCGAACGCTACCAGTTCCTGCGTTGGGGCCAGCAGGCCTTCCGCAACTTTCGCGTGGTGCCGCCGGGAACCGGCATCATCCACCAAGTCAACATCGAATACCTCGCCAAAGTCGTCATGACCAAGGCAGGGGAGCGCGGTCGCGACCTCGCCTACCTCGACTCCTGCGTGGGCACCGACTCGCACACCACCACCGTCAACGGTCTGGGCGTGCTCGGCTGGGGCTTCGGCGGCATCGAAGCCGAAGCCGCCATGCTCGGCCAGCCGATCTCCATGCTCGTGCCGCGCGTCGTCGGCTTCAAGCTCACCGGATCCATTCCGGAAGGCGTCACCGCCACCGACGTGGTCCTCACCATCACCGACATGCTCCGCCAGCACGGTGTGGTCGGCAAATTCGTGGAATTCTACGGCGAAGGCATCGCTTCCGTGCCGCTGGCTAACCGCGCCACCATCGGCAACATGGGACCGGAATTCGGCTCCACCTGCGGCATCTTCCCAATCGACGGCGTTACGCTCGACTATCTGCGTCTGACCGGCCGTTCCGAAGAGCAGATTGCCCTCGTCGAAGCCTACGCCAAGGCCAATAAGCTGTGGGGCGACACCACTGACCCGAACTACGTGGAACCGCAGTATTCCGAATATCTCGAGCTCGACCTCGGCACTGTCGTGCCGTCCATCGCAGGCCCGAAGCGCCCGCAGGACCGCATCAAGCTGAGCGAATCCAAGACGAAGTTCGAAGCCACCCTGCTGGACTATGAGACCGACAAGACCGTGCAGAAGCCGGTCGCCGTCTCCACCGATTTCCGTGGCGACTTCGACATCAAGAACGGTGATGTGGCCATCGCATCCATCACCTCCTGCACCAACACCTCCAACCCGTCCGTCATGATCGCGGCCGGCCTCATCGCCCGCAACGCGCATGCCAAGGGACTCAAGCCCAAGCCGTGGGTCAAGACCTCACTTGCGCCGGGCTCCCAGGTTGTGGCCGACTACCTGAAGGCCGCCGGCCTGCAGGACGATCTCGACGCGCTCGGCTACCAGCTGGTCGGCTTCGGCTGCGCCACCTGCATCGGCAACTCCGGCCCGCTGCTGCCGGAAATCTCCGAGGCCATCAACGCCAACGATTTGACCGTCACCTCCGTGCTGTCCGGCAACCGTAACTTCGAAGGCCGCATCAGCCCGGACGTCAAGATGAACTACCTCGCGTCCCCGCCGCTCGTCATCGCCTACGCGCTCGCCGGCACCATGGATTTCGATTTCGAAACCCAGCCGCTCGGCAAGGACCAGGACGGCAACGACGTGTACCTGAAGGACATCTGGCCTTCCAATGAGGAAGTCGCCGCAGTGGTGGATGGCACCGTCAGCCGCGAGATGTTCCTCAAGGATTACGCCTCCGTGTTCGAAGGCGACCGCCGTTGGAAGGGCCTTGACGTGCCGGAAGGCGAACTGTTCGCATGGGATGAGAACTCCACCTACGTGCGCAAGCAGACCTTCTTCGACGGCATGAAGGCCACCCCGGATCCGGTCAAGGACATCCACGGCGCCCGCGTGCTCGCGCTGCTCGGCGACTCCGTGACCACCGACCACATCTCCCCGGCAGGCGCGTTCAAGGCCTCCAGCCCGGCAGGCAAATACCTGACCGACCGTGGCGTCGAACCGAAGAACTTCAACTCCTACGGTTCCCGTCGAGGCAACCATGAGGTCATGGTCCGCGGCACGTTTGGCAACATCCGCCTGCGCAACCAGTTGCTCGCCTCCGTCGGCGAGGAAATCACCCCTGGTGGCTACACCTACGACTTCCTCGACAAGAAGCCGACCACGATCTTCGAAGCGTCTCGCGACTATATCGACCATGATGTGCCGCTCGTCGTGCTCGCAGGCAAGGAATACGGTACCGGCTCCTCCCGTGACTGGGCCGCCAAGGGCACCGTCATGCTGGGCGTCAAAGCCGTCATCACCGAAAGCTTCGAACGCATCCACCGTTCCAACCTCATCGGCATGGGCGTGCTGCCATTGCAGTTCCCCGAAGGCGAATCGTATGAGAGCCTCGGCCTGAACGGCACCGAAACCTACGACATCTCCGGTGTCGAGGAACTCAACAAGGGCGTCACCCCGAAGACGGTCCACGTCACCGCCACCCACGCGGACGGTTCCACGACCGAATTCGATGCCGTCGTTCGCATCGATACGCCAGGCGAAGCGGACTACTACCGCAACGGAGGTATTCTCCAGTACGTCCTGCGCAACCTGATGCGCTAGGCGTCGGACGGGGCTGATACGCGGGCATGGCGAAAGTGACATTGCGGGACGTGGCCGAAGCGGCTGGTGTCTCCATCGCAACCGCCTCATGGGCGGTGAACGACAACCGGGACGTGCAGATCACGGAATCCACACGCCGCAAGGTGCGCAGGGCCGCTGACGAACTCGGCTACCATCACAACGCGTTCGCCCGCGGATTGGCCCGAGGCTGCTCCGACATCATCGGCTTCATCAGTGACGGAGTGGCCACATCGCCTTTCGCCGGCCAGGTGATCCAAGGCGCGCAGGATGAAGCCTGGCGTTAATGGGAAAATTCTGCTGGTGGTGGATACCGACGGCAGAAAAGACGTGGAACGCAGAACCTTCTCGTTCATGTTCGAACACCAGGTCGAGGGCATCATCTACTCGAAATGGGTACACGGTTCAATCACTCCGCCGGACGAGCTTGGCAGAATGCCGTCCGTGCTGGTCAACTGCTATGACGAGTGCGGACGGTTCCCCGCGGTGGTGCCGGACGAAGTGCAGGGTGGCGCCACCGCCACACGGCTGTTGTTGGAAGCCGGACACCGGCGTATCGCATTCGTCAACGATGCCGCGCCGTCACCCGCTTCGGTTGGCCGTCTTGCGGGATACAAGGCCGCGCTTGCGCGGTTCGACGTCGATTTCGACCCTTCGCTGGTGCTGTCCGTGACCGCCGATCAGGAAGGCGGTTACGGAGCGGCAGCACAGGTGTTGGCGACGGGTGCGACCGGAGTGTTCTGCCATAACGACCGCACCGCGCTCGGCCTGTACGACGCGTTGCGGGAATCGGGGAAACGCATGCCGGACGATATTTCCGTGGTCGGTTTCGACAACCAGGAAGTGATTTCGGCCCACATGCATCCCGCTTTGACCACTGTTGGCCTTCCTCAGTACGATCTCGGCGTGATGGGCGTGCGTACCCTGTTGCGTCGTTGCGGAGCCGACAATGACGAATCGGAGATAGTCTCCGAACGGTTCAAGCCGGTTCATGTCCAATGCCCGGCAGTGCCTCGGGATTCAGTGCGGACGTTGTAGACACGTCAATCGTTTGACATTCCGTTTTTCAATGCTATATCTCGTTTAAGCGTTTAAATCATTTAAGCGCTTAAACGAAGCAATACGAAGCGAAATAGCGTCATTGCGATGACGGTCATGGGTGACTGCCTTCCAAAGGCGCCACACAAGGAAAGGCAAGGCCAATGAAGCTTTACTACCAGTTCCCCGGCACGTGGTTCGGTGATTGCATGCCGTTCGGCAAGGGCGACGAGTTCTTCCTGTTCCACCAGAGGGACAACCGCAACCCTGAACCGTTCGGCGAGCCGTTCGGCTGGGACCTCGCCACCGTCCCTCATCGGACTGTCTAATACATTGTAGCCAATCCACGTCATGAACATCGGCCTGGAACGGCCCATCGGCCTCGAGGCGGGGCATACGTACCACATCCGTCTCGTCGTCGACGACACCATCGGCACGTTGCACGTGGATGGGGTGGCGTTGAATGTGCGCATGTACGAGCGTCCGGGCGAGTCGTTGGGCGTCTTCGCCACCGACGGCACGGTCGAGGTGCGCAACGCCTCCATCGCCCGCGGACTGAAGAGGAAGTGAACGTGTCCTTTCCGGCTTGATGTGACGCAATCGGCTGCGTGTCCTTATGCGTGACGGCGTGGGGCATGCAGCCGATTGTTTTTATTCCTCGGATTTCCGCTTGGTATGCGTGGTTCGGTACGTGATGGGGGTGACGCCCATGAACCGGTGGAAGGTGCGGGAGAAGAAACTGGCGGATGAGAAACCGGTCTGTTTGGCGACCGTGGCGATAGGCAGCGAGCTCGTTACCAGCAGGTTGGCTGCGGCGCGCACGCGCACGTCGTTGACGAATTCGATTGGCGACTGGTTGAGCGATTCGCGGAATATCGATGCGCAAGTGGTGCGTCCCACCGATCCGGCCGATGCGATTTGCTTCAAGGTGATCGGACGCACGTAATATCTCTGCACGTAATCGATCATCTTGCGTAGCGTCACGATGCGGGGGTGCGGCGCTGTGGAAGTCGCGCAATGACTGCCGGCGATCGCCAGTATGTCGCGGACGACCGCATAGAAACAGCTGAGCACCGTCAACGCCTCGGTATCGTCGGTTAGCGTCATATCGTCGGCGGGCAACGGTTCGGCTGACCGCTCTGACCGCTCCAGCGGACCGAATTTCGCCGCATGAAGCTGTCGGATGGTGGCGAGCAGCCGCCGACCGGGGGCCGTGTCGTCGGTGATGACGGCATATGGCATCGTGTTCTCCGCCATCAACGGCGCGATGAAACGGTCGTACACTTCGAATGAGGCGCACATTTTAGCCGGATTGAGCAACGTGCAGGAGAATTCGCAATCGGAACCGTCCTTGGTGAAACCGTAATGCAGCTGACGTGAGTTGACGAAAATCGCCTGCCCCTCATCGAGCCGGACTGTTTCTCCGTTGACGAAATACCACATATGCCCATGGATGATGTAGGTGAGTTCAAGGTCGACATGCCAATGGCATTCCGCACGCATATGGGGGTACTGGTGGAGCAGCGAATGCTCGGTGAAGGAGAAGAACATCGGCGCGTCATACTGCACTATCTCCGAACCATCGGGTCGGCGACCCCAATTGGTGATGGGCATCACCTCACGGGAGGCCCATTCGTCCCGTTCCATCTGTGCGTCTTCATCGGCAGTGTTCATGACTACTCTAATAAACGGTAGATAATGCAAAGAACAAGGATGATTCTACAACATTGCGAGTGCTGCCGTCGATGTTGGTGGTGTTGAATGGTGTCAAAGGACGTCAAACGATTGACAAACAGATTCACAAGGAGCTTTCAATGGCGGAGAATGAAGGTGCGGCCGTTGCCGTGGATAATGCGGCGGTGCCTACGAACGAGTGGGAACGCATGCTTTCCGGCGAATTGTATATTTGCGGTGATATGCAGCGTGAAGCGAACATGCGTAAACGCCGCTTGGTGCACGCCATCAACACGTCCGCATACGACGCGTTCGAGGAACGTGACAGGCTGTTCCGCGAACTGTTCGGTTCACTCGGCAAAGGCGCGTTCCTTGAACCGCCATTCAACTGCGATTACGGCTGCAACACGTATATCGGCGACAACTTCTATGCCAATATGGACTGCATCTTCCTCGACGTGGCGAGAATCACCATCGGCGACCGTGTCTTCTTCGGCCCGCGCGTCGGCCTGTACACGCCATACCATCCAATCGATGCGGCCGTACGCGCTTCCGGTCCGGAAGGCGCCCGTCCGATCACCATCGGCAATGACGTGTGGTTCGGCGGCAGCGTGGTGGTCTGTCCGGGCGTTACCATCGGCGATGATGTGGTGATCGGTGCAGGCTCCGTGGTGACCAAGGATATCCCATCCCATTCGGTGGCCGTGGGCAACCCGTGCCATGTGATTCGCAAGATCACTGATGCGGACCGTGAATACTGGGAGGGCAAGGCCGCCGAATACCGCGCATGGAAGGATTCGCTGTAAAACCTCGCCCAATATTCGGCCCAACGTCGGGATAAGGCTGGTCGGCCTACATATCCCGACGTTTTCGTTTGCCCGTCGTCTGAAACGGGCTTGTATTCCAATGGAGACTATCGTGCGCACCATCATGCCGGACCGGGAATTCCTCGGCCATGTATTCAAATTGGCTTTGCCTATCGCTTTCCAACAGCTCATGCTGTCGTTGTCGTCCTGCGCCGACACGCTGATGTTGTCGGGGGTAGGGCAAAACGAGTTGGCCGCCGTCTCGCTCGCCACGCAGTTCCAGTTCCTGTTCAGCCTGTTCACTGCGGCCCTGACCCTGGGCATGAGCATTCTCGTGGCGCAGTATTGGGGTGCCGGCAACCGTGACGCGGTGGAATGCGTGCTGGGATTCGTCATGCTGTATGCCGGAATGCTGTCGACGGCGTTCTTCCTGGCGGCACTGCTCGTGCCGGAACAGTTGATGTCCATCATGACCAATGACGGCACGCTGATCATGCTTGGCGCGCGATATCTGCGGATTTCGTCATTGTCGTACTTGTTCATCGGCCTGTCCCAGATGTACCTGTGTCTGATGAAGAACACCGGCTCCGCGGTGATGGGCATGACGGTCAGCACGGTTGGCGTGATCGTGCACGTCGTGTTGAACGCGGCGCTGATTTACGGTATCGGCAGCCTCGGCATTCCCGCGCTTGGCATTTTCGGCGCGGCTATATCCACGGTGATTTCGCGTGCGATTGAGCTGGCATGGTCGGTCGTGGCGACCCGTCGTGGCCCCCACCTGCGACTTGGCCATGTGCTGCATCCCGATGGGCCGTTGCAGAAGGATTTCTGGAAATACAGCCTGCCGGTGCTTGGCAATGAATTGGTGTGGGGATGTGGTTTCACCATGTACACCGTGATCATGGGACATTTGGGTGCGGACGCCGTCGCCGCCAATTCCATCGCCAATATCGTCAAGGATCTGCTGGTGTGCCTGTCCCTTGGTCTGGGCAATGCCGGCGGCATTTTGGTCGGCAATCTGCTGGGACGTGGAGATTTCCGACAGGCGAAGGCGATGGGCGACAGGATGTGCGTGCTGGTGGCCGTGGTCGGTACCGCGACGGGACTGTTGATTGTCGCGGCGCGTCCGCTGGCTTTGCAATGGGCGAACCTTACGCCCGAAGCCACACGGTACCTGTCGGTCATGCTGTTCGTCTGCGCATATTACGCGGCATGCGGATGCATGACGAATCTGACGATCGCCGGTATTTTTCCAGCCGGCGGCGATGCGAAGTTCGGTCTCATGTGCGATGCCATCGTCATGTGGCTGATTGTGGTGCCGGTCGGGCTGTTGGCCGCGTTCGTGTTCAAACTGCCCGTGTTGGTGGTGTATGCGCTGCTCAACACCGACGAATGCATCAAAATGGTTCCCGCGTTGTTGCACTACCGCAAGTACCGTTGGCTGCGCAATGTCACCCGATGACTTTTTGCGATTCGGCGGCCGATTTCATGATTGGCTTGTGTGCGACCAGTCTGTGACAGCTTCGATGTTATTGCCGTCGGGGTCGAGCACGAAGGCCGCGTAATACCCGGAATGGTAGGCACGTGGTCCGGGTCTGCCGTTATCCATTCCGCCTGCCGTGATCGCGGCTTCATAAAAGTCGCGTACCGCTTGTTCGTTCGTTGCACGGAAGGCGATATGCGTGGGAATCGGCTGTTGCGTCGGATCGTCCATCGGGGAGATGTAGAAATCCGAACGGGGCGTGCCGTCATCCACGCCGAAACCGATGGTCGGTTCGTGATGGGCTTTTGGAATGTATCCGAGCGGAGACAGAGCTTTCGTATAGAATGCGATGCTGCGTTCCGCGTTCGAAACATGAAGTGTAATGTGGTCGATCATGCTTTCAGCCTAGTCCGATTTCGTCCGGTTCCATCCGATTTGATTGAGAGCCTACGGCAAAGGCGGATGTTCCGTTCCATCGGGACTCGGCCGATGGAACGGAACACTTGGTGATTTACTTGGCCAACTGCGTGGTGGTGGGGGAGGCCAAGGACGGGCGTGTGCGACGGATACGCCCCAATGCCAGACCAAGGCAGATGAACGCCACTGCAAACAATGCCATCAAGCCGACCGACGATGCCCAAGAACCATAATCCACACCGGTTGCGGCCGCCGTGCCAAGCCCGAACACGTTGTCGATGGACACGCACAGCCACCATCCCGGCAGCAGCTTGCCGATCATGATCATCGGTTCGGGCATCATATCGATGGGGAATGCCATACCCGACGTGAACATGCACAGCAGACCGAATACGTTGGCGAACGCATTGACCGCCATTTCCGAGAAACCAACCGACCCCAGAAGGAAACCGCAGGCGATTGCCATCAACGTGTACGCCAGCAGCGACACGAACGTCAAAGCCACATTCGTGGATGTAATCCCGTCGAACGGCACTCCTGCGGCCACCATCAAGACCAATGTCGCCGCCGTGTAACCCACGCACACCACCAAGCCGAAGGTGGCGCAGGTGAGCATCTCCTGCATCTGCAACGACACCAGACGCGTCGGCGACGAATACAGGCGGCGACGAATCTCACTGTCATTGAAGGTGCCAATCACCAGGAACGTGCAGATCGGCATGACCAGCAGCAACGGATAGAGTCCCGTTTTGATGGTGCCGGCGAATGCGGATGCCGCCGGCTTGGTATTATCAGTATCTGCGGATGGCGATTGCACCACCGCTATTTTCGACGTCTTGGCATCTGCTTTCGCGGTATCCAACGCCGTCCGCATGGCCGTTTCCATCGACTGTTGCTTCCCGGCTTGACCCAAGTACGCGGTGCGTGTCAATGACAGGAATTCGTTGACTTCCAGCTGCGAAAGGGAGCCTGCTCCGGAAGTGTAGCTGACAACGGTTTCGACAGTCGGTTGGTCATTTGACGAACCATCCAGATATTTCTGATAATCCGAAGCGAAGCCGTGCGGCACAATTGCGATCAAATCAACATAGTTCGAAGCGACGGCCTGCTGCAACGCCTCGGAATCGTCGGCAAGGTCCACCATCTCGCCATCCAACGCAAGATAGGAACGCAGCGCGGATGAAATACCATCGGCATCGCCATCACGGTCGATCACCGCCACACGTGCCGTATCGGGATGGAACACCTCATCGCCACCCGTCATCGAGCCACGCATGATCTGCCAGCTGATGGCGAACATCATGATGCCGATGAACCCCAAATAGATGACCAGGTACATCTTGCGCGATTTGAGAATTCTCAGCGCCGTCTTACAGGTATTCATAGCGTTGCCTCCTCAACAGAACGGTCGCCGCAGCAAGGCAGACCAGGCTCATCGCGGCAAGGATGCCGGCGGTGGTGAAGAATGGTTTGAAATTGTCGTAATAGAGGATGTCGTAGAACAGGTTCGTGATCTGCTGCGCCGGATTGAGCAGACTCAGCACCGGTGTGCGCTGGGCGATCAAGTCGCTCAACTGCATGGCGAACGAACCGTACAGTCCGGAGAACAATGACAACGTGCAGGCGATCGCCGTGCACAGCCCCTGCTTGGCGCCGGTTGGAATCTTCGGCAGCGCGCCAAGCAACGTGCCGAATGCGCTCGCCGCGAACGAAGCCATGAGACATGCTCCCACACCAGCCCATTCACGTCCGCCCAACGAAATATGACAGACGAACCGGATATACAGCATGGCCACGGTCAGACTCAGGAACGAACACAGCCAACTGGACAGGAATCCAGCCAGCAGTTGCTGCGATTTCGGAAGCGGCGAAACGGAACGGCGGACACCCAAAGCCGAAAGATTCGCCTGCGTCATCGTCACTACGTTGATGGCGAAGCTCATGGCCATCAACGCGGCCAATCCCAGCAGTGCATAGTAATATCGTGCCGTACCGCTCGGTTTAAAATTCGTCAGCTGGATTTCCTTTGTATAGCCATTCGCCGAACCGATGCTGCCGGTCACCTTGCCATTCATCAGAGCTTCGGGGTTGTGCTTCGCAATGTCCACCACCACATCGGTGTTGCGGTTGTACAGGTCCACGATGTTGCCCAGCACCGTCAGCGAAATATCCAAGCCGCTGCTCGACGCCATCACATCGGACGCGGACGATTGCGTCGACTGTGAGACGGAGAATCGCAATCTGCCGTCATCGATTCGCAGCATGCCTTGCGCGGTGCCGTCGGCCAGCAGCTGTTCCGCCTGCGCAATCGATTCCACCTTGGTCGTGTTGATGAGTCCCGTTCCATTCTTGCCATCGGCACTCACTTTCACGTGATTGTCCGATAATGCAGACGATTCGGATGAAATGCCTTCGATCAGCGTCTGCGCCCCATAGGACGTCTTCCACGCGTTGTCCTCGACCACGGCCACGTCAAGTGTGTGCAATTCGAAACTTTCCGCGATGTTGCCGAACATGCCGTTGAACATGGTGGCCAGGATGATGGGGAAGGCGAACAGCCAGAACAGTTGCGTTTTCTCCCGCAAATGCAGTTTGAGATTGATCAGTAACGTCTGCCACATGATGTCACATGCCTTTCGATTTGCCACAAGCCTTGCAAGCCAAGTCAGTCGCGTAACGCGGTGCCGGTCAGTTCCAGGAACACATCATTGAGCGTCGGCTGGCGACTGGAGAGATGCCCGATATTCGTGCCCTCGTGCTCCAACAGCTGCAGTACGTCGATGAGATTGTGATCGCCCTGGCGGCAGTTCACCGTCAGCTCATGGCCGTCATAGTCGGCGTTGGTCACGAACGGCAATGCGCGCAATCGCGCAAGCGTCGTATCGGCCGAATCTGAGCGCCCTCCCAGATCATCGGTTTCGATGCTGATGCGTTCGCCGGTGCTGATCATCGCCTTAAGTTCCTCCGCGGTGCCAAGAGCCAGATGCCGGCCATGATCCATGATGAGGATGCGGTCGCAGATCTGCTCGACCTCCTCCATGTAATGGCTGGTGTAGATCACCGTCGCGCCTTCGCGGTTAAGTCGTTGGATACCTTCGAGAATCGCATTGCGGCTTTGTGGATCGACGGCCACGGTCGGCTCGTCGAAAAAGATCAGATCCGGCTTGTGGGCGAT
>OHUN01001148.1_pt1 | contig 12513 bp, 10 predicted proteins | sample 1579211 | NCBI WGS metagenome assembly OHUN01 (sample SAMEA3879560, study PRJEB24766) | human gut metagenome | biome: human-associated habitat; feature: feces | place: USA | collected 1985/1987
GCGATGTCATCACGAGAGTAACCGAAAGTCATTTGGGTAAGGTCATTTGTACCAAATGAGAAGTATTCTGCACGGCTGGCAATGCGGTTGGCTGTCAGCGCGGCACGAGGAATCTCAATCATGGTACCTACCTTGAACGGAATTTCCATTCCTTCTCTTTCAAACAACTCGGCAGCAGCGTCACGAATCACTTTTTCCTGAGCTTCAAACTCATACAGAATACCGGTCAGCGGAACCATGATTTCGGGATGCGGGTCGTAACCTTCTCTTTTCAGTTCGATGGCAGCACCCAAAATAGCCTGAGTCTGCATTTCTGTGATACACGGATAGGTGTTACCCAAACGGCAACCACGGTGTCCCAACATCGGGTTGTGTTCACATAAGCTTTCTACACGCTTCTGAATTTCCTGTACAGTTACTCCCATAGCCTGAGCCATCTCTTCCTGTCCCTTCAAATCGTGGGGAACAAATTCATGCAAAGGAGGATCGAGCAAACGAACATTCACCGGACATCCGTCCATAGCCTTGAAGATACCCTTAAAGTCAGCTTTCTGATAGGGGAGAAGTTTTGCCAATGCTTTTCTGCGTCCTGCTTCGTCGGGAGCCAAAATCATTTCACGCATGGCAACAATCTTCTCTGCATCAAAGAACATGTGTTCCGTACGACAAAGACCGATACCGCATGCACCAAAACTGCGGGCCACTTCTGCATCATGCGGAGTATCGGCGTTAGTACGGACAACTAATTTGGTATATTTGTTGCAAAGATCCATCAGTGCGGCAAAGTCACCGGACACTTCTGCTGCTTTGGTTTCTACTTTACCTTTATATACTTCACCGGTAGTACCGTTCAAAGAGATGAAATCACCCTCCTTCAGTACGATACCTTCTATTTCTACAGTACGGTTCTTGTAGTCTACATTGATAGCTCCTGCACCGGATACACAGCATTTTCCCATACCACGGGCTACAACGGCTGCGTGAGATGTCATACCGCCACGTGCAGTCAAAATACCTTGTGCTACAGCCATACCTGCCAAGTCTTCAGGAGAGGTTTCGATTCGTACCATGACCACTTTCTTACCATCTGCTGCCCATTTAGCAGCATCTTCGGCAAAGAATACAACCTGACCGGTAGCTGCACCCGGAGAAGCGGGCAAGCCTCGAGTCAATACTTTGGCTTCTTTTAACGCCTGTTTATCGAATACGGGATGAAGTAGTTCATCCAATTTATTAGGCTCACAACGTTTCAACGCTGTCTTTTCATCAATCATTCCCTGACGCAACAAATCCATGGCAATTTTTACCATAGCGGCACCGGTACGTTTACCGTTACGAGTCTGCAAGAACCACAATTTTCCTTCTTGTACAGTAAATTCCATGTCTTGCATATCACGGTAGTGGTCTTCCAATTTAGTCTGAAGCGCATCCAACTCTTTATAGATTTCCGGCATAGCCTCTTCCATAGAAGGATATTTGGCTACACGTTCTTCTTCAGAGATACCGGCACGCTCGGCCCAACGCTGAGAACCGATTTTGGTAATCTGCTGCGGAGTACGGATACCGGCAACCACGTCTTCACCTTGGGCGTTAATTAAATATTCACCATTGAACAGATCTTCACCGTTACCGGCATCGCGAGAGAAACATACACCTGTTGCAGAAGTGTCTCCCATATTACCGAACACCATTGCCTGAACGGTTACTGCAGTACCCCATTCTGCAGGAATACCTTCCATTTTGCGGTAAAGAATAGCTCGTTCATTCATCCAGCTGCGGAATACAGCACAGACAGCACCCCAAAGTTGTTCGTAAGCACTAGTCGGAAAGTCTTGGCCGGTTTGTTCCTTAACAGCTGCTTTAAAACGTTTTACCAACTCTTTCAGGTCTTCTACTTCCAATTCGTTATCCAGTTTTACACCTTTGGCTTCTTTTACTTCTTCGATAATAGCTTCAAATGGGTCAATGTCATCTTTATTTACGGGCTTCATACCTAAAACCACATCACCATACATTTGGACAAAACGACGATAAGAGTCCCATGCAAAACGGGGACGACCGGTCTTACGGGTTAACCCTTCTACTACTTCATCGTTTAAACCCAGATTCAGAATAGTGTCCATCATACCCGGCATAGAAGCGCGAGCACCGGAACGTACAGAAACCAATAAGGGATTCTCTACATCACCAAATTTAGAATTCATCAGGTTCTCAATGTTGGCGATAGCTTTTTCAACATCTTCTCTGAGTAGTTCTACAACTTTATCTTTTCCTAAATCATAATATTCTGTACATACTTCGGTAGTGATTGTGAAACCCGGAGGAACGGGTACACCGATCAGATTCATTTCAGCCAGGTTAGCACCTTTTCCACCAAGCAGTTCTCTCATGTCTGCTTTACCTTCTGCTTTTCCGTTTCCGAAGGTATAAACTCTTTTTTTCTCCATAAATAATGTATTTAAAGTTAACTCGTTCAAAAATTGTAATCGCAAAACTATACATATTTTATTTATTTCCAAACGAATTAATGAAAAAAAACAGCAGAAATTGCAATTTCTACTTTGCAATTTTAATATATTTCGTTTTATAGGGAGAAATTCGGAGAAAATGCTTATTTTTGCCCCAAATTAACTTATTTAGAAAGTGGCTAGAAAGAAGAAAGAGCTCCCTCTATTAGAGAAGGTAACCATAACAGATGTAGCTGCCGAAGGTAAAGCTTTGGCGAAAGTGAATGATTTAGTAGTGTTTGTGCCGTATGTTGTTCCCGGTGATGTGGTGGACTTGCAAATAAAACGTAAGAAAAACCATTATGCAGAAGCAGTGGCAGTGAATTTCCATGAATATTCTCCTAAAAGAGCTGTCCCGTTTTGTCAGCATTATGGCGTGTGCGGTGGTTGTAAATGGCAATGCTTGCCCTATGATGAACAAATAAAGTATAAACAAAAACAGGTAACGGATAATCTGGTTCGCATCGGGAAAGTTGAATTACCGGAAATTTCTCCTATTCTGGGGTCTGCAAAGACAGAGTTCTATCGTAATAAATTGGAATTTACATTTTCTGATAAGCGCTGGCTGACCGAAGAGGAAGTGAAGGCGGATGTGAAGTATGATCAGATGAATGCTGTAGGATTCCATATTCCGGGTGCATTCGACAAAGTGCTTGCCATTGAGAAATGTTGGCTGCAGGACGATATCAGCAATCAAATCCGTAACGCTGTCCGTGACTACGCATATGAACACAATTATTCTTTCTTTAATCTTCGTACGCAGGAGGGTATGCTCCGCAATCTGATGATTCGCACATCAAGTACCGGAGAGTTGATGGTATTGCTTCAATGCAAAATTACAGAAGAGAGCGAAATGGAGCAAATGAAGCAGTTATTGGCTTTTATAGCTGACAAATTTCCACAGATTACTTCCTTATTATATGTGGTCAATAATAAATGCAATGATACTATTAACGATTTGGATGTAGTGGTATTTAAGGGCAATGACCATATATTTGAAGAAATGGAAGGCTTGCGCTTTAAGATTGGTCCGAAATCTTTTTATCAGACTAACTCTGAGCAAGCATATACCTTATATAAGGTAGCACGCAATTTTGTAGGTCTGACCGGAAATGAGCTTGTCTATGACCTTTATACCGGAACCGGAACAATTGCAAATTTCGTGTCTCGTCAGGCAAAGAAAGTGATTGGCATAGAGTATGTGCCGGAAGCGATTGAAGATGCTAGAGTAAATTCGGAGATAAACCATATTACCAATACATTGTTCTATGCGGGAGATATGAAAGATATTCTTACTCAGGAGTTTATTAATGAACACGGTCGTCCGGATGTTATCATTACCGATCCGCCGCGTGCAGGTATGCACAATGATGTAATAAATACGATTCTGTTTGCCGAACCCGAACGTATTGTTTATGTCAGTTGTAATCCGGCAACGCAGGCACGCGACTTGTCTTTGCTGGATACTAAATATAAAGTGGTTGCCGTTCAACCGGTAGATATGTTCCCTCATACACATCATGTAGAGAATGTGGTTTTACTTGAAAGAAGATAATTATGTCAAGAGGTAAAAATAATAAATCAGGCAAGCCCGTTGCACGGGCTGTTGCAAAGTATACTGTATATAATGTTAATGAACCTGCTGAATTGATGGATTTTCTGATGCAGAAAATGGCAGGAATCAGTCGTAGCAAAGTAAAAACAATGCTGACTAACCGGGTTATATTGGTAGACAATACAATTACTACACAATATAATTTTGAACTGAAACCCGGCATGAAAGTTCAGGTGAGCAAAACCAAAAACAATCGTGAATTCAAGAATCCGATGTTGAAACTTGTATATGAGGATGCTTATATTATCGTGGTAGAGAAGAAAGAAGGACTGCTTTCGGTCAGCACTGAGCATCAAAAGGAGCGTACAGCACAACATATCCTGAACGAATATGTAAAACGTTCGCATCGTAACAACCGTATATTTGTTGTTCATCGGTTAGACCGTGAAACATCGGGACTGATGATGTATGCCAAGGATGAAAAGACCCAAAATACGTTGCGTGATAATTGGCAGGATATTGTAACCGATCGCCGTTATGTAGCTATTGTTTCGGGAGAAATGGAGAAAGATGGAGGAACTGTTGAGTCGTGGTTGACCGATCATAAATTATATGTCAGCTCCAGTCCTTATGATGATGGAGAGGGAAAATATGCTGTTACACATTATAGAACAATAAAACGCGCGAATGGTTATTCTCTGGTGGAGTTGGATTTGGAAACAGGACGTAAAAATCAAATTCGCGTTCATATGTCAGAACTTGGACATCCGGTGATTGGTGATGAACGGTATGGTAGCGAATGTAATCCGCTAGGCCGATTGGCACTACATGCTTTCAAACTTTGTTTTTATCATCCCATAACAGGGGAACTGATGCAGTTTGAAACTCCGTATCCGGCAAACTTTAAGACTCTAATGTTAAAAAAATAGCAATAATAAGTTTTGCACTCCTTAACAGTTGTGAAGAATAAATTTTTCCACAACAGCTGCCACACCGTCTTCTTCATTGGAGGCGGTGATGAAGTTGGCATTCTGCCTCACTATATCTTGAGCATTCGCCATTGCCACTCCTAAACCTGCATATTTTATCATTGAGATATCATTAAATCCGTCTCCTATTGCTATTAGTTCTTCTTTTTTATTGCCTAATTCTTTCAATAAAACAGATAGAGCTTGTGCTTTATCAATTCCCTTGGGAACCAATTCCAAAAAATAGGCTTCAGAACGATAAACTCCCAAAAGCTCTTTTAAGTCATTATGCATTTCATTTTCTAAGGTCGCAAGTTTAATCGGTTCGCCTACAATCATGCACTTCCCAACAGGGAAGTCAATGGCTGACAGGAAATTATCTACTCTTTTGATTGTCATAACATTTAGCAATGCCAACTTTTGTACGTATTCATCATATGGGTTTTCAGTAATGACAAACTCATTATGATATGTAATTATAGTAAAACCATATTTCTTGGCATAGTTATATAAAAATGGAATAACGGAGCGTTCAAGCAGGTTTTCATACATTACTTTTCCTGTTTGCCAGTTGATGATTCTTCCTCCGTTATAAGAAAGTATGTATCCACCGTATTCTCTTAAACAAAGATGTTCGGCAATAGGAGCCACCCCATAAGTGGGACGTCCTGTTGCTAATATTATTTTCACTCCTTTTTGTTGAGCTTTAATAATAGTCCGTCGTGTGTAAGGAGTAATTTCTTTTTTGGTATTAGTCAGTGTTCCGTCTAAATCTAATGCCAGTAATTTATACTTCATAAGTGCTAAGGTGAATTTTGAGGCAAATATAATGAATATCGTTTATTATTTGCTACATTTGCTATAAATAACAAGAATTATGGAACTGGTTTTAATAATAATTATCCTTATATTGCTGATTGCCAATTTAGTAGTTGTACTGACTAAAAATAACCGTTTGCAAACGGAACGTTTGGAATTATTGCTTCATGAAGAAATGAAAGCAAACAGAGAAGAATTGGGGCGTAATATCCGTGAACTTCGTTCTGAGTTGAACCAAACTTTGAACTTCTCTGTTCGGCAAATGCAAGATAGCTTACATAAAAACATGCTTACAGGTAATGAAATGCAACGGGAGAAGTTTGAAGCAATGGGTAAACAGCAGGATGCACTCATAAAGAGTACCGAAAAACGATTGGATGATATGCGTATGATGGTAGAGGAAAAACTGCAAAAGACATTGAATGAACGAATCGGACAGTCATTTGAAATTGTTCGTACTCAATTAGAAAACGTACAAAAAGGATTGGGAGAGATGAAAAGTCTGGCGCAAGATGTGGGTGGATTAAAGAAAGTTTTGAGTAATGTAAAAACACGTGGTACTTTTGGGGAAGTGCAGCTAGGGGCTTTACTTGACCAAATGCTGAGTCCTGAACAATATGAAGCTAATGTAAAAACTAAAAAGAACGCTACAGAGTTTGTAGAATTTGCCGTTAAATTGCCTGGGAGAGAAGATAATAATGAAATTGTATATTTACCGATTGATGCTAAATTTCCAAAGGATATCTATGAACAGTATCAAGATGCTTATGAAGTTGGTGATGCTGCATTAATAGATACTTCTTCACGACAATTGGAAATGACGATAAAAAAAATGGCGAAAGATATTCATGACAAATATGTAGATCCGCCATTTACTACCGATTTTGCTATCATGTTTTTGCCATTTGAAAACATTTATGCAGAGGTAATTCGTCGGACTTCGCTGGTAGAGACATTGCAAAAGGAGTTTAAGATTGTAGTAACAGGGCCGACTACATTAGGGGCTATTCTTAACAGCTTGCAAATGGGATTCCGTACATTGGCTATTCAGAAACGTACAAGTGAAGTTTGGAACGTGCTTGGAGCCGTAAAAACAGAGTTTGGAAAGTTTGGCGGGCTATTGGAGAAAGTTCAGAAAAACTTGCAGAATGCCGGCGACCAACTGGAAGAGGTAATGGGTAAACGCACTCGGGCCATTGAACGTAAGCTAAGGCAAGTGGAAGCTCTTCCGACAGAGGAAAGTCAGAAAATGCTGAATTTGCCCGATCTAATGGAAGATGAAGATGATTAATATATAAAAAGCGGAGGATAAAAATATGAGTATGACATGGGACTTTATTTTAAGGTTGTTTGTAGCCGGGGCACTTGGTGCAGTAATAGGCTTGGATCGGGAATATCGTGCCAAAGAAGCAGGTTATCGCACTCATTTTCTTGTGTCACTGGGCAGTGCACTTATAATGATTGTTTCGCAATATGGCTTTATGGAAATTATAAAGATAGAGGGGATAGATTTAGATCCAAGTCGTGTTGCAGCGCAGGTAGTGAGCGGTATCGGTTTTATAGGTGCCGGCACTATCATTTTTCAGAAGCAAATAGTGCGTGGATTAACAACGGCTGCCGGTATATGGGCTACCTCAGGTATCGGACTCGCAGTAGGAGCCGGAATGTATTGGCTGGGGATTTCGGCTACTATTCTTACTTTAATAGGTTTGGAGGCATTGAGTTATCTTTTTAAGAGTATCGGTATGAAGAGCTCTATGGTTGAGTTTTCGACTGACAATAAAGAAACATTGAATAAAATGGCGAAAAAATTTAATTCAAAAGATTATAATATCGTATCTTATCAGTTGGAAGAAAAAACAGTGGGGGAAATGACTACTTATTATGTCACGATGGTAATAAAGTCTAAAAAATACAATGACGAAGGCATGTTGCTGACTTTATTACAAGATTTTCATGACATAACAGTACACAGGATTGAGTAGTCATCAATAGTAATCATAAACATGATAAAAGGTGATTGGTAAATAATCTGCTATGGAGGGTTTTCTTGTTTAGAGTAGAACTCTCCATAGCAGATTAGAAGATATCTATATTAAGCTTTTAGGCGCATGATAAATTTGCTACCCCTACCTAGCTCACTCTGCACGGTCAATGTTCCATTATGTGCTTCTACAAAATCACGAGAAATAGAAAGTCCTAAACCGCTTCCTTGTACTTTTGTTCCGGGGACACGAAAATAATGGTCAAAGATGCTTTTATGATAACGTGGGTCTATTCCTTTTCCAAAATCCTGTACATACATTTCAATATAATTGTCATCGGTTTGATGGGCACCGATTACTACATGCCCATTTTCCGGCGAGTAGCGGATAGCATTGGAAAGCAAGTTGGTCAGCACCCATGCAATCTTTTCACTGTCAATAAATAATTTTCCTATTTTATCTTCCGGGTATTCTACTTCTATCTGAATATTGAATTTTTCTGCTTGCACGCGATTGGCTTTGATGGCATATTCTATTAATTCAATAGGTTTAGTTATTTTAGGTTTAAGTTGTAATTTTCCGGATTCTACCTGAGTCATATTAAGTAGTTCCCCGGTGATATTCAGCAGACGTTCACTGTTTTCTTTTATACTATTTGTCAAATCTTCCTGTTCATTATTCAGTGTTCCTACACGTTTATCTTCCAACAGCTGTAGACTCATCATGATGGCCGATATAGGTGTTTTGAGTTCATGCGAAATGGTTGAAATAAAAGTCGTTTTTGCAGAATCAAGTTCTTTAAATTCCGTGATATTTTTCAGCAATATCACATCCCCCAGTTTATGAGGTTCTCCTTTCCCGGCTTCTGTATTGATGATTGAAACATAAGACGCTTTAAAATAGCTCTCTTTATTATCAGCATAAATCTTCAGAGGTTCCTTCTGCTCACTCGGTGTCACCAATTCGCGAACCAACCGGCGGAGAAGATCGTTTTTCAAAGCAAGCTCTTCTGCCGATTTACGAATCACGGATTCACGTTTCAGGTTCAGAACATTCAGCGCTTCCTCATTGATAAACAGAATTTCACGCTCCATATTCAAGCCGATCACCGGATCATCTATACTGTTTACAATTGCTTCAATAAATTTCTTTGCAGAAAGAATATCCGACAAAGTACTGGCACGATATTCGGTCAAACGCTCCGCCATCCGGTTAAAACTATCCGCCACATCCCGGAATTCTTCATTATTATTCATCTGCAGACGCTTCTCATAATTATGATTGGCTATTTCAAGAATTCCCTCTTTCAGTTCTTTAATAGGCTTACTGATAGTACGGGGCAACCAATAAAGCAATATCAGTCCGGTCAAGATACAGATTCCTCCCGTTACGGAAATCCATAACAAAGCACGTTCCAATCCGGGCGTAGCAGCAGGACTATCAGGTTCTGTCGCTGTCAGAATTTGAAGATTCACAACTGAAAGTGTTACCAGCAAAATAATCATTCCGGCCAGCATTCCGATACCGAGAATCAGTTTCGTTTTAATATTCATAACGTTCATACGATTAATATTATGCAAGTATAATCAAATCTACATTAGCTTGTGACAAATTATTTAAAAACTTTCTATATCCCAGTATAGAACAAATAGCGTATGGCAACCTTAAATTAGGAGTTCCCATGCAAACAGTCGATATCTGTTTCTCTTTACAAACCTTGACGATGCTCCCCAAAATATCCTTCGACTGCACCTGCACCACCTCTCCCCCAAGTTCCGCCACGAGCTTAAAATGGTTCAACAGATACCGTTGACTGGCTAGATCAATTCTATCCATACTCTCTTTCGGAGTCTGAACATACAGGGCTATAAAAGTAGTATTATACCGGGTTGCCAACTTTGCCGCCTTTCTGATAATTCGCCGAGGTGTTTTCTCATGACTACTGATACAAGCCATAAACTTCTCATGCCGGAGTCCGACGGCTACTCCCATCACCACCTCATTCTCCACCTTTTTTTCTACCCGCAACGCTACTTCCTTCAAAGCCAACTCACGTAACTGAAGAATATTCTCTGTCCGAAAGAAATTATCCAATGCCGTCTGAATCTTTTCCGGACGATATATCTTACCCGCTTTCAAACGTGCAATCAGCTCCTCTGCCGTCAAGTCAATATTCACCACCTCATCCGCTTCCTGAAGAACACTGTCGGGCACCCGTTCTTTCACTTCAATACCCGTAATCTCCTGCACTTCTTCATTCACGCTTTCGATGTGCTGAATATTGATTGCCGAAATCACATTGATTCCCTCATCCAGCAAAGTTATCACATCCTGCCAACGTTTCTCGTTCAAGCTACCTTCTACATTCGTATGAGCCAGTTCATCCACAATTACAATTTCCGGATGGACACGGATAATCGTATCCAGATCCATTTCTTCCAATTCTTTCCCCTTATAGAAGATTTTGCGACGCGGAATGACAGGGAGCCCTTGCAGCAATGCTTCCGTCCCGGCGCGTCCATGAGTTTCGATATAGCCGATTTGCACGTTCACACCGTTCTCCAGCAGTTCATGCGCCTCCTGAAGCATACGATATGACTTTCCCACACCGGCTATCATACCGATATAGACCTTGAATTTGCCCCGGTGGGACTTCTTTATCAGATCCAAAAAATACTGTACACTATGTTCTCTATCATCCATTACGTCAATCTGTTATTTTAAACATCCTAACCCGTAGTAATCATCACGATCACCACGGGTTTCACAAAAATTCATGAGTTTATTTTATGGCCTTAAAGTTACGCCAAATACTAAATGGGCGTCCTCCAAACGTGGATTCCATATAGCCTGTACAAATATAGGCAATGAAAACTTATCATTAAAATTTATTGCTTTCGTTGCTTTCAAAGCTAGGTTCGTCACTGCAAACCCATTCACATTATACTGCGGAGTCTTATAAGGAACCACTCCACAAGTAGCATTCAGATCAACTCCTTTCACACTGAACGGATAATTCAGTTCTACGTAAGAAGAGTATGCCTGCTTTTCCTCCCCCTCATCAGTCGTTTTTCTGTCAGCACCGGCAAACATGGTATACCATGCGATAGATAACGGGAACTTTTCAATAGGAAGCGTATAAGCTAACCCTGCTTCAAAATGATGTCCGGTGTCTCCACTTTTAAAATGGAAATAATTATTGGTAAGTTCTCCATTAGCCACATCAGCTTGTCCGTCCCACCAAAGAGTGGCTACAGAAAGTGTCGGTCCCGCTTCACCAAACTTATAAGCTGCGGTTAGGTCAATTTCTTTATTACTTTCACTCAAACTGGTTGAGCCCCATGCAGTAAGCGAGAAATTACCTACGCTAAATCCCAAAGTCGGCTGAAAGGAAGCGGCTCCCCCCTGATAAATACCACGCCATACATACGAACTTACCAAATCACCTTGTATAGTAAACTCTTGTGCTTGTGCATTGCTAGTTCCCAACATACATACGGCTGCTACAGCCATTGTTCCTAAAATACTCTTTTTACTAAAAAAACTTTTCATACTTTTTATCTAATTCTATTTTATGTTCCTGTAAAAAAGCAGCGCCCCATCCAACCCTGTTAATTTGAACCGCGGCATAACCCAAACGGTCCGGACAGGAACGCTGCTCAATCTTCATCTACTTATTGCTTTCCTCTAAAGCGATATTCAATTTCAAGACATTCACCTTTTCTGTTCCCAACAACCCCAAAAACGGTTTTTCTATGCTTTTATCAACAATCGCTCTTACTTGTTTTTCTGTTAATCCACGTGCTTGTGCTACTCTCTTCACTTGTACATACGCACATTGAGGAGTGATATTAGGATCCAGTCCCGAACCACTGGCCGTAACCATTTCGGCAGGCACATCCGCACGATTCAAATAAGGATGATGTACAAGGAAAGTATCAATACGCGCTTTCACTTCATCCAGATATTCTTGATTCGTAGGCCCTTTATTACTACCTGCGGAACTCGTCGCATCATACCCGTCACCGGCAGAAGAAGGACGTCCCCAGAAATAAATATCTTTTGTAAACATCTGGCCCACATTAGCTGCTCCCACTACTTTCCCATCCAGCGTAGCCACCTCGGCATTTCCTTTATTAGGACCTGCTACCTGTGCGAACACCCACAGGATAAGGATATAGAACACGGAGAAAAAGACACAAAAAGCAAGTGTTATTTTTAATGACTTCAATAAAGTTTTCATTGCTATTGTTTTTTAATTAAAAGAATAAACCTACTACTAAATCTATCAATTTGATTCCCACGAAAGGAGCAATCACACCACCCACACCATAGATCAGCAGATTACGGCGAAGCAAAGCACTTGCACCTATCGGTTTGTATTGCACACCACGCAAAGCCAGCGGAATCAGAATCGGAATAATAATCGCATTAAAAATGACTGCCGAAAGAATGGCGCTTTCAGGACTATGCAGATGCATGATATTCAGAGCAGCCAGTTCAGGAATAGCAATCATAAACAAGGCAGGAACAATTGCGAAATATTTGGCCACGTCATTGGCAATAGAGAAAGTAGTCAGCGTACCACGTGTCATCAACAATTGTTTACCGATTTCCACAATCTCAATCAATTTCGTCGGATCGTTATCCAAGTCGACCATATTACCGGCTTCCTTTGC
>OHUN01001170.1_pt1 | contig 12311 bp, 10 predicted proteins | sample 1579211 | NCBI WGS metagenome assembly OHUN01 (sample SAMEA3879560, study PRJEB24766) | human gut metagenome | biome: human-associated habitat; feature: feces | place: USA | collected 1985/1987
ATGGCTATTTCAAGGGAAATTTTGTCGGTAAAGAAGAGTTTGCGGCCCTCAATCACGTCCTCAATGACTTGGCAAAAAAATACCAAGTCACTCCGACAGCTATTGCCCTTGCTTGGGTTCTCCGCTATCCAGGTAAGATGCAGGCCGTCATCGGAACGACCAAGCCCCAACATGTCCTTGAAGCAGGAAAAGCAGCAGAAGTTACCCTAACGCGTAAGGAATGGTACCAAATCTACCTAGCTGCAGGAAATGATTTGCCTTAGAATCTTGTTATCAAACCAGATTCCACTCTTATCGGTAGTCTGGTTTTTTGTTTTGTGGTCTTCAGTTTTTTCTTGACAAGCCTTTCCTTTTTATGATATCTTTTATGCAACAAGTGTTGCGCAACGTATGTTGCGTGAAAGGAGTCTTATGCCACCCAAGGTTAAATTTAGTAAAGAGGCTATCATTGGGACAGCTTTACAATTGGTACGCGAACAGGGCATGGCTAGTTTAACGGCTAGGGCATTAGCGGAGAAACTGGGAGCTACACCGAGAGTGATTTTTGGGCAATTTGCTAATATGTCTGAGTTACAAGCAGAGGTTATTGGTGCTGCGGAGATGGTCGTGGTGGATTATATTCGCAAGGCTTTAGAAGATGAGAAGCCTTTTCGATCTGTCGGGGTTGCTTATATCCTTTTCGCCTCAAAAGAGCCCCAACTCTTTCAATTGCTTTTCCAAAATCCTAGCAAAGATCCGATTCGTCGCTTTCAAGATTTTCTTCCCATGAAGGATCATAGCTACCAATTAGTTCTGGATTCGATTGTCGCAGACTACCCTTTGACTGTAGAGGAGGCTGGTCGCTTGTACCAGCATCTATTTATCTACTCACACGGGATGGCCTCTATGGTTGCTTCTGGTATTTATCAGTTCAGCATGGAAGAAGTGATTGGATTACTGACAGAGGTTTGTCAATCTCTCATCAAAGAAATGGTAGGAAAGAAATGATTCAACTAGAAAATGTGCACAAAAGCTACGGCCAAACCAAGGTTTTAAAGGGGATTGATTTGCAGATTCAAGACCAGGATGATGTGGTTATCCTCGGCCCTTCTGGATCAGGAAAGTCAACTCTCTTAAATGTGTTATCAGGCTTAGAAAAGGTTGACGAGGGGCATATCCTCATTCAAGGACAAGATTTATCACAACTCACGGATGCTCAATTGACAGCTTTTAGACGTAAAAAGATTGCCTTCATTTTCCAGCAGTATTATCTATTGCCTAATCTAACGGTTAGACAAAATGTAAAGATGGGAGCTGACCTGGCAAACAATCATGATTTTTTGCAGATTATCGAGGATTTGGGACTTGGCGATAAGCTGGACAAGTATCCGAGTGAATTGTCTGGTGGGGAACAGCAGAGAGTCTCCATTGCTCGGGCCTTGGCTAAAAAGCCAGATTCTCTTTTTAGATGAGCCAACGGGAGCCCTCGATGAAGAAACAGGGCGCAAGATTCTGGACTATATCTGGAAATTGAAGGAAAAGCTAGGCTTTACCTTGATCATGGTGACGCACAACCAAAATATTGCGGATATGGCTAGAACCATCATTCGTGTCAATAGTGGCAAGATTACCGAAGTTGTGACCAATGATCAGCCTCAGACTGCCTATGAGATTGGATGGTAAGCCATGTTTTCAGTAAAAGATATTCGAAAATTAGTTGTCGTTAGTATCATTGGGGCTTGTGCGGTCTTTGTAGCCAATCTCTTCTTGAATTTTTACTTGGACATCGAGCAGTTGGAGATTTCGAAAACCAATCCCATCATTCAGACCTACTATGATGCCCAGGTTTCGCTTTCCTGGATGGTGGCCATGGTCAGTGGAGTCGTCTTGTCCTTGACGTCGGTCCTTCTCATGTGTTTTTATATCAAACAATTTGTCGACGACCACAAGGAACAATTAGGAATTTTAAAGGCTTTGGGCTATAGCAATGGCCAGTTGGCTAAACGATTTTGGGCCTTTGGACTCAGTTTTGGAGCTGGAGCGCTTCTTGGCTATTTTGCTTCATTTCTCATGATGGGACATTTTTATGACTTCCGTAATGAGAAGGGGATTTTGCCAGAAATCACCATTCATTTTCACTGGCAGCTCTTGCTTGCTTTGGTGATCCTGCCAACGACCTTCTTTATGCTTCTCGCGATTGGTTATGCCAGAAGACAACTACAAACACCGGCACTTCGCTTATTGAAAAAGTCTCCAACACCAATCAAGGTCCAAAGGAGAAAGAGGGCTCCCAAGAAAGACAAATCCTTCCTAAAAGAGCTATCCTCGTCACTGATTTGGGGGAGAAAATCTATCTTGTTTTTTGTAGTCTTTGGCTCTATGTGTTTTGCGGCCATGGTTCAATTGTCCTTTGGCTTAAGAGATTACACAGATGACATCATCCAAACCATGATGATTATGATTGGCCTAATTCTTTCTTTCTCGATTCTCTTTTTGTCATTGGGGATTGTCGTCTCAGAAAGTCGCGAAACCTTAGCCTTGATGAAGGCTTTTGGCTACACCAATCGTGAATGCCAAAATCATATTCTCGCTCCCTATCGTTTTTGGGCTTATCTAGGATTTGTTCTTGGGACAGCTTATCAATATGGCATCATGGAAATCTTGATCGGTGTGATCAAAGACACGGTTCCTGAAAAGATTGAGCATAACTTTGATGGGAATGTGTGCTTCTGGACCTTGCTCGGTTTTGCTGTAGTTTATGAAAGCCTCTTTTATCTATCCAACAGAAAACTCCAAAAACAAACCATCAAAGAAGTGCTCTTAGCTGAATGATTTATGACAGTAATCCTTAATATCAGTGCTTTTTGATGAGAAAAAATAGTAGATTCATTGACTTTAGACCTCTTAAAGAGGTCTTTTTCTCTGATGAAAACGCTACATAAGAGACTAAATGCACTATCACAATCTTGTGATAGTTTACATCTTCTTAACATTGTCCCGAAATTCTTGCATTCTCTATTGTTAAAGCGTAAGATAGACACTGTTTTAATTTTGTGCATTAAAACATGTCTTGAAATATTTCTAGGTGTACAAGGCAAATAGAATTTTATGAAAGAGGAGTCTCGAATGTCAGATAAACAAATGAAAACCCTTGGTTGGGTGGCAACCTTCATGTCAGTTATGATGTATGTATCATACGTACCACAAATCATGGACAATTTGTCTGGTCATAAAGGAAACTTTATCCAACCATTGGTAGCTGCAGTCAACTGTAGCCTTTGGGTTTACTATGGTCTCTTTAAAAAAGAACGTGACCTTCCCCTTGCTGCGGCCAATGCACCAGGTATTATCTTTGGTTTAATTACAGCATTGACAGCTTTGTTCTAAAATAAAGCAAAATTTCTTTATATACTATTTTTCTTAACGCAGAAAACGAGAGCAGAACTAGCGACAGTCAGTGTTTGTCGTTCTAGTTTTACTCTCGTTTTTTGTTTTTAGTTATTAAGAAGAGTATTGATAGCTTCTTCCAATTTCAGTGGATCAGTTTTGGAAGAAAAGCGTTCGACGACTTTACCTTCACGGTTAATCAAAAACTTAGCAAAATTCCACTCAATTCTTGCCCCAAGTGGCCCAGATTTTTCTTTTTTTAGCCAATCAAAAAGTGGCTCAGCTTCCTTACCATTGACCTTGATTTTGGCAAATCGAGGGAAGGTTGTCTGGTAATTGAGGGTGCAGAAAGTATTGATTTCCTCAGCACTACCTGGTGCCTGACCCATAAACTGATTACAAGGAAAATCAAGAATCTCGAATCCTTGGTCTTTGTATTTGTCATAAAGTTCCTGCAAGCCCTGATATTGTGGCGTCAAACCACATCCTGTTGCTGTATTGACGATTAAGACGACCTTGCCCTTATAGTCTTTGAGAGACACGGGTTGGTCAGCTTGATCTGAAACTGTAAAATCGTATAAGGATGTCATAGAAAATCTCCTTTTATTTGTTTGAGACTATTATAGCAAAAATAGAGACATAAGAAATGTACTCTTACAGTAGAGCTTTTAGCATTTCCCCACCAAAAAAACCAAGACTTTCGTCTCGGTTTCAGGTTTCATCTCATCTTAAGACACCACATGTCCATCTTTATCGAAGGTATAGAGTTTACCGTCGATGAGGACAGAGCGGTTAGTGTATCTTTCACCTGTTTTAGGGTCGAAATAGTAGGTGTAATTATCAACTGTGACAAAGCGTCCTAGGACTTGTTTGCCTTCAGCGTCGAAGTAGAGGACCTTGCCGTCAACTTCTTGGAAGCCGGTCACTTTCTCACCTTTATCATTGTAATAATAGTTGTCGCCCTTATCGTAGACGATACGATTGCGGTAGGCAGGTTCACCCTTGCGGTCAGTAACTACGCCATTGTCATCAGCGTTATAGGCTCTGTCCCCGATGACAAAACGTCCTGTTTCAAGGTTTCCGCTATCTCGGAAGTAGTAGTCCTTGCCGTTGATGGTTTGCCAACCTGTCAGAGCAGCTCCGTCATTGCCATAGTAGCGTGTTGGGTAGTATGGAAAACGTGGAGAACCTTCGTAGTTGTATGATTTTGAAAAGGCGTTGCGTGTCATGATACCAGTCAGTTGGTCAAATTGGTAAATATTATTGTTGATTGCGACCTCAGTACCTTTAGCTTGGTGGCCATCGTCATAGAAATAGTAACTAACGCCATCAAAGGTCTTCAAGCCAGTGACCTTTTGGCCATTTTCATAGAGATAACTTGTGCCGCTAGGATCTGTCTGCAATTGGTCAAAGTGGATGGCTTTTTCTTTTGTCTCGTCAATACCCTTGGCATCAAAATTAAAGGTTACACCACGATAGGTAAGGGCCTTGTTAGTTGTTGCAATGGCAACGTTTGTGGTCACTTTTTGACCATTTGGTGCTGTGAAGGTCATAGGTGTTGAGTCGAAATGGTAGAGGTGTCCATGAAGAATATCCCATTCATCAAAAGTTGACCATTGTGATTGGCGGACGTTACTATATTTAGATCCAATAATCTTACCATCATATTGATAAGGACCTTCTTTGATTTTACCATCAGCATCTGTGATATAGACGCCTTTAAGTTCATAATCATTTTCACCAGTACGCTTGAATTCAGGATAGAGACCGTTTGTCAAGAGTTTTCCATCTGGGCTAAAGAGCTGAGAGTTGACGACTCCTGTGTAGAGACTTCCTTTAAAGGCATCATTATCAGAATAGTCGCTACCATAGTAACGGTTGCCATCAACTTCAAACCAACCTGTCTTGAAGGCACCATCACTTCCTGCGTAGTAGATAGTTTCAGAGAAGACACCGTAATGGTCAGTGGATGTATCATGATAAAAGGCGTTGCGAAGAACAGCACCAGTTTCGCTGTTAGCGAAATACTGGTTATCACCTAGGGTAAAGAAAGCACCTCGGACTTGTTGGCCCTTATCGTTAAAGTAGTAGAGGTCCTTGTTAATGGTTTGGAAACCAGTGACCTTTTTACCATTAGCATCATAGTAGTACCATTCTTGATCGCTACCTTGAACAAATTGGTTTCGATTTGAGGTTTGAGCAGTTTTAAGAGTCGCCACACCATTGCTATCAAAGTTATAGACCGTACCGTTTAAGGTAAGTGAGCGATTAACCCACTTGTCACCTGTATTTGGATCGAAGTAGTAGGTTTTGCCGTCAATGGTAACCAGTTGTCCCTTGGCTTGGACACCATATTCGTGGAAATAAAGGTTCTGACCGTTAATGGTTTGGAAACCAGACACGGCTTTACCATCAGATCCGAAGTAGTACCAAGAGTTATCTCTATTAACGAATTGGTTAGTTACTGGATTTCCATTATCTTTATCTAGATAGTAGATATCGTTATCGTAGTAAAGGAAGTCCCCTTTGACTTGTTGTCCACTATTATTGAAGTAGTGAAGGTTGCCGTCCACCGTTTGAAAACCGTGAAGCGCTTTACCATCTTTACCAAAGTAATACCAATTCCCTTTATCATCAGAAACATAACGATTGGTTACCATAATACCAGTCTTAGGATCAAAGTAATACTGTTGTCCGTTTAGGTTTTGAACGCTTGTCTTATAGTCGGATTGGCTACGGTCTAGGAATTCGGTTTGGAAACCAAATGGGGCTGAGAAGCCTTTAGTTGCCTTGTAATTGTCGAAGTAGTACCAGTTACCCGATTTATCTGAGACAAAGACAGAATCAGGTTGATTACCAGTAGCATCAAAGTAGTAAAGATTACCATTCTCGGTAACAAAGTCATCTTTTACCATCTTGCCATCTTTATCGAAGTAGTAGTAACCAAAGTATTTATGGTTTGCATAATCAAGATATTGGCGACCTGTCACACGACGTCCATTGTCTTTATCGAAATAGTAGCTATCACCATTAATAGTAACGATTTCGTTTTTAGCTTGTCGACCGTCTTCGTGGAAGTAGAGGTTAAATGTATCAATGGTCTGAGCACCAGTGACGGGTTTGCCATCTTTGCCGAGGTAATACCAGTTGTGGTTATTATCTTCGATAAACTGGTTGCGTTTGTTCGTTTCAGGGAAAACTGCTGTCAAACGACCTTGGGCATCAGCATTGTAGGCTTGACCATCGATGTTGATAGAGGTATTGGTTACCTTACGTCCATTGGCTTTGTCATAGTAGAAAGATTGTCCATTTTCAGTGATAATCTCACCTTTGGCTTGCTTTCCATCCTCGTGGAAATAAAGGTCGAAATGGTCAACGTTTTGGGCACCTGTCAGATTTTTCCCGTCTTTAAGGTAGTACCAGTTGCCTTCAGCATCACTCTTGAATTGACCGTCAGAAACGACAGTAGTTTCAACAGATTCTGGCGCTTGACTGTTTACTTCAGTGACTGTGCTAGCTGTTTCTGAAGTTGCAGTTCTCGTTTTGCCACTAGCCAAATTGTAAGTGCTACTTGCTTGATCTTCTTTAAGGACTGGCTGCTTTTCCGTTGTAACAGTAGCAGTTGTATCAGCTGCATTATTGGTTGCGACTTGATCAGCTTTTGTCGTAGCTACAGTTGTTTCTGTGACGACAAAATCAGGATTTTGGCTGACGCTCTCAGGTGTGCTTGCTGAGGTGACTTGATTCGCAGCTTGTTCGTCGGCAGAGACACCAACCCCAATCAATGAGGCACCAAGTGCCAAACCAGATACGGCAATGGTAACCCATTGTTTTTTCACTTTATGAAGTTTAAAATGAACTTTATTTTCCATAAAAGTTCCCCTTTTCCTTTTTAATGACCCCATTCTAACATCTTTCATTAGAAGAATCAAACGCATTCATAATATTTTCATATTTTTTCTAAAAATTGAAAATTCTTTCGAGATAAGGATTTTAGAAACAAAAATGAATGCTAAAGAACCACTTTAGCAAGTTTCTTTTGATAGAGATGTATGTAAAATTAAAAAGCAACCACTGGGAGTCCCCATTTTTGACATAGCATTCAACAATAAAAGTATAAAAATACAGAAAGGGGCCCTTTTAGGCCTAGAAATATGGTATAATAGTTCGGTATTTCGCACAAAATGGAGTATAAAAATGAGTATTTTTCGTAAAAAGGATGTTGGTTTGGCTCAAACCGAGATGAAACGGCATCTGACTCTTAGGGATGTCGTCCTCTTGGGGATTGGTGCCATGGTCGGAACCGGTATCTTTACCATTACTGGTACCGCAGCATCAACCTTGGCAGGTCCAGCCCTGATTATTTCGGTTTTGATTTCAGCCGTTTGTGTGGGTATGTCGGCTATTTTCTTTGCTGAGTTTGCCTCACGTTACCCATCAGCCGGTGGTGTCTATGGTTATCTCTATGCTGTCTGGGGGGAGTATCCTGCCTGGATGGGTGGCTGGTTGACCATGATTGTCTTTATGAATGCTGTATCCAGTGTGGCCTCTGGTTGGGGTGCCTACCTCAAGGGGCTACTGGCTAGCTTTGGTCTTAAGTTGCCTCAAGCCATCAGTGGACCTTTCAATCCCAGTCAAGGCACTTACATTGACCTCTTGCCAGTCTTGGTCTTGGTCTTGGTGACAGCTCTTCTTCTCATGAATTCTAAACAGGCTTTACGTTTGAACTCCCTCTTGGTAGTACTCAAATTTTCAGCCTTAGCGGTCTTTGTCTTAGAGGGTCTCTTCCATTTAAATCCTAGCAACTGGGCAGATTTTGCACCATTTGGCTTTGGGCATATTTATGGAGGAAAGACAGGAATTATGGCGGGTGCTTCCCTCATGTTCTTTGGTTTCCTTGGTTTCGAGTCTATCTCTATGACAGTAGACGAGATTAAAGAGCCGCAAAAGAACGTTCCTCGAGGTATCGTTCTTGCCTTGATTATCGTAGCTTCACTTTATGCCGTGGTTTCGCTGGTCTTGACAGGAGTGGTTCACTATACCAAGTTGAATGTTGATGATGCTGTGGCTTATGCCCTTCGCTATATCGGTATTTCTTGGGCAGCCAACTACGTATCAGTGGTTGCTATTATGACCTTGATTACGGTATGTATCTCAATGGCCTATGCCCTTAGCCGTATGGTTTATAGCCTGGCGCGTGATGGTTTCCTTCCTCAAACCTTCCAAAAGGTTTCAAAGACTAATAAGGTTCCACATCATGCGACGCTTTTGACAGGCGTTTTGTCAGCTATCTCAGCAGGTATCTTCTCTTTGGCCAATATGGCATCCTTGGTTAACATTGCGACCTTGGCTTACTTGGTCCTCTTGGCTATTGCCCTCATTATTCTTCGTAAGGACAAGGGTTTGCCACAGAAGGATGAGTTTAAGGTTCCATTTGTTCCTGTCTTGCCCATTATTTCAATTATCGTCTGCCTCTCCTTTATGAGTCAGTACAGTTGGCAGACATGGTTAACCTTTGGTTTGGCAGTGCTAATTGGGTCAGCGATCTATGCCTTTTACGGTTACAAACATTCTAAGTATTAAGATGAAAACGTTAGGTCTGATAATCTAGCGTTTTTTGATATAATGGAAGGAGAGTAAAAGCAGGAGTAGATTGATGAAATCAGACCAGATGTAGCAAGCCTATAAGATTTTAAATCAGACAATCGGAGATAAGATTGATGCCTGGGCCTTTGGCGTGGAAGCAGATTATTTGGCAGAACTCGTATTGATGGGGCAAAAGACAGCAACCAGTTCAGCTTTTGACTTGTATGCAGTGGGGAATGAACCATTGCCCAAGGAAAATGAACTGAGCGTCATTCTTGATAGTAAGGAGAATGCTATTTGTATTATTGAAACGACGAAAGTTGAGGTCATCCCATTTAAAGAGGTTTCTAAAGACCATGCCTACAAGGAAGGTGAAGGAGACCGTGGGCTAACCTATTGGCAAGAGATTCATGAGAATCTCTTTAGCAATTGGTTGGAAGAGGTTGGATTACATTTTAGTCAGGACAGTCTAGTTGTTTTAGAAGAATTTAGAGTAGTCTATCCTAGAGATTGAAAGTTCCCAATATCTTGGGGACTTTTTTTATTTTAAGGAAAGATTAACCTTTCTTTAAGTCTTGTCTTAGGTTTCTTGTGTTTAATAGAGGCATCTCAAAAGTAAGTAAGAGGTAGAACATATGACATACAAACATAGCAAACAAACACAAGAACGTTATGCCATTAAGAAATCATCAAAATGGAAAACAGCAGGTTCAGTCCTGGTAGCAAGCTTAATCTTTGGTAGCTCAGTTGTCTTAAATGACAGCAAGGTTTCAGCAGACGAGACAAACACTGAATCAACACTCTCAACGGTTTCAACAGGTGAAACCACTGCTGATTTAATTGAAGAAAGTACTCAGACCGACAATACATCAGAAACTACTGAAACAAGCACAGAATCGGCTACAAGTACTTCAACTGCGGCTTCAACTTCAGACACCGATTCATCATCAACAAGTACAATAAGTACAACAAGTACGACAGAGGACACGACTGCTACATCAACAAGCAGTGAAACATCTGATCATTCAAGTACTTCCGCAACTCCAGAAGCAAGTTCTTCTGAAACTGCTGAAAGCACAACTAGTGAAACCTCAGCATCTGAAACGAACAATGCAGACGAAAACACTAGCTCTAATACAAGCTCAAGCACCACTGAAGCCACTGCATCTGAAACAGCTTCAGTGTTAACCAACAGCGCCTCAGATTCAGCTACTGAAACGACGACAACTGAGTCTGAAGATAGTGATTCAGAAAGCTCAACGACAACGATTACTTTCAATGGAACAACCGTGGTAACAAGTGATAGCGGTACTGTCACAGTTGATGGAACGACAATTACCATCAATCAAGCAGGATCATACACTTTGACCGGAAATGGTTCAAGCTATACCATTATTGTGTCAGGTAGCGTGACAGATCCAGTTACAATCTACTTGGATGGTGTGACCTTAACGGATTCGTCTATTACTTCCAATTCTTCAGCAGAATTGACTGTTAATGTCCTTTCAGACAGTTCTATTTCTTCGACGTCTGCTAATGCGATTGAAGCAGCGGGAGCCTTGACCATTACCAGTGGTACTGGAAGTAACTTGACCCTTTCAAGCACTGAAAAGCACGCCATCAAGGCTGACAGTGTAACGGTTGACTCTGTAACACTTGATTTGACTTCTGAGGCAAAGGATGGTATCAATGCGACGACAGCTGTAACTATTAAAAATGCCACAGTCAACATCACGGCAACTGATGACGGTATTCAGGTCGAAGACGAAACAGATGTGAACAGTGGTGATTTGACGATTACCGACTCAACGGTAACCATTAATGCAACTGATAAAGGTATCACGGTTACAGATGAATTGACTGTCGAAGGCAATTCTAAAGTAACAGTTGTAGCAGGTGACGAAGGCCTTGAAGGGCGTTATATCAATTTGACAGGTGGAACCGTTGATATCACTGCTGGTGATGATGGTATTAACGCCACTGAGTGGACGACCAAGGACAGCGCTGATACTTCAAGCTTAACCAATTCGACTTCTGACTTGGAAAATGAAGTGGGCATCAATATTGACGGTGCAACGGTAACTATTCTGGCAGACGGTGATGGTATCGACAGTAACGGCAATGTGACAGTGAAAAGTGGTTCTCTCTACGTCGCTCAGACAAGTGCAGATAATGCTGCTATCGACTACGATGGAACAGGTATTATTTCTGGCGGTACCGTTTGGGCCATAGGTAACCAAGGAATGGCTCAGGCCTTTACAACGGGTTCAAGCCAGTCTTATATCATGGCCAACATCTCTGGTAGTGCTGGAGATACCATCACAGTTACAGATAGTTCTGGAAATGTTGTAGCGACCACAACAGCAACAACTTCATTTGGAAATGTGGTCTTTAGTACCGAGAGTCTAACTTCGGGTGAAACCTATACCATTACGACATCAAGTGGTGCTAGTGTGACTGCAACAGCTACTGAAGAAGGCACAAACAATGGTCCTGGTGCTGGTGGCATGGGCGGCTTCCCAGGCGGTGGCTTTGGCAATAGCTCAATGTCTGATAACTTCGGAGGCTACGGTGGACCGACTAGCTATGGGGGAAGCTCTACCAATACCGGAAGCGTAAACACACCGTGGGGCCAATCTGCTTCGACAAGTTCTGAGAATACAACTAGCACAAGTAGTACAAGTTCAGCTACCAATGCTCCAGCAATGACAGCGACAAACACAGCTTTATCAAATCAAAATACGCCAACATCAAATTCTTCAAGCTCTGAAGGAGCGTCTCTTAAATCAAATACCTCTCTTGCTAACCAGCCTACAAAAGAGCAACCGACACAAACAATGACTAATGCGACAAGCAGTGCCCAACAACAAGCTCAAGAGACTGCTGAGAAATTGGATAATATTCTTACTCAAAAACAAACTTCTGAAGCATCAAAAGGTCATGTAGGCGTGAGTCAAAAGGAAAATGTAAGCTCAGTCGTACAAACTAATCTTGCTCAGAAACAAAATACCCAAACAAGTTCTAAGGCTAATCAGTCATCTAAAAGTTCACAAAGCAATCAAACAAGTAAATCAAGTCTACCAAATACTGGTGATGTGAGCAGTTTGGGACTAGGCGCATTAGGAGCAGTTATGATGACAACCTCATTTGCCTTAAAAGGAAGCAAGCATTCTCGTAAGTAATTCTAGTTAAGAACATAAAGAAAAACAGAAGCCCTCTTCAAAAAAGGAAAAGAGCTTCTGTTTATTTATTATTATTTTTTAGAAAAAGCATTTTTAAGGCCTTCAACAGCACCTTCAACGCCTTCTTTAACATCTTCGATACCGTCTTTTGCTTTTGCTACCACTTTTTCGACAGCA
>OHUN01001171.1_pt1 | contig 12303 bp, 8 predicted proteins | sample 1579211 | NCBI WGS metagenome assembly OHUN01 (sample SAMEA3879560, study PRJEB24766) | human gut metagenome | biome: human-associated habitat; feature: feces | place: USA | collected 1985/1987
CGTTTCCGGCGCGCTGTACAAGAGCCTGGAATTCGTCGGTGACGGTGTGAAGGAAAGCGACATCAAGGCAAAATATGCTGACGGGATCCTGAAGCTGTCGATTCCCAAGAAGGAGTTGCCGCAGTCTGAAAACAAAAAAATGATTGCCATTGAAGGCTGATCAAGAACGCTGGGAATTTTTTCCCAGCGTTCTTTTATGCAAAAAAATCGCGGGACCGGAGTTCCGGTTCCACGATTTTTTATTTACAGCATAATCTCACCTTGGAAGGCTTCTTCTTTTTGTGCCTCTTTTCTTGGGGTGGGTGCCTTGCTGGTCTTGATATTTTCAACAAAAAGCAGGAGACGGTTCGTGACATTGACATCGCTGACGCCGCTATCAAAATCCAGACTCAGGAGGTTCATTTCCGGATAAAGGGTCTTGACCTTTTTTTCAATGCCCTTGGCGATGATGTGGTTGGCAATGCAGCCAAAGGGTTGGAGACTGATGACATTGGGAATGCCTCTTTTGGCAAATCCAATAACTTCAGCCGGCAGCAGCCAGCCTTCTCCAAACTGGGCAGCCATGTTGATAATGCCCTTGCCGTCATTGGCCATCTCGTAGATGTCTTCAAAAGGAGTGAAATAGGGGAAAGCACGGCCAATCTTGTTGACTTTATCGATGATCTTGACAATTTGGAGATAGATAAAATCCACCAGGAGATGGGGAATCCGGTCATGCTTGAGGTCAAACTTATCATTGGTCAGCCGATTGACGAAGGCCTGCATGAAAAAGGGCGTCATAAGGGGCGGCATCACCTCAATATGATGGTCCATGAGCCAGCCTGTGATATTCTTGTGGGCAAAGGCGTTGAACTTGAGGTAGATTTCTCCAACAATCCCGACTTGAGGCAGTTTTACATTGGGTTTGACGGCATCCGTAAATTCCTGGGCCGCTTCCTTGAGCAGTTTCAAAAGCCCCTTGGAATGGTTCTTTTCGATTTGCACCTTGGCGAGGTCGAGGTACTTGCTGCGCAGTTTTTCTGCCAATCCCTTCTTTTTTTCACGGACGATTGCAGCATTATAGAATTTTGACAGGCAGTCCGAGAAGAGGATGGTTGTAACCGTGATCTTAGCAATCTTCAGCCAGTTGATATGGAATCCAGGCTGATCGTTTTGGATACTGCTGCTCGTTGCAAGGGAAATGACAGGAACATCCTTGAACCCTGCAGAAACGAGGGCATGCTTGATCAGACCGAAATAGTTTGAAGCTCGGCACTGACCGCCCGTCTGGGTAATGGCAACGGCCGTCTTTTGAAGATCATATTTCCCTGATTTCAAAGCTTCCACGAAATCCCCCACAACAAGGGTTGCCGGATAGCAGACCTCGTTGTTGGCAAAGCGCAGGCCCATGTCGGCGGATAGCCCCGTGCTCTGGGGCAGGGTCTCTACGTGATAGCCCAAAACCTTCATGACAGACGGAATGAGCGGTGACAAGGTGGGGGTAAAGTATGGCGTCAGGATGGTGTAGTCCTTCATGCTCTTTTCAAAGCGCGGCGTGTCGATAAAAGGCTCGGCCCGGCGTTTGCTGTCTTCATTGTAACGAATGCTTTCCACAACGGACCGGACGCGGAGTTTCAGGGAGCCGATGTTCGATACATCATCAATCTTGAGGAGCGTCAGGGCTTTTCCATGGCGCTGCAAAAGACCGCGAATCTCATCTTGGAGGAAGGCGTCAGGTCCACAGCCAAAGCTCGTCATTTCCATGAAGTGGATGGTGTTGTCCTGACGGGCTACCCAGTCAGCGGATTTTAGGATGCGGTTGATATAGGCCCACTGCTTGATGAGGTACGTGTCGTTGATATCGATGGATTCGTTGCCTCGTACCAGGTCTTCATTGATGACGTTGATGCCCATGGCGGCAATGGTGTCGCTGAGTTTATGTTGGACCAGGGGATCGGCATGGTAAGGCCGGCCTGCAAGGAGAATGGTGAGTTTTCCTTGTCGGCGGCTTTTTTCGAGAATCTCCTCGTTCTTTTCCTGGATCTTTCGGCGGTACTCATCTTGGGCCTTGAGGGCGCTAGCAATGGCCTTATCGGCCGTGAAACGGTCAAAGCCAATATAGGAGAGGTATTTTCGGAGTTGCTTTTTGAGCAGTTTTTCGTCTTGGAAGTTGATGGGCGGAGCGTCGATGGGAATCTGTGTTTCCGTGACACTTTTGATGACGTCGGAGTACCCCGAGACAACTGGGCAGTTATAGCTGTTGATTTGCCGCTTATCATCCTGCTGTTCATAGATGACGTAGGGCATGAAGATCCGATTGACCCGCTTTTGGATGAGGTTCAGGATATGGCCATGGACAAGTTTGGCGGGAAAACAGATGTTGTCGCTCATCACGTCATGAAGCCCTGTCTCATAAAGGTGCAGGGTGGACGGGTCAGAAAGCTGGACCTTTAGGCCGCAGGACGTAAATAGGGCATGCCAGAAAGGATAGTCCTCATACATATTAAGGGTCCGCGGCAGCCCAATGGTGCGTTCCGCCTCCTCGTTGATGGGCCGGTTAAAGAGCAGATCGTACTTATAGGTGTAGATATTCTCACCAGGGGTCACATCATCGCCATTATTGGTAAAGTATTTTTCGCATTTGTTGCCCGAATAATAGATGGATCCATTATCGAATTGATACTTCTTGATGAGGCAGTTGTTTTCGCAGCCGTGACAGGTCAGCTGGGCATCCTTGAAGGAAGCAACATGGATCATATCATCTACGGTTGCCTGACCATGGCCCTTGGTTTTAGCATAAAGGGCACAGCCATAGGCTCCCATGATTTCAGGGATGTTGCTGCGATGGACCTTGGTCCCTGTGAGGATTTCAAAGGCCCGGACTACGGCATCGTTTTTCATGGTGCCCCCTTGGAGCACAATCTCATTGCCCAGTTCCTGTGGGCTCTTGAGTTTAAGGACCTTATACAGGCAGTTCTTCACAACTGAATAGGCAAGACCGGCCGCAATGTCTGCGCTGGTGACCCCTTTGCGGAGGCTTTGCTTGACTTTGGAGTTCATAAAGACCGTGCAGCGCGTTCCCAAATCGCAGGGATGCTGGGCCTTGCAGGCGAGGTCCGCAAATTCACTGACGCTGTAGTTGAGGCCCTTGGCAAAAGTCTGGAGAAAGGTCCCGCAGCCGGAGGAACAGGATTCATTCAGCTCCATGCGGTTCAGTACGCCGTGATCGACAAAGATGGCTTTCATGTCCTGACCGCCAATATCGAGGATGAAGGAAACCTTGTCGTTGATTTTCTTGGCTGCCAAATAGTGGGCAATGGTTTCGATGATGCCCGTGTTGAGGCTGAAGGCTGCCTTGATAAGGTCTTCGCCATAGCCTGTAGAGCAGCTTCCCATGATGCGGGGATTGGCCCCAACGGCCAGGCATTTCGTATAAAAATCGGCAAAAGCCTCACGCACCGCTCCTACGGGGTTGCCGTTATTGGGGCCGTAGTGGGTATAAAGGATGCGGTCGTTTTCGTCGGTCACGACAAGTTTCGTCGTGGTCGAACCGGAATCGATGCCGACAAAGACTTTGTCCGTATCTTTGGTCAGGGGCGACAGAATAATTTGGTCCGCTTCCTTTTCCTTTTTCCAGTCGGCATATTCTTTTTCATCATGGAAGATGGGTGGCACCGTATCGGTGACCCGGACAGCGTCCTTAGGAGCAGAAGCAATCCGGTCGCAGAGTTTCTGCAAGCTCGTTGACGGGGCGTCCTCTGCACTGAGGGCAGTCCCGTAAGCCGGGATAAGGTTTGCCTTATCGGGAACAATGAACTCTACATAGGGGACGTGAAGCGCATCCATCAAAGCTTTGCGGAGGCTCGGCATGAAGGTGAGCGGTCCGCCGCACAGAAGGATCTTCGGCTTGATTGTGCAGCCATGGGAAAGGGTCGTAATGACCTGTACAGCGACGGCATGATAGATTGACGCCGCAATGTCCTCACGGCTTACACCTTTACTGAGGAGGTTTTGGATATCCGTCTTGGCAAAAACGCCGCAGCGGGAAGCAATATAGTGGACGTGTTCCGCTTTTTCGGCAAGCTCGTTCAGTTTGTCAATGGGCACGTCAAGGAGTACGGCCATTTGGTCAAGAAAAGCCCCTGTCCCGCCGGCACAGTTCCCGTTCATGCGCAGGTCACACGTGCCATCGGGTTTGATGTAGACAATCTTGGCGTCTTCCCCACCAATATCGATGAGGGTGGCTACTTCAGGGTATTTTTCCTTGACAAATTTGGTCGCGGCGATGACTTCCTGCTCGAAAGCAAGCTTGAATTTTTCCGCAATCCCCATGCCAACGGAGCCCGTCACTTTGATTTTGACGGCCGCCTCTCCGATGGCTGCGGTAAGTTCGGACAGCTCTTCCTTGAGGACTCCCATGATATTGGCTTGGTGCCTCTTGTAACGGGAGAAAACAACTTGTTTGCTGCCATCCAGAACGACCATTTTAGCAGTAGTGGAACCAATGTCCAACCCTACTTGATAAGTACTCATGATACACCTCTAAAACAATAGGTCTTAACAGCTAATTATACCATATTTCCTAGCGTGGAATGATGGATTTCCCCTATTTTTCTATATTTTCTTCCTAAAATAAATGGAAATAAAAAATATACAGTTGAAGGTATATCAATGGTACATCAAAAAAGGGTCTTTGTCTATAGGAATCAAAGGGAAAAAGAGCTTGGTCCGTGTTCAAAAACGCGGGAAAGTCCCTGTGCGATTGCACTTTTTCTCTTAAATATGATAGAATGATGTGCTATACGCTATGCAATGGATACAAGCCTTTGGCTTATCATGACAAAGAAGGATGGTCGCGGCATGAGTGAAGAAGTGACAAAGTCCCAGGGCAATAACAAGTTCCTCAAAGGGACGTTGATCCTTACCATTTCCAGTATTGTTGTCAAGGTCATAGGAGCCCTCAATTGGGTTATCCTTTCCCGAATCATGGGTGGGGAGGGCATTGGACTCTATCAGATGGGATTTCCTATCTATTTGATGGCCATTACGGTCTCTTCGGCAGGAATCCCAGTGGCCATTTCCATCATTACGGCAGAAAAGGTGGCTATGGAAGACTATGGAGGCGCGCAGCGCGTCTTTCATGTTTCCCTGAAGATGCTGTTTTGCACGGGGCTCCTTTTTTCCCTGCTCCTTGTGGTGCTGGCCCACTGGCTTGTGGAAACGGTCCTTCCTGATGCACGTGCCTATTATTCCATCATCGCCCTGGCTCCGGCCGTTTTTTTCGTTACGTTTCTCGCCAGTTTCCGCGGTTATTTCCAGGGCTGGCAGATCATGACGCCGACCGCCTGCTCGGAAATCACGGAACAGGTTGTACGGGTTGGAACCATGATTGTCTTTTCTGCCCTGCTCTTGCCTTACGGTCTTACTTACGCCGCTGCCGGCGCCAGCATGGGGGCGGGAGCAGGCGCTTTCTGCGGGCTCCTTGTTTTGATGGGCTTTTATCTAAAGCTCAAGAAGAAGTTTTTCCCCAAAGGGGTGGACAGGACGCCCAAGACGCAGGAGTCAGCGGGCTATATTATGAAGCGTCTTATTGCCCTAGCCCTGCCGGTTTCCATGTCAAGCCTCATGCTTCCCATAGTGTCTAACCTTGACATGATGATTGTGCCAACCCGGCTGAAGATCGGCGGTTGGGACGCCCCGGGCGAGGCAACGACCCTTTTTGGCTACCTTTCTGGCATGGCCGTGCCGCTTATCAACATGTCAACAATCCTTACGGCTGCTCTTTCCATCAGCCTTGTGCCGGCTATCAGTGAGTCCCGGACCCTTTCTGATGAAGCGGGCATTCGCAGCAAGGTGGCAACGGCTTTTACGGTGGCCTCGGTCATCACCATTCCCTGCAGCGTCGGCCTTCACGTTTTGGGCGGACGGGTGGCTGCCCTCATCTATAACGCACCGGCAGCAGGACCGGCCATTGAAATCATGAGCTGGGCCATCTTCCTTTTGGGCCTCCATCAGGTGTCGACGGGCATCCTTCAGGGCCTTGGCAAGACCCGCATCCCTGTCATCAATATGATCATCGCAGCCATCGTCAAGGTCTTCCTCAACTGGAACCTGACGGCGATGCCAACCCTCGGAATCAAGGGATCGAGTTGGGCAACCGTTGCCGATATTGGGATTGCAGCCCTTCTTAACCTCTTTTTCATTAAGAAGTATACAGCCTTTACCTTTGAAGGGCGGCAGCTTCTTAAGACTGCCCTTTGTGCAGCGGTCATGGGAGGCGCTGTAATGCTCGTCCTTTCCCTTGTCAGCCGCGGCGGGCTGGCGCTTTTCCTCAGCATCTTGGTTGCAGTGCCCGTCTATATCCTGATGCTCCTCTTGCTAAAGACTTTGACAGAAGAAGAACTGCTGGAAATCCCTTTCCTCGGCCGACGCATGGCGTGGCTGGGTCATAAATTGGGGCTTTTGAAATAGGCCGCAGGAAAGTTCCACAGAAAACAAAACATGGCTATTCCTTATTCGTTTACGGCAAAAGGCCGGGGATCCATTGTCTCTATGGATCTCCGGCCTTTTTTGTATTTTCATGATATTCCGCTAAGGAATACCATGACTTGCTCATTTCGAAGTTCATATCAAAATCGAAGCCTCCTATAATGAATTCATAGAATAAACGGAATATTTAAATAGCTAAAACAGAAGGAGGTTCTTGGAATGGATGAGCTGGAAAAGGTAAGGGGACAGGCTCTTGGAAAGAAGGCGGACCCTGCCTATTTGGAAAAATTCCCCATTAAAGGATGCGAGGAACTGATGATTCCAACGCGCGGCGGCAATGCCCTGGTTCACCTCTATCGTCCGCAGGCCCTGACTTCACCGCTGCCAGCGGTGATTAATTTTCACGGTGGCGGATTTGTAAAGGGATATCGGGGCCGAGATATTGAATTTTCGCAGATGATAGCCTCGCGAGGAACCTATCTTGTTTTTGATGTGGACTACAAGGTTGCCCCGGAATATCCCTACCCATGCGCCCTTGAAGAAGGGGAAGATGTGGTCACTTATCTTTTGGCACATATGGCAGACTATGACGGGGACAGGAACCGTACGGCACTCATGGGGGAAAGCTCCGGAGGAAACCTTGCCATCGGAATTTCCTTGAAACTGAAAAAAATAATGGCGCCTCAGCCGAGCTGCGTCATCTGCTGTTATCCACCTTGTGATCTCGTAACAGATCCCGCTGTCAAAGCGGGCGGGAAAAAGGATGACCCCATGAGTGAACGGGGCCGTCTTTATAACAGCTGGTACCTGCCCGATGGAAGAAACCACGAAATCTACGCATCCCCCCTGCTGGCGTCCCCGGACGACTTGGTGAAGCTGCCACCTTTTACGGTGATCACGGCGGAAGAAGATATATTGTGCCGGGAAGCATTGGAATTTGCCGAACATCTTATCGAAGCCGGGGTCACGGTTACGGTAAAAAAGGTGCTTGGGGCCAAACATGCTTTCCTAGTGAGCCGGACAACCGGTTATGAAAGAGCGGAACAGGTTGTGTTCCAGACTTTTCAGAGCTTTCTTGGATAAGGATCAAAGGAGGAAAGTAATATGGATCAATTAGCCGTCTGTCTTCTTATTTTTGCGGTGACCGTAATTGGCTACTGCAGCGGGTTGTATAGTATTGCAACGATTTCCCAGATTTCTTTGATTGCCCTGACGCTTACAGGATGTCTGAGTGCAAAGCAGGCACTGGGATACTATTCCAATTCCAATGTCATCATGATTGCGGGAATGTGCGTCGTAGCCGCCGGATTCAACCGGACCGCGTTTTGCGCGCGGCTGGCTGATGGGATTTCCCGTTTGGCACAGGGCAGTGTCAAGAAGATGATGCTGGGATACGTGCTCATCGGGGTTCTTCTCAGCCAGTTCATCCAAAGTCCTGTCGTTGTCTTTGGGATTGTGGCCCCCATGCTCATTGCTTCTGCGGAAAGCATGGGAATCAGTCCCAGTAAGGTCATTTTTCCCGTGGGCGTGGCCACTATCTGCACTTGCTGTACCCTGCCCCTTGGTGCAGGTGCGACCGTAGCAGGCGAACTGAACGGCTACATTGAAAGTTATGGCTATACGCAGCATATGGTCGGCTTCCTCGATCCTATGATGGGCCGACTGCCGATGCTGATCATTGCCATTGTTTATTTCAGTTTCTTTGCCTTGCGGTTTTCTCCGGACGAGCCCATCCTTCCAACCAGCCTTGAAACAAAAAAACAAAAGATCATGCACCGCTGAGTACTTTTTCGGAAATGGCTGCCATCGTCATTTTCTTTGGAGATGCCATCGCCTTGATGTTTGCTAAAAAGCTGGGCCTTCAAAATTGGGAAGTTTGCGTGGCGGGGGCTCTTTTGATGGTCATCTGCAAAGTCCTCAAACCTAAAGAGGCGTCGGGCTCTATTCCTATTAGCATGCTCCTTTTGATTGTGGGTTCCCAGGCTATGGCCGGGGCGCTTAGTGTAACGGGTGCCGGTGAATTCATAGGCGGCCATATTGCGGCCCTTGTGAAGCTCGTTGACGGGAACTCCTATGCGGTGGGATTCATTTTCTTCCTGATTCCCTTCATCATGACGCAGTTTATGTCCAATCGTGGGACAATGCTGATTTTTCATCCCATTGCCATTGCCACTTGTGCGTATATCGGCGGGAATCCCGTCGGGCTGATGATCCTTATTCAAGCCGCCTGCCTTTCTGCCTTTATGACGCCGATGGCCACTTCCGCGGTTCCTTATATCATGGAATGCGGCGGCTATGACCAGACTTCCATGATCAAGCAGGGCCTGCTTTATTCCGTAATTGCCTGCGTTGTGTCGGTGGGGTGGATCATGACGTTGTATCCCATTTTATGAGGATAGAGGACACTAACCCAAATTTGGAAGGAGTGATTATGATGAAAAAAACAGTGATGATGGTGGCTGCTGCCATGGGGATTTCTTCCCTTGCCTTTGCGGCGAATCCTTTTTCGGACGTACCGCAAGGCCATTGGGCCTATGCGTCCTTTGCGCAACTTTCAGGTTCCGGCATCCTTGAGGCATACCCTGATAGTACGTTTGCGGGGGAGCGCACCATGACCCGTTATGAAATGGCACAGATCGTGGCAAAGGCCCTTGCCAAAGGGGCCATTGGGGCGGATGATCGACTTGTCGCTGAATTTGCGGAGGAACTGGACCAACTTGGTGTACGGGTTGCCGCCCTTGAAAAGCAGGCCAATCGGGTCAAGATTACGGGGCGGATCCGTCTCAATTATCGTGAGCGCAGTGGGAAATTCCATGAAGACAGTGATGCCAAACTTCGTACGCGGCTATATCTTACCGGCGAAGTGAATGATACCCTGCAATTTGTTTCCATGATCCAGAATCAGCAGTATTTTCTTCAAGGCAAGAATGAATCGGGGGACAGTGATACGGTTTTCCAGCGCGCCTATCTACAGGGACGGATTGGCACGGTCAAGGTCACGGCAGGACGCTATAATGACGCGTTTGCAGAAAGCAATATCTATGATAACCGTGTTGACGGCATTAAACTGGGGGTTAATTTGGGCCATGCTTCTTATCTTGTCGGCGCCTATGGTAAAATGGCAAGTGCAGATGTCAGTTCGGCTCCGGGTTCGACGGGAATTTCGGCTGCTGGTCGCTACGCCCGGGCTGCCCTGGGCGGCGAATGGGGCCGCTTTGACGGGGAAATCAACTATGTCAAGGCAAAAGATGTCATGAACATGGGAAAACAGGGGAGCGATGATAAAATCTGGTCCGTCGGGACCAACTATAAACTGGGAAAACTCAAGGTGGGCGCCATGTACCTGCAGGGAGACAATGATGTTGTGGACGCCTACGGCGGAAGTGACTGGGGTACGGTTTACAGCCTGCGCTACGGGGCCTCAGATAAGAAAAAAACGGGATCTTGGGGGCTTTTTACGCAATACTTCAATCAAGGTGCCGCAACCGTCATCAGTCATCCGATGTATGGTGATACCAAGTCCTTCCCGCTGGAAGGCTATAAGGGATATGTCGTAGGCGGGAACGTGACCCTTGCTCCCAATATGGTTGCCGATGTTGAGTGGTATGATCTTAAAGGCAAGAAAACTGGTAAGCATTCACGGACCCTTTGGTCCATGCTGAATATTTCTTTCTGACAGTGCCTGGATAAGTGCAGCCATGAAAAGACCCTGAAGGGCCTTGGCTTTTTGACGCATACGCAGAAAAGGAACTCAATGAAAGGTGGCTTTTTGTGGATAATATTGATTGGCTGCTCATGAAGCTGCTCCATGAAAAAAAGAGTCTCAACAAGACTGCCGAAAGTCTATATATGACGCAGTCGGCCGTGAGTAAACGCCTCCAACGCATTGAAGCGGAATGGGACATCAAGGTGGTCAAACGGACCAGCAAAGGTGTTATTTTTACGCCCAGTGGGGACGCGCTGGCCCATCTGTCCCTTACGGTCCTTGAAGGGATGGATGCCCTGAGGAAACGTTTTCGCCTGCAACGCTGCCATAAGAAGGGGAGAGGCCAGCAGCTGCTCCGCTTTGGGATTACCAATTCCTTTGCCCGGCTCAATCTTTCCGATCTGGTCAGTGCCTACAGTAAGGCCTGTGATGAACTAAGCGTCCATCCAATCTTGGGCTCATGGGATTCCAATATCAAAAAGCTCAATGAAGGTAGCGTTGATGTCGCTGTTTGCTTTGATTGCCATGAAGCCCACAGTGGGGGCCGGCGGATCTTTGCGGAAAAGCTGTATCTCCTTATGCCCCGGCATCTTTCTGTAGATGGGGCGGCTGCGTTGCCCTGCGTCATCGGTTACCACAGTACTTATGCCAAGAATTTGATCCATGAGGGCTTATCCTACGTATTTCCTGAACAACATAAGGACATCGAGGAAACCTCTCATGTGGAACTTGCCGTCAGCATGGTGGAAAGTGGCAGTGCTTGCACGTTGATTTTTGGCGAAGATTGGAAAGTCAATCGCCAACAGGTCAAAGAAGTTGAAATCCATGATGAAAAAGGCAGTCCAGTGTGGGGGGAAGTCTATTTGATCTGGACGCAGGAAGCTTATCGTGATTTGAAGATCCGACGTTTCATCAACTTTACGGAAGCACATTTCAAATCGAAAAATCCATCGCTCGGAGAAAGTACATAAAATGCCTCCCAGATCCTTTCCCTAAGGACCCTTGGTCAGCGTTTTTCATCTGTACGCAGTGCGAAAATCGCCGACCGGGAGCTTTTTTTGTGATAATTTTGGGGCAACCCTTGTCTTTTGGAAAGGTTTATGATATAAAACATTACGAAATTTCAATGAAAGAAGCGTAGGGCAAAGAGCCATGATGGATAAACATGCAATAAAAGAAAAAGGAAAGCAGCTGATTGATCACCTCCCGGGATGGGGCGACATCCATGGGGCGTTTACTTGGCAGGACCGGCAGGGAAAGCGTCACCAGCTTTCAGTGGGACCCAAGCTGGTGACGCTTGCCGCCTTAAGCACCGCCTTTTGTGCAGTCGCCCTTGCCGTCTGTGCAGGCCTGCTTTCCCGGGCCTGGGCCGAACAGGAAGAACTCCAGCATTACCGGGCCGATTACGGGGTCTATACGGAACGCCTGGCCAAGCTTATGGATAACAATGAAAAACTTCAGCGGGAACTTTCCCAAGTGGCTAAATTGGAAGCGGCTGTCCGAGAAAAACTGAAAGCAGACGGCGTGAAGATTGGCGAAGAATCGGTGGACCAAAAGTCCCAGGAACTGGACCAGGGAGGCAAAGGCGGCCCCTCAACGGACGATCAGCTCCAGGTCCTTGAAGTACAGGACGAAATCAACTGGAAACGCCTTGCCTACAAAAAAGAAAACCTCACCAATATGCTTCTTGCCCTTTCAAGTACGGGTGACGGGACCTATGGCTGGCCCCTTGACGGCGGAGAAATCAGTTCCTTTTATGGGCTGCGGGCCGATCCCTTTGGCGGTGGCTCCGAGTACCATTCCGGTCTTGATATTGCAGCGGACTTTGGCGCACCTGTAAAGGCTGCCGCGGCAGGCACCGTGACAGCGGCCGGACTCAATGGCGGCTACGGGCGTTTTATCAGTATTGACCATGGGTCCGGGATGTCGACAGCCTATGGCCACATGAGTGCCCTTGCCGTTACAGTGGGGCAGCAGGTGTCCCGCGGACAGGTCATTGGCTACGTGGGCAGCAGCGGCTACAGTACAGGCCCGCATCTGCATTTTGAAGTCCGGGAAAACGGGCAGACGGAAAATCCCCTGCAGTTTGCCGTACCGCCCAGGACCCGTTCATAAGCGTTTTTTTAGGC